>OGED01000907.1_pt1 | contig 12039 bp, 11 predicted proteins | sample 1570581 | NCBI WGS metagenome assembly OGED01 (sample SAMEA2582135, study PRJEB24529) | metagenome | biome: Human gut stool | place: China | collected 2011 | reverse complement strand
AAAATGAGAGTGCTAATACTAACAATAATACAAGCAACAATAATACCTCTAATACTGTAAAACAAGAGCAACCTACAAATAGTGAACCTAAAGTAGAAGAAACTCAACCACAAGAACAACCAACTACAAGCAATAAATATACACCAGAAGAAGCCGTTGCTTATTATCGTTCACAAATTGAAGCTCAAGGTATGCAATGGGACCCTAGTATTAAAGTTGAAGCCTCTTGGGGAACAGGATGGATTCCTTTAAGTAAAGATGAATTAAATTCTGATTATATTGCAAATACAATGGCTGGTTATAATTATGGAGATGGTACTGGTAATCCAGATAGACTATATTATCTAGAAGTTACTGGTAGTGATGAAAATTATGTTTATGTTACTATATGGAATGCTTAAATAAGCATAATTTATAAAAAAGAGTTCTCTTAATTGAGAACTCTTAATTATTCAAGATAATATTTCATGAACATGATCTAGAGAATATTCAAGAAAAAAGGCAAATTATGACTTTTTGAAATTCCAATCCATTCTTGCATATTTATCTGGAACAGAGATATTGTGTGCCTTGCAATCATCTTTCATTTTTTGAAAGAAGCTGTAGAAAGCACAAGCAAAAGCATCTGCCATGTGGTTGTTGTAGAGGAGCTTTTCATCCTTAGTCCATGAAAAAGCAGCTTGGCAAATAGTATCTTTATCTGCATTTCCATCCCCTGTAAGGCAATATTTAATTGCCTTGGGTGGAATAGGCTTATAGGTATGGTGCAACTGATAAGCCATGAGTGAAATGATATTTGTTGTTGCCTGTGCAGCAAGCACTGATTGCAGTCTTTTACTTGATGTGACAGGAATTACTTCAAATGTCAGACATTCAACATTTTTGTGGGAGAAAAGGTTGAAATACTGATTGCAAAGGAATATCTGCTTATCAATCTGAGACCATAATTTTGCAAGGTCATTTTCATAATAATAGGCATCATTATATTTAAAATCTACGACCGCGCCATTTTTCTGTATTAATTCCAAGTTGGCAAAGGCATTGTTGGTTACTCCAGAATCCATACCAACCATGATGGGTGGCTCATCTATTGTATTGTAAGGCAGATAACATTGTAAAGGAAAAGCATCTGGAATGGTTTGTATTCTTTCAATATTTTTCTTTTGTGTATAATACATAAGTTATTTTCCTCCTGAATGCTTTGTTCTGGTGTCTCCTGTGAGCATGGAGAGAGGTTTGCTCTTGGTGTGGATAATCATTTGTAGTTCAAAATAATTTTTTATATGTTCTTCCAATTCCTGTAATTGCTCCTTTGCCATAGAATAATTTCTTGTATTGCCAGGTAAGAGGATAACAAATAAGTCAACATGATTTTTATGTAGGTCAATGTTCTTGATAATCAATCTGCAATCAGGGTTATCAAAAAAAGTGCTGAACCAATGGTTAACAGGATAATCATTTTTTTCTGCATAGAAGATATTATTTAAACCATAGCCAAGGGCATTGTCAAAATAATTCATATAGGCAAGAGCAGTATTTTCTCTATGTAATAATGCAGGGTATACCATATTTATATATTTAAAGAAGGTAGATGGTGTAAGTGGTTCTGGTGCATATACATTAAAGAAAATATCATGCTTTGCTTCCTCTTTTAAGGAAAGCAGATATTTGATAATGCCTTCATCCTGTGCAGTAACCTTTTTATCCCATGTTGCATAAAAATCTGGTGTAACAATAAAATGCTTATATTCTATAAGCTGCTCCTGCTCTATAAGGTCTAAGATTGCAAAGTCCACCTGCTTTTGATTATTGCATTCAAATAGGTCTGTTACCATTTTGATAAGCTGGTTTTTTCTAATAGGTCTATTGATAGTGGCGCAGATAGCGAGGAGCATGGCTTCTAAATCTGTTAATTCTAATGTCTTAGTATTTTTCATGAGTTTTCAATTCCTTTCTTTTCTCATCTATGTAAAATGTCATTTTATAAAATGGCATATTATAAAATTTGGTATGTGTAAAATAAAATATGGTGTGCATGAAATAAAATCTTAGTGCTTGATTATGTTATTTTGTGAACAAGAGATTTTATGCTTTAGCTTTGAGGTCTTAAGTTATATTTGTCATATATGTCAAGGCTTATATAGGTTGTATTAATGTTTTCCCAATGTTGAGGGAGCAGTCCTACACTTTTCAGGGCATTGATTTTCTTGCTGTAACCAGACATTTCCTGATTGTAAAAATCATAGGCCTCAATATCTTCTTCTTTTGCAAGGTGGGATGCTCTATCCTTGTCCCATACATAAATAGTAGCTTCTAAGAACAAATCCTTAAACTTGCAATATCTGTTTAACATTAGGTATATGAAAGAAAGATTTTTGTATAGCTTTTTCACATTGATATTGTTTCCTGTATCAAAATAAGCAATCTTGATTGTATCTGGTAGTATTTCTTCAATCACAAATCCTTGTTTATGAAAATTATTAAGATTATAAAAATATTTGCCTTTTTCAATGTCAGAGGTGTAGGAGTTTCTTTCTGTATCACGCTGTATTTGGTATTAAGCTTTTTTTTTGGTTAGGATTGTTCTAAGGGCATATCTTGTTTTAGTTGATTGCAGATGTAAGCATCTTTTTCATAAGAAGCAATTTCATAATCTCTCTTGAAATCATAATCAAGGGCAATCCCTTGCTTCACACATACATCCTTGAAGCTCTCATAAAAATCAAAGGTGTTGTATTGGTTGCCTGATAATAAAATATTAGAGGATGACCAATACAGATAGGATAGAAGATTATCCTCTGATATTAAAAGGTTTCTTTGCTTCATATCAGGAATTAAATGCTGGATAATATATTCCACCTTAAAAATCTGATTGTAGACTTTGGCATTGGTAAAATTTAATGCAGGAACATTACCAGTTGTTTCCTTATTATAAAAGTAGCTTCTGGGATATTTACTAAGGTAGAGCATTTGTGTCTTGCTCGGTTTTTGAATTTGCACCTGAAGCAAGAAAGCATTTACAATCAATTCTGAAATAGAAAATTCGGTATCTACAATATCTGCATCTGGGTGTAACATGCAGTAGAGAACCTTTAGTTGCTTTCTCAATGCCATATCTCCTAAGGTATGTACAAGTGAGATTAAATCTTTGTGCTTATAAAATAGAGCTTCTTTTTGTTCCTTTGTTAGCATATGTGTTGTGTGTTTCATTTGTATTTCATCTCCTTTATTTTTATGTGTGTACAAATGTGACTTCTACAGAGAGTAGTTCACAAGTCATTGTTTTGGATTCTATCTCTTCATTGCCATAGCTATCTGTTGTTATTTCAATTGCTTCCCAAGTGCCAAGTTCAGTCTTATAAATGATGTCTGGCATACTTAATTGGTTGTTTTGCAAAGCATCCACAAGCTCCTGATAGTGGTCATGTTCTTGCTTATCAAGGTACTCTTGCAAGCGGTCCTCAATAAATGGCTGCAGTTCTCTTTCTGAAAGACAGGTATCTAGTTCCTTTTTGCTTAGATTGTTTACAAGGTATTCTGATACCTTTGCATTGTGTGTAGAAGCATTGGCATTAGAGATAAAATGTTTAATATGGCACTCCTGCTTGCAAAAATCTTTGCCTTTATTATCCAATTCATAGTAGGTTTTAAAACCATTTCCATTCTTATCTATAACAGAGGTTTCTCTTATCATGCCAGCATGAAGATAGGACTTGATGCGATTGTCTGTAATCTCCATTTTGTGGAAGGTATCTCTATCCATTGCTCCAGATTTAGCAAGGATGCTCATGGTTCTTCGGTCTTTTGGATAGACATGCTTTAGTGGTATATATTTCATGGTGTATTATCATCTCCTTTGTATTTTGGGGCAGATGATGCCCCCTGTTCGTTAGAACAGCACTTCTAAAATAAAATGCTTTTCATGTATTGATTGATTTTTTTAAGAGAGACCGAGCGAACCAAGGCACCAAAGAAGGTTGCCCGCAGGGTGAGCCTTAAGGCTCCCTTCTTGTCCTGGTGCTGAAGGCGGAACTTTGAAAACTTTTAGTTTTCATTGTGAAGGCGAGGTCTCTCTACTCCATTAATCTTGTTTATCATTATTTTTTATATCAAGTAGTTGCGTATTAGGAAAAGTCCCTCATTTTTTAACTACTTAATGTATTGTAGATGTTTGCATATATGATTATTCTGAAAAAATGCACTACCAAAGAAAAATGCTGCTAAGAAGAAAAAAGAGGATGCAACTGTAGGGGAGAGGTGACGGTCTGCTAAGAAATTTTTTCATAGACAGATACTGCATATATACCAAGATGCAATAGCTTTTTCTTTCTTAGAAGCATATTTTGTTTAAACCAAAATAATCTTTATTATTAAATACAAAAATTGGGGGTTAAAATTAGCATAAAAATCCATCAAACCATTGATTTTACTAGGGTTAGAAGCATTTTTGCCGTAGAAAAAGTTTTGTCTACAAGGTATGGAAAAAGTTTTTTATGAATATAAAAATTATTTTTGTGAATATTTTATAAATATAAAAAGATTTTATTTAAAGAAATTGTAAAAAATATACAAAACTTCATTGACAAGTGCATTCCAATATGATATGATAAACATGTAAAGGAGATAAGACCTTTACATAAAATAAAATTAACAGACATTACATTAGGAAGGTCATATAGATTCTATAGTTTACTAGAGAAGCTATTATGACATTGTTGAAAAAAGAATACGCATACCATATGGAAAATATTTAGTGGATATTTTCTATTGTAGTTGTGGATTCTAATTTCATTTTCCTAGTGTAATGTCTTTTTTTATTTTAAATCATGTAATGTCTGTTTGATTTTTGAGATTTTCCATAGAAATAAATGGAAAATATGGACTTTGACAACTTCAAAAAGATTTCATGGAGCCTGCTTCTTATCCTCCAAGGAGCAATGGAATCCTTATTTATACATAACAAAGACTGTTATGTCAGGAGTTTCACTCCTGCAAACATGTAAAAGAAAAAGGAGGAAAATAATATGGAAAATATTATTGAATTTCCAGCAAAAGAAGCTGGAGCAAACAAAACAATAGCAAGTGAGGTGGAACTTGCACAAGCAGTAGGAAATGAAAATGTATCTACATATGGCTATCAGGGTGTGGAAAAAGGTAATGACAAGATTATCCCATTCCCAGGCAAAAAAAGACCAAAAGTAACTTACATTGAAACATGTGCAGGTCTTGGAGCAACAAGTCTTGCTTTAAAAGAAGTGGGAGAGCAACTTGGTATTCAATTTTTATGTGTTGGTTATTCGGAAATCGATAAAGCGGCAATTAGAGCATATAAAGAATTGCATGGACCAACATTAGTTAATCTTGGTGATGTTACTAAGGTGGATTGGAGCAAGTATCCATGTGATTTGTTGAGTTTCACTTTCCCTTGTCAAAATATTAGCATTGCCAATCGCAAAGCTAAGGGATTCGAGGAAGGAAAGGATAGTAGTTCTTCTATTGTATGGAGTTTAAGAGATGTGTTATCCAAAATGAAACAAAAACCAAAATTTATTTTCATGGAGAATGTTGCTTCAATTTTAAACAAAAAGCATAAGCCTACCTTGGATAAGCTGATTGCTTTTCTTCAAAGTGAAGGATATCATGTGGATTACAAAAAATTGGATGCTGCTGATTATGGGGTGCCACAACATAGAGAAAGAGTATATATTTTATGCACTCTTGGCTTTGACCCATGCTTCACATACCCAGCACCAATCCCACTTGAAACAAAGTTGTGTGATGTGTTGGAGAAAAATCCATCCACAAAATTCAATCTCACACCAAAGGCAAAAGCAGGATTCATTTCAAGAGGAATGAGAGATGTTAAATCTTACCCTATTCGAGTGCATAATCCTAACAAGTGCGATAAGGCATTTACAATTTCGACACGAAGTGGAAGCCGCAATTACGATAACTTTATTTTTGAGAAAGATGTAACAGATGATAAGTTCATCAAGGTTTCTAAAAAGGGGTTAGCTAAAGTTGGTGTGGATTTAAAGGCAATTGAGGAGACAAATATCCGTAAGCTTACACCAAACGAATGTATGTTGCTTATGGGTTTGAAAAAAGAAGAAAGAGAAAAGCTAAAAGATTTTACACCAAATGAGATTTATAAGCTCACAGGCAATTCCATTGTAATACCAGTGTTGATAAGCGTATTCAATGAATACTTCAAGGCACTAAAAGATAATGGAAAATTAGATGGCATGGACATGGCATCATAGGAAACTTGGTGGGCGCTTAAAAACATAGAGCACCCACTGCACAAAAACATATTGAACATAAATAATGATTTAATCGCTTGATGGCAAGCAGAAAGGTGGATATTATGAAGAATTTTGAACAAATTTGTTGTGGACAACCTATAGAAGGAATGAAAGGTCGCCCAGATGGTTGTATTGTTGATATTAATGACAGTGGGGTGAGTGTGTGTGTATTGATGAACAGACCTACTCCAAAAGAGATAAGTCAATTTGAAGGTGGAAAAGGGGTAAAGGTTAAATTACTTTCCTTAAGAGGAATTATTTTCTTTATCATAAAAGTTGGTGGCAATGGCTGGATGGATGCACCATATAATGTTCATCTGAGCAAAAATCTTAAAAAATTACAAAAGGTTGTAGATGGTGAGGGATATGCAATGCATATTATGCTTATTGATACATTCACTGGCAAGCTGGTAAAGCAAAAAATTTATGGAATGCCACATGATACTTCAAAAAATCTTTATAAAATGGTAATGGAACAAAGAAAAAAGTTTCTTAGTAAAGAAAAGTATGAAGAAAATATTAGGGACATTTATGGCGCATATAGCACTAAAAAGTTACTAAAATTTGCAAGTTAAGCTGCTGTATGGAAGATCAGCGAGCTGATCTTCCATACAAAATAATTGGAAAAGGAGATAAGGATATATGAGAAAGAAACAAAGACTTTTGGATTGTATGCGTGAGCTTCACGATGTGTTAGAAATGTATTTGACGGTTTCTTTTGATGAAGATACTCATATGCTGCTTAATGACAATCTCGTAGATACCTTCGATGCAATGCATAGTTACTTCATGGACCACGACATATAACATGGTTCTTGGTGCTCTCCATTTAAAAGAGTACCATATAAAAATATAACAATTAAAAATAGAAATTTGCTTCTAAGAGAGAAAATGAAGGCTGTACATATGGAGATGGCATTGCACCAATAAAAAGAATTTGTTTATGGTGACAGCCTATACCACAATAAGAGCCTTAACCATTTCTTTCTTAGAAGCAGGTATTTAATTTCACATGGAGCAGCCATTTTATTATAGAAAAGTCATATACAATATGACACCAGGAAGGAGAAGATTTTTATGGAATGTAGAAGTGAAGAAAGAAGACAATATATTGTAGATAATTATAATGTTGTGCCAGTAGCACACATTCAACTGCTAAATGGTCAGACAAAACATAGTGACGCAGGTCAGACAATTGAAAATGATTATTATATTTTTGAAGCCACAAGCAAGACAAATGGCAAGAAAGAGATAATCCAATGTGGAATGACCGCAGCTAGAGATTTCCTTAAGAAAATAAATCATGAGGGACTGCCATTGTTTAATCCCCTGCATGGAGAGGGCGGAACAGGTAAAAAAGGCAGTAAGACCTCTGGAGGTAATGAATCCAAGGAAGAGAAGTGGAATCCAATTGCAAAACAGCTATATAATGCAATCATGTGGGTGATTGTAATTATAGATGCCAAGCCAAACACCGCAATATATGAGGTCAAGGAAAGGGTGTGGAAATTTAAAAGCTATGAGCCATTTCCAAGTCAGGTGAAAGCTGTAAATACTATAATAGGTAAGAATATAGTTGGGAAAACATTGACCGAAGCTATTGATGAGCTTAGACATGATAATGACATTAGAGATGGAATGTGTCAGTTTGACAAGCTAGTAGACATTATCGGTAACTATAAGGATAAAGAAGGAAACCCTGTTGTAATAGAAGCCAAGTTTTAAAGCAGGCAAGCAGACTTTAGATATGCAATATCCTTGATGCATATTCTTGTCGATTTAGAGTGATATTACATTGAAAATGCCATGGGGCTATGATAAAATTTCATTGGGTGCCACCATAACGGTAGGCGGTTGGCCTTCTACGGAGGGACTGTGACCCTCCGATTACATAGAAACCCGCAAGGGAATCGAAAGAAGTCATTGATTTCTTGGAAAGGAGGGCTAAGCCATATGAGTATTGTTGATTTTATCGCAGTGGTAAGCTTCGGCTTAACCTGCTTTGGATTAGGGTATTCCTTTGGTAAGGATAATAATAAGACACAAAAATAGCCGCCCCGACCTAGCAAGTTGAGCGACTATTTTTAGTTAATTGATTTAATGGGTCAGCCGTCTATCGGTGGCACCCTTTTTGTATTATTAATATATCACGTATTGGTTTAAAATTCAACTCAAAAATGACTTTTGGGAATATGTGAGTCAATCTGATTTTTCCTTTAGAAGCTTTGGTGTTGGAATTGTGGTATAGACAAAAGAATACGATATGACATCTATGCAGTAAAAACATGTTTCGATAAAATCTAAATTTCGAGCGTGAACGTCATTAAGAAAGTTTCTATGATATAATAAAATTATTACTAGGAGAGGTTTTTGTTGTTGATAAATAATGGAGTAAGAAGATTACCAGTTTATTTAGAAACTCAAAATAAAGGAGATAATTTCAAATGAAGATACTAATGATTGGGAATGGATTTGATTTGGAACATGAATTACCAACTAAATATACACAGTTTCTGGAATTTGTCACAAGATTTAAATATGCATATTCATCGGCAAATAGTGTACCCCAAAGGTTATATGATATAAAAGATGATTATTTGAAAATGATTTTTGAGAATACTGAATGTGAAGATAGAGTTGTAGCGCTACATGTTTTTACGGAAAATAGTGTATGGATTAATCATTTTGAAAAAGTATATAAGAAGCATTTGGCAAATAAGCAAAATTGGATTGACTTTGAAAGTGAAATATCATCCGTGATTCAAGCTATGGATGGATTGATAAAATATTATGAAAGTATTGAAACAGGGGAAAGCAAAAATGAAAATTTGGAAAAATATTATAAAAATAGACTAGCTAATATTATAAATCAGAGTGAATTGAAGGTAGAAAATGTAAAAGCATATATTCCTAAGTTATTATGTGACTTAAATAAGTTAATAGGTGCATTAGAGATATATATTTGGGATTATGTTGGAAATAAAGAACTTAAATATTACAATCCAGATATTGAAAAAGTACATCCTAGTAAAGTATTTAGTTTTAATTATTCTGATACATATAGAAAATTGTATGCCTGTAACAGAAAAGAAATTGAGTATTCTTTTGCACATGGCATGGCAACTAATAACATTCATTTTTTTTCTGGTAAAACTGATGCCTCGAAAGAAGAAATTGAAAATTGTATTCAACAAAATGCAGAGTGCAATAATATGGTATTAGGAATTGATGAATATCTTTCAGAGGACAGAAGAAGTGATGAAGTAGAGTTTATCGCTTTTAAAAAGTATTATCAGAGAATATATAAAAAGGCAGGAAATGAATATAAAAAGTGGCTGCAACAAATTGATGAAGGTGTAAAAGCAGGAAGAAAAGAAGAAAATACATTATATATTTTTGGTCATTCGTTGGATGTTACAGATGGTGATGTATTAAGAGAATTTATTAACCATGAAAATTTGAAAACTGTAATTTTCTATAGAAATAAGGAGCAATTAGGGCAGCAAATTGCTAATTTGGTTAAGATATTAAAAAGTGATACTGTGATTAAAAAAGTATATGGAAATAATCCTACTATTATATTTCAACAGCAAAGTAAAAGAGAAGAAATAGAGGGAAGTGCATTTGAAATTACGTCGGATACAATGCAATTGGAAAACATTTATAGATTAAGTCACTTTGAAGCAAGAAGTTTGATTGAAAAGATAAAATCTAAAATTGACCAAGAAGATTTAACATATTTTTATTCCCAAAAGGCAGTTATAACACTATTTGATGTAATGCAAAAAAATGGATTAGCTGTTATGTATATAACAAAGCTATTAGAGATAGCTCGAAAACTGATGAGATGCGATGGTTTACAAGAACCTGAACAGTTTGATGAAGAATACTGGGCTTATCAGGATTATGACAATTCTTTTTCATGCGACCCACTTACAATAAAATTTGTTAATACAATAAATTTGTATAATAGGAAAAATTTTGTTGCAAGTGAAATGGCAATGCAAAGCTATGATGAACAATTGCTTGAATATGAAAAGTTAATTAAGAGTAAAGAGAAAATAGATAAAGAAAGTTATAGTGCCATTATTAACAGTATCTTTTATATGTTTATTGATAAATATGGAGATATTGAAAAATTGTGGAATATACTTTTGAGAATATCAAGAGGACCAGGAGAAGAAGTTGCAAAAGATGTGTTGAAAGAGCTTATAGAAAACTCAGATGATGAATTGGATATTATAAGATATAATCATTTATTGCAAGAAATCCAGATGAATGAGTATTTTGATATACAAGCAGAAGAATTTGAAAAAAATTATGAATATGAGCAGGATGAATAGAAGAGAAGTATGAAGTAGCGAGTGGAGATGCTGATAAAAAGACGACATATTTAATTCATAAAATGTCGATAATAATGAATTTTTAAGTGACGATGCATGACTAATTTATATTAGAAATGAGATGATAAATGGTTGCTTAAAAATATGTCATGTAGATTATGTTGTTTATTTGTAAAGTTTATTTTGGGTTAGCTAAAAATTGCAAAGGAGGAGATATTTATGGATATTGATTATTTCTTAAGAACTAAATATGAAGAAAATCAAGTGGAAGGTGTATTAAGAACAGAGGAACTATATAAAAATATAAGCAACACGTATTTAAAACATCTCTTTGCGGTTATGCATCAAAGTATTAATGGCTTGCTTAGTTTTATGCAATCCAAAAAGAATAGTAATGGACATTATAATGCTACTGAAAGCAGAGAACTGTTAAGAATGATTAAATTGTATGAAGATATGGAATATGTACTTAAGTCTACGCCTTTAGCTTTCAAATTAGAAGAAAAGTATGATAATATGTTGAAATTTTGCAATGGTTTTTTGCAAGAAAGTGGTGGAAGTGAAATACCTGATGATTTGCCGAAATTTAATATAATAGAGTATGACCCTATTTTTTATATGTCAGAAATAATAACTGTTCCTTCAATAAATAATGACAATAATTTTGAGCTTAAAATGATAGGCGAAGGTTCCTATGCAAAAGTTTTTAGATATAGAGATGAATTTTATAATAAATATTTCGTTTTAAAAAGGGCAAAAAATGACCTTAATGATAAAGAATTGGAGAGATTTAAAAGGGAATTTGATGTCATGAATGAATTGAAATCGCCATATGTATTGGAGGTTCATAGATATGATGAAGAAAAAAATGAATATTATATGGAATATGCGGATGAGACACTAAAAAAATTCATAGAAAGAAATAACAGTACCTTAACAATAAAAAGACGACGAGGAATTGCGATGCAGATTTTCAAAGGATTCTCTTATATTCATTCAAAAGGGTATCTACATAGAGATATTAGTTTTACAAATGTGCTGTTACAACACTACGAAAATGATTTGACGATAGTAAAAATTTCTGATTTTGGTTTAGTTAAGATGAAACAAAGTGATTTGACAAGTTTCGGTAGTGAAATAAAGGGTTCACTAAATGACAGTAACCTTCAAATTGTAGGGTTTGGAAACTACAATATGGAGTATGAAACTTTTGCGCTTACAAGACTTATCTATTACGTGATGACAGGAAGATATAATTTGGAAAATATTAAAAATCAAAAAGTAAAGGATTTTGTACTGAAAGGTATATCATCCAATTTAGATGAAAGATATCATAGTGTTGCAGAGATGCAGCAGGCATTTGAGGTTGCTTTCCCTATTTCTGGATATTA
>OGED01000898.1_pt1 | contig 12105 bp, 7 predicted proteins | sample 1570581 | NCBI WGS metagenome assembly OGED01 (sample SAMEA2582135, study PRJEB24529) | metagenome | biome: Human gut stool | place: China | collected 2011 | reverse complement strand
ACACGGTCCACTGCAGGAGCACGGCACCGGCCGCAATCGAGATGAAGCCGCAGGCAGCGGGGAGGAGTCTGCCGCGCGAAGGAACCGCGCAGACAAGCGGCACCAGTGAGCCGAAGACGACGGCGCCCGCGAAGAGCCCCGTCAGATCGCCGCCCGCCACGCGCGAGAGCACGGGCGCAGCGCCGTCCGAGACGACGGTCGCGGCAACGTAGGCCGCGAGCGCCGCCAGACTGAGGAGCGCGGCGAATGCCGAACGCTTCCTTTCGGAGGGTTCCGCCTCGTCCGAGACCTCGCTGAGGACCTCGGCCGCAAAGGCTCCGCCCGCCAGGCACCAGGCCGCATAAGGAAGCACGATCGCGATCGTGTTCCAGCCTGCGCGCCATGGCATGTAGAAGGCCGAGCCCACGGTCGCGGCCGTGCATAGCGCAAGGAGCGCGCCCGCACGAGCGAGCATGTGCGTGGTGCCCGCCTCGGCCCTGCGCAGCAACGCGACGAGGTAGGCCGCGAGGACGACGGCCGTGAGGCCCGTCGTCACGAATTCGCGAAAGATCCCTGTCGAGGGATGGGCGAGCGCACCGAAGATGAGCTCGGGCCTCCCCAGATGGAGGACGGCGCATGCGCCGCCCGCCGCGAGGAGTGCGAGAGCGACGGCGGCCGCCCACGCCTGGACTGCGATCGGCAGGGACTTACGCTCCCCTGCAGCGAGCGCAGCGGCAAGGCCGGTGCCCGTCAGGACGAATGCAGCAAAGCCGATCAGCAGCCAGTCGTTTCCCATGTCAGATCCTCCCCTCGGGCTCAGTTCTCGACCATCTTCGGCGGATTCACCTGCCATTCGCCAGTCTTCTTGTGAAGAATGTAGCGCACGGTCGGGTGGTTGCCGCTGTCGGGCATCGAGTGGACGTTCTCGGTGCCTGCGGCGGCGAGAACCTTCGAGACGTCGCTTTCGGGATCGTCGACGTCGCCGAAGAAGCGCGCCTTCGCGCAGCAGACCTTCACGCAGGCGGGCTGGTCGCCGACCTCCTGCAGGTGATGGCAGAGCGTGCACTTCTCAACCACCTTGGCCTCGGGGTTGTAGGAGCGTGCGCCGTACGGGCACGCGGCCATGCACATCTTGCAGCCGATGCATTTCTCCTTGTTGACGAGGACCTGTCCGTCCTCGGTCTGGTAGGTGGCGCCGGTCGGGCAGACCTTCACGCACGGCGCGTCCTTGCAGTGCTGGCAGACGGTCGGGAGGAAGTACTGCGTGAGGTCCGGGAACTTGCCCATCGGGCCGATCGAGAGTACCTTGTTGTAGTGGACGCCGAGCGGGACGTTGTTTTCCTGCTTGCATGCCATTTCGCACGCGAAGCACCCGATGCAGCGGTCGAGGTCGATTACCAAAGTCTTGTGTGTCATGATTTAGAGCTCCGGATTCTTCGTCGTGTCGGTGGGCTGCGGGAGCCAGGCCTTGAACTGCTCGGGCTTCATCCAGACGCCCTCGGGCGCGCCTTCGGACGCCTTGCGGATGCGGATCTGGAAGCCGCGGAGCGTGATCGTGCCGACAATCCTGTTGAAGGGCGCGTCATTCTTCGAAAGCATGTTGACGTTCATCTCACGCCAGCCCTGCGTCTTCGTGTTGAGGGTTTCCGGGAACCAGAAGCGCTCCATGTAGACGACGCCGACGGGGATGCCTTCAGTCACGCGGCACTTGCCGCGGATCTTGCCGCGCTTGGACTCAAGCCAGATCCAGTCGTCATGGGCGACGCCGTACTTCTTCGCATCGACGGGATTGACCCAGGCCTCGGGCACGGGATAGAGCTCGCGCATGTAGGGGTTGTTGCGAAGCGTGCCGTGGTGGAACATCGGCAGGCGGCCGTTCGTGAGAACGAGCGGGAACTCCTTGGCAATGTCGCGCAGCGGGCTTTCCGCAGGCTCTGCGTACCAAGGCAGCGGATCATAGTCGACCGAAACGGGCGGCACTTCGTCAAGCGCGTAGGGCTTGCCGGTACGGCCGAGCTCGATCCAGACCTCGCCGTAGAGCTCGAGCTTCTTCGAGGGCGTGCCGAATCCCTTCGGAAGGCCCGTCTTCTTGTCGGGCTGCTTGTAGACGTAGTACGTGTTCCACTTGTCGTAGGGCATGTACGGGAACGGCTGCTTTTCCTTGAACTCCTTCCAGGTCATGCCGATGTTGGCGAGGCGTCCGTCGAGGAGCTCCTCCATCGAATCCCAGTACGCGAGGTCCTTCTTCATGAAGGCGGGATCGCAGGCGCGCCTGGCATTTTCGTTGCCGAGCTCGGCGCACTTCTTGATGAGCTTCGACCAGAAGAGCGTCTCGTCCTCGGTCTCCCAGACGTGGGCCACGGGCTGGCGCGCGAAAACCCAGTTCATGCACTCGACGAGCATGTTGGTCTCGAGCCATTCGGTGGCGGGCAGCAGGATGTCGGCGTAGCAGGAGAAGGACGTCGGATAGAGGAACATGTGGACGATGAGGTCCACGTTCTTCGTGCCTTCGATCCAGTCCTGAGCGTGTCCGTTGACGACGAACTTGTTGCCGGAGCGTTCGAGCCAGACCTTGATCGGATACGGCTTGCCGGTCTTCATGGCCTCAAGGACGGCGCTCGGCTGTGCGGCGTCCCACTGCATCAGACCCTTGTGCTCGTTCGAGCCGAGGCGCTTCTTGAGCTGGCCCTTCGGAAGGAGGTACGAGCAGCGGGTGGCGAGGGAGCCTGCGGGGACGATGTTGGTGGAGGGGTTGCGCTGCATGAGGGCGCCCGGACTCTCGACGTTGCCGCGCAGGGCGTTGAGGATGACGCTGCCCATGGCGGCCTCGACCGAGTTCTCGTTCTGGTCGGTCGCCACGCCAAGCGCGACGCCAGCGGGGCCCGAGCAGTAGAGCTTGATGGCCTCCTCGATCTTCTTCGGATCGAGCCAGCAGACCTCGGCCGCCTTTTCAAGCGTCCAGGGTTCGCAGCGTTCGAGCAGGAGGCGCCAGCCGGTCTTGTACTCGACGCCCTTCCAGGTGAAGGCGCCGTCGAGGGCGGGATCGAGCGCATCGTCCCACGGATAGGCGATGGGCTTGGGCGAATTCGTATTCTTGTCCCAGACCACGTAGGTCTTGGCGTCGCCCATGCCGAGGTCGGCGGCGCGCACGAGCAGCTTCGTCTTCACGTTGACGAGATACGGCAGGTTGGTCCAGCGCATCACGAATTCATGATCGTACAGATCCTTCTCCATGATGTACTTGGTCCAGCAGAGCATAAGCGCCACGTCGGTGCCTGGACGGATCGGAAGCCAGACGTCGGCCTTGGCGGCGTCGGGCACGAAGCGCGGGTCGATCGAGACCGTCTTGACGCCCTTGGCGCGCAGGTCCGAGAGCGCACGGCCGCCGCCCGCGGGGCAGCTGTAGGAGACGTCCGTGCCCCACATGACGAGGCACTTCATCTCGGTGTTGGGATTGTAGACCTCGCGCGCCTGTTCGTCGGCGATCGACGTCGTCGGGCCGCCGTACATCATGTGGTAGGCGAGCGTGCGCGGCAGGAAGCACTGGGCGCAGCCCGGCTCGTAGAAGTTCGGCGTGCCGAAGGCATTCGCAACGCGCGGAATGCCGCGGAATGCGGGGTTGCCGCCACCGCCCGTCGAGAAGAGGACGGATTCGGCACCGTATTCGCGACGGACCTCCTCCATCTTGCCGGCGATCGTGTCGATCGCCTCCTTCCAGGAAATACGCTTCCACTTGTTCTCGCCGCGCTTGCCGACGCGCATGAGCGGATACTTGTTGCGATTCGGGTGATAGAGCGCGCTGATGCCGGCCAGGCCCTTGGCGCACATGGAACCGTGGCTCATCGGATAGTCGGGGTTGCCCTCGAGCTTCACCACGCGGCCGTTGCGCACGTGCGCAAGAACGGCGCAGTTGTGAATGCACGCGCGACAGCAGGTCTTGACGATCTTCGTCTCGCCTTCGATCGTGCGTGCAGCGGGCCGGGCCTTCGTCTTCACCAGGCCTTCTGCGGCGGAGGATTCAACGGCGGCGGCAAGCCCGGCGGCGGCCGAAGCCTGCAGGAATGTTCTGCGGTTGAGTTTGGAGAGGTCCATACTCTTCTCCTTCTGGGGTCTCGATCGGGGTGCCGGCCTTCGACGGGTATCGGGGGTCTCTGCCGGCAGTCCGGACGCGGGCGCATCGCCCTGCGTTCACTGAAAGTTTCGCCTTCCGCCATCCCTGCAAACAGGCTAAAATTGACTGAAACCTTGCATTTTTTCCAAATTCCTGAAATGAACAGCGGGGCAGACAAACGCTGCCTCAGCACGTCACGATCCCGAAAACCCTTTCTTTCTAGGCGATTTCGTCCTGTCTCATCCGAAAGGACAAGACGGCCTTGCCCGAAAGGCATCAGGGTTTCCACCTGAATTTTCAGGGATATTCCCATATGAGGAACATGGTCATGGCCGAGCTCAGAAACGATCTTGCGGCCTGGCGCATTCTGCTCGCCGCGGTGCGCACGGGAAGCATCAGGGAGACCGCCCTGCAGGCCGACCTGCCCGCCGCAAAGGTCTCCCGCATCATTGCGGAGCTCGAGCGCGAACTCGGCTTCGAGCTCCTCGACCGCTCGACGCGTCCGATGAAGCCCACGCCCAACTGCAGGGACCTCGTCGAGGGCATGACTCCGCTGCTCGCGGGCTTCGACCGGATGTGGGAGCAGTTTTCGAAGAAGGAGGCGATGAGGCACGTCTCGTTCGCCGCGCCGATCGACCTCTGCCGCCTCTACTTCTCGGCACTCGTCGCGAAGTGGGCCGATGCGCATCCGGGAATCACCTTCGACATCCGTCCCGAGGCGACGGCCGACGACGTGCGCAACGGCCTCGTCGACGTGGCCGTCATCAACTACGTTCCGCTTGATGCGACGGGGCTCGTGCTGAGGCGCTACAACTCGAGCCGCACGCCCCTCCTTGCGACGCCCGAATACATCCGCGCGCACGGCGCGCCCTCTTCACCCGAGGACCTCGCACAGCACACGGGACTGCTGCTTGAGACCGTCATGCATCCGCCCACGCAGATTCTGAGAAAGAACGGCGCCGCATCCCCCATCCTGCGCTGGAAGGAGGTCTTCACAACCCATGACCAGATGACCCTCAGGGAGCTCGTCCTCTCCTCGCTCGGCATTACGGTCGACCTCTATGCGGGACACGTCCTGCCTGAAATCCGAAGCGGCCGGCTCGTGCCGATCATGCCGGGCTGGCGACGCGAGCTCTGGCAGATGTCCGTCGTCACCCGCTGGGAGGACGAGGCGCGCTCGAAGGCGCTCTCCGACTTCGCCGCCTACGTCGCGCTTGAGGCCGAGGCCACATGGGCGCCCATCCGCGAGGAGAGCAACCGTGTCGTCGATGAAGCCTTCCGCCGCCGTCTCCGCTCCTGAGTGCACGTCATGAATGTTCTCGACAACCTCAACGCCTGGCGCGCCGTCTCGGCCGCCGCACGCACGGGAAGCGTCACCGCTGCCGCCGAGCAGCTCGGCATCGAACTCTCCAAGTGCTCTCGCCTCGTCTCGGGCATGGAGCGCGAGATGGGCTTTGCGTTTTTCGACAAGAGCACGCGCCCCTATCGTCCGACGCCGCAACTGAGGGCCTTTCTCGCCGCGTTCGAGCCCGCGCTGCGCAACCTTGAAAATGCGCGCGCACTCCATCAGGCGACGGGCGAGAAGATGCGCATCCGCTTCGCGGCTCCGATCGAGATCTCCCGCCTATACTTCTCGAAGGCACTCGTCTCCTATGCACGGGAGCACCCGAACCTCTCGTTCGTGCTCCAGCCCGAGGCGACGCTCGCCGGGCTTCGAGCCGGCGCCGTCGACGCGATCGTTCTGAGCGACGTGCCCGCCGTCGCCGAGGATCTCGTCGTTCGCCTCTACCACGTCACCTCCACCTGCGTCCTCGCGACGCCCGCATACCTGAGGCGACACGGCACGCCGCAAACACCCGCCGACCTTGCGCGCCACACGGGACTGCTGCTTCGCACCGTCAACCTCAATCCCGTGAGACGCCTCTACAGGGACGGGATCGAGTCGGAGATCCTCGAATGGAAGAACGTCTTCATCACGCACGACCAGATCGCGCTCAAGGAGCTTCTCCTGGAGGACAGAGGCATCGCCGTCGATCTATCGCTTGCGCACGTTGTCGAGGAGCTCGAGTCGGGGCGCATCGTCTCCGTGATGCCTGGCTGGGAGCGTGCTCCCTGGCGCATGTGTGTCGTCACGCTCAGGGAGCGCGAGGAGGCCTGCCCGCCGCTCAGACTCTTTGCGGAAGCCGTCGCCCTCAGGACGGGCGAGGACTGGATCGCCTACACCGAGCGCGGCCGCGCAGCCATTGCGCGCGCAGGCGTGTCCTGAGCCCACGACGGATCACGACCGCCCGCGCACGGCAGGAAAAAATTGGGGCCCGCTCTTTCGAACGGGCCCCGTCCCCACTCCACCTGTCCGAATAGACTCACATCCGGACCGGAAGAAACTGTTGCAATCCGCTGATGCTTATTGAAGCGACGTCACCTCGGCGGACTTTTTCGCGAGCATGACGGCGACTTCGGCGCCCTTGTCGAGCGACTTCACGGGAATGCATTCATAGACGCCGTGGAAGTTCATACCGCCCGTGAACACGTTCGGGCAGGGCAGCCCGCGCACGGAAAGGCGCGCACCGTCGGTGCCGCCGCGGATCGGCTCCTCCTGCGGCTCCATGCCGCAGGCGCGGTAGGCCGCGCGCACGATCTCGAGCACCTTCGGGGCCTTGTCGAGATAGGGCTTCATGTTCTCGTAGCTGTCCTTGATCTCGAGGGAGAACTTCGCCTCGGGGAACTCGGCGCTCATCTCGTCGACGAGCTTCACGAGGAAGGCCTTCTTCTCCTCGTAGAGCGCACGGTCGTGGTCGCGCACCAGAATGCGCACGACGGATTCGACCACCGTCCCCTTTGCCATGTTCGGATGCAGGAAGCCCTCGCGGCCCTCGGTCGTCTCGGGCGCCTGATCGATCGGCAGGCGGTCGATGAGCCTGGCGGCATAGCGCACGGAATTGACCATCTTGCCCTTGGAGAGGCCGGGATGGACGCCCACGCCCCTGATGGTCACGAGCGCGGTGCCCGCGTTGAAGTTCTCGCTCTCGAGCGTGCCGATTTCGCCGCCGTCGAACGTGTAGGCATAGGCCGCGCCGAAGAGCGGAATGTCGAAGTTTTCCGTGCCGCGGGCCACTTCCTCGTCGGGCGTGAAGCTGATGCACAGGCGCGCATGCGGCACCTCGGGATGGGTCTTGATCCAGGCGACCATCTGCATGATCTCGGCGATGCCCGCCTTGTCGTCGGCGCCCAGAAGCGTCGTGCCGTCCGTGAAGATCACGTCCTGACCCTTGTACTTCAGGATGTCGGGGAACTGCTCGGCACTGAAGACTATGTTCTTCTCGACGTTGAGCGTCACGTCGCCGCCGTCGTAGCGCACGATCTGCGGCCTCGCGTTCGCGCCCGGCGCGTCGGGAGACGTGTCCATGTGGGCGATGAAGCCGATGGCGGGATTGGCCTCGCAGCCCGGCGTCGCGGGAATTGATCCGTAGACCACGCCGCCCTCGCCGATCCTCGCGTCCTCGACGCCGAGCGCCTTGAGTTCGTCGACGAGGAACGCCGCAAGCGCAAGCTCCTTCTCGGCGGACGGCGCGGTCGTGCTCTCACGCACGGACTGCGTGTCAAACGCAACATAGTGCAGGAAGCGCTCGGTCGTGCTCATGCTCTCGACGGTGCTCATCGGAAAATCTCCTGAGGGTTGAAAGGGGTTCGAAAAATCTGATGCCGTGCATTATTCCGACACGGCCGCCGATTTTTTAGGCGGGTTCTCCCTTACCTCCTTGGTGGTATGAAAACGCGAACTTCCCGATCCTGCGCAAGATTCAGAGCCGTCTTTGCAAAGCAATCCGTAAAAATACGTAGGGGTAATCACATAAATCTTCCTCATAACTCCCCATGGCTCAAAAACGCGCGGATCACTAGGATTCTGAAAATCCCCCCAACCGTTCTGGAGACACAACAAAATGACGATCTACGTCTGGGGCGCCATCGCGGTCGTGATTCTCACGCTCGCCGCGCTCATCCGCCGCTACGACACGAAGCTGGTCCTGCTCATTGCGGGTCTGGCGATGTGCTGCCTATCGATGAATCCGATGGCCGCCTTCCAGCAGTTCGACAAGTCGATGACGAACTCGGCGCTCATCATCTCGATCTGTTCGTCGATGGGCTTTGCCGCCTGCGTCACGATGACGAAGTGCGACCTTCATCTCGTTTCCCTTCTCACGAAGCCGCTCAACAAGCTCGGCATCCTGCTTCTGCCCTGCTGCATGATCGTGACGGGCATCGCCTCGGTCGCCATCGGCTCTCTCGCCGGCCTGTGCGCCGCCATCGGTCCGACGCTCGTGGGTCTGATGATCCGCGCGGGTTTCCGTCCCGCCATGGCCGCCGCCGTGATCATCTCCTCGACGCTCCCGAACTACTGGTCTCCGGGCTCCACCGACAACATCTACGTCGCCAAGCTCGCCAACATTCCCGTGATGGACATGGTCACGTACGTCGCCCCGACGACGCTGATCCTCTCGGCGCTCTCCATCGTCTTCGTGATGATCGTCTGCCTGCTCTTCAAGGACTACCGCAAGGAGGGCTTCGGCTCGACGGGCGTGCATCCTGGCGAAGACATCCAGAAGAAGCTCCCCGACCTGCCTGAAAAGCCGAACCTGCTGATGGCCTTTGCGCCGCTCCTGCCGGTCGTGCTCCTCTTCGTCATCTCGCTGTGCTTCCCCGGCGTGAAGATGTCGGTCGCCACCGCCATGCTCATGGGCCTCATCTACGTGATGATCGTCACGCGCCTCAACCCGCAGCAGCTCTGCTCGAAGTTCTTCGACGGCATGGGCTCGGGCTACGGCAGCATCCTCGGCCTCATCATCGCCGCGGGCGTCTTCGCCGCCGGCCTCAAGAGCTGCGGCCTCATCAGCCTCTTCATCGACTACCTGAAGAACTCCTCCGACGTCGCCAAGCTCGGCGCCTCCTTTGGCCCCTACCTGCTCGGCATCATCACGGGCTCGGGCAACGCCGCCGCGTTCGCCTTCAACGAATCCGTCACGCCGCACGCCCTCGAGTTCGGCATGAAGATCGAGGACCTCGGCTTCATCGCCTGTGTCTCCGCCACGCTCGGCCGCGTCTCGTCTCCGCTCGCCGCCGGCGTCATCCTGATCGCAGGCATCGCAGGCGCCTCTCCGCTCGACGTCGTCAAGCGCTCCATCCCCGTCATGCTCTGCACGATCGGCGCGCTCTACTTCCTCGTCTGACGAATGCCTTCTCTCCTTCGGGCGCGCCTCGTTGCGCCCGAGGTCTGAAGTCAGAAAAAAGCCCCGGGCGGTCCTCCGCACGGGGCTTTCCTATTTGTCTTTTGCCTTTTTATCCTTTTCCGGCCCTTCCCTCCTCAGGAGATGAAGGACTGGATGTGGCGGTCTGCATCGCGCATGACGTTGAGCGCCTCCGTGGCAGCGTCCGTCCAGAAGGCGTCGGAGGCGGGATCGGCGCCGAGGTGGCGTCTGATGAGCTCGTCGCAGTCGATCGTCGCGCAGTCGGAGAGGAAGTCCCCGAACGAGCCGCCGCAGGCCGTGCGGCCGTCGGCCAGAAGCCTGCGCCTCAGAACGGCCGCGATGAGGTAGCCCGCCGTGTACTGCCAGTCGTAGTGGGGCTCGCGCGGCATATAGAAATGAAGCTTGGCGGCCCAGACGTACTGGTCGGACCCTCGGACCGTGTCCGCGAAATAATCCTCCCAGATGGTGTTGGTGAGCTTGTTGATGTCGTTCACCGAGAGGTAGCCGTGCCTTCTCTCCTCGTGGAGCCTGTGCGAAAGTTCAAACCTGAAGGGCAGGTGCAGGAGGTTGACGCCGATCTGGCGCAGGGCCTGCCAGAGTACGGCCGCATGTTCGCGGCGCTCCCACTCCGTCTCCTCGAGAAGCTGAGCGAGGAAGGCGTCCATGAAGAAGCGTCCCGCGATTTCGCACGAAAGAAGGGACGGATTCTGCGCGATGGCGGGATAGGCGATGAGCCTGTCCCTCAGGGACGCTTCGCCCAGGATGTGGGCAAGCTCGCAGGCGCGGTTGAGCGTGGGCTGGTAGTCCGCATAGACCGCCACGGCACTGCAGGCGGGCACCTGCGCGCACCACGTGCCGCCCTCGCCGCCCGAGATGTTGCTCGTCTCGATCCAGCCTGCCGAAAGGAGGCGCTTGAGAAAGCCCTGAAAGTCGGGATCGATCCTGCTGAAGGTGCGGCGAAGCGCGTCGGCGGCGCCGTCGAACGAGGCGGCCGCTTCAAGAGGGGCGGCATCGGGAAGCGGCGCAAAGAGGTTCGCGACCGAAAGCCCCGACCTGCGGCCCTCGAGGCACGAGAGCACCATGCCCGAGAGCTCGACGGCGTTGCGGGCCCTCGGCGCGGCAGCGCGCACGGCCCTCATCATCGCGTCGAAGGCGGGTCGGCTCATGCGCTCGCTCTTGAGGGACGCGTCGAGCATCGACATGCCCGCGCGGTCTGAGAGGTTGAGCCTGTGGCCCGTCATGGCGTTGAGCAGCGCGGCAAAGGGCGCGGCGTTCTCGGCGAACCACGCGTTGTAGGCGCCGAAGACCTGGCGGCGCGTGGCCGTGTCGGTGCTGTTCTTCAGATAGGATTCGGCCGACGAGCAGCTCATGACCGTCGGATGCGTGCCGTCGGGCATCTGCACCATGATCTTCATGCTGCTCTTGAGATGGGTGTAGAGGGCGCCGAGCGGCTCCTCGATGCGGCGGTCGGCCTCGGTCGGGCGCAGGATCACGCGGCTCTGGGCGGCCTCCTCGAATTCGAGCCACTCACCCGCGGGCCTGCCCTCGAGATCCTTCGGGAAGACGCGGCCCCAGTTGCGGGCGCGTTCGGCAAGCGCCTCGAGGCGCTCCGTTGCATGAAGCAGGTCCGTCCTCTCGGCGGGCACGCGGCTGTTCTTGGCCTGCTGGGTCTGCGTCGCCTTGCAGGCGGTCAGAAGCGAGACCGCAAGCCTGCGGCCGTGCTCGACGAGCTCGATGAGGCGCTCGACGGCGGCCGCATCGGACGGATTGTCCGCAGAGAGCCTTTCGGCAAGAAGCAGCACGTCGGCCAGCGTCTCCTTTCGCCTGGCGTAGCGTTCGCTCGCAATGTTGAGGAGCCCGTCGGGCTGCCAGTGCGGTTCCGCGTTCTTCAATTTCTTCCCCTCAGCTGACGTGGTCATCGAATCAAACGGGTTATTGTAACCGCACCTCCGACAAAGGCAAGCTTGCCCCCTTGATTCCGCTCAACACCTCTGGCACAGGCGCAAGCGGGCAGCCGTCTCTTCAGAACGTCCCGGGAGGCGCCTTCGGACGCCGAAAACACGCTTTTCCCGAAGACAAAAAAGAGACGTTCCCTTCGGAACGTCCCCTCCTTGAACGGATTCCCCGCGCATTCCCCATCCATGTGGCACACATGGGTGGGGTCAAGCGGGGCTGACGAAGTCAGTCAATCTCAAGTTATTCAAGATGGTCCAGTGGATAAGTTCTTAAATTCCTTCTTGCACAGGGATTAAGTAGCAAAAAGAGCGCATAATCACAGGGTCGTTTTGCGATTCTGATGCAGCACTTTTGCTTTTGCTCATAGAATTGTTGATTAACTGTGTCAGGTTGCGTGGTGCTTGATACCATACGGAGTATTCCCGCCAACCCATCGCCATGCAACGATGAAGATCACGTCCACTTACTCCGTGCGTTTGCGCAACTTCAACCGCGTCTTTGACGACACGGTTGAGGTGTATCGCCACGCCGTGGATTACTTCATCGAACTCGTGATGGCGAATTGGAATACTCACTTCGCCAATCTCAGTCATGCCAACGATTGCATTCGTGTTGCCGAAGGTCTGAGCGTTCGTACGAAAAAGCGTCTGATGACGCCTTACAACTTCTGCCACGACTTCGTGAAATTTCCGAGCTACCTTCGCCGAGCCGCCATCATGGCGGCATACGGACAGGTGTCGTCGTATCAAACGCATCTGGCTCAATGGAAAGCGAAGCCGGGGCAAAAGGGCCGGCAGCCCGGTCTGCCGAAGGCCG
>OGED01000866.1_pt1 | contig 12440 bp, 10 predicted proteins | sample 1570581 | NCBI WGS metagenome assembly OGED01 (sample SAMEA2582135, study PRJEB24529) | metagenome | biome: Human gut stool | place: China | collected 2011 | reverse complement strand
AACGATGAGCCGCTCATCCACTGAAAATAGTAAATAGTAAATCGTAAAAACAGTAAATACCCGAGATGCCAAAGAGAAGACGAAGTAAAGCTTTCTGGAAAAATTTCAAGTTCAAGTATAAACTAACGATCGTTAATGAAAATACACTTGAAGAAATTGTCGGACTTCGCGTATCCAAGCTCAATGGACTTTCCGTATTACTTTGCGTGCTGGCGGTACTTTTCCTGATCGCTTCCTGCATCATCACCTTCACCCCGCTGCGCAACTACCTCCCCGGATACATGAACAGTGAAGGAAAAGTATCCATCGACAGCGTGCAGACACTCGATTCACTGACCACTGCCCGCGAAGACACACTGATGGAACGTACCAAACGGGAAGAAGAATTCCGCCGTCAGTACGAAGAGAATGAAAAATATAACCTGACCTCCATCACTTCCCAACCGGACGTGACCGGACTCATTTTATACCGTCCGACACGAGGTATGGTGTCCGACCACTTCAATGCCGAGAAGAAACATTACGGCACCGACATCGCCGCCAATCCCAACGAAAGTGTATTGGCAACCATGGACGGGACCGTCATCCTAAGTACATACACCGCCGAGACAGGTTATCTGATTGGCGTACAACATAACCAGGATTTAATTTCAATCTATAAACACTGCGGCTCCCTCCTGAAAAAGGAAGGTGAACGCGTGAAAGGAGGCGAAGCCATCGCTCTGGTAGGAAACAGCGGCACACTTAGTACAGGGCCGCACCTCCATTTCGAACTTTGGTATAAAGGTCATCCGGTAAATCCCGAAAAATACATCGTATTTTAAGTGATAATAGAAAAATGAATATAGAGACTAACAAAAAGAAAAAACAAATAGCTATCCTAGGCTCAACAGGCTCCATCGGGACGCAGGCTCTGCAAGTCATCGAAGAACATCCCGACCTGTACGAAGCCTATGCGCTGACAGCCAACAACCGCGTGGAACTACTGATTGCCCAGGCACGGAAGTTCCAGCCGGAAGTGGTAGTGATAGCCAACGAAGAAAAGTATTCCGAACTGAAAGAAGCATTGAGCGACCTGCCTATCAAAGTGTACGCAGGCACAGACGCTATCTGTCAGATTGTAGAAGCAGGCCCCATCGACATGGTGTTGACAGCCATGGTCGGTTATGCCGGACTAAAACCAACCATCAACGCCATCCGCGCCAAGAAAGCGATTGCGTTGGCCAATAAAGAAACATTGGTAGTAGCGGGCGAACTGATTAATCAGTTGGCACAACAATATCGCACTCCGATTCTGCCGGTAGACTCTGAACACTCTGCTGTTTTTCAGTGTTTAGCGGGAGAAGTGGGTAACCCGATCGAGAAAGTGATATTGACAGCCTCCGGAGGTCCGTTCCGCACTTGCACCTTGGAACAGCTGAAATCCGTCACAAAGACGCAAGCCTTGAAACATCCCAACTGGGAAATGGGAGCAAAAATTACAATCGACTCCGCTTCCATGATGAATAAAGGTTTTGAGGTGATCGAAGCCAAATGGTTGTTCGGTGTTCAGCCCAGCCAGATCGAAGTGGTGGTGCATCCGCAATCAGTCATCCACTCGATGGTGCAGTTTGAAGACGGAGCTGTCAAGGCACAACTTGGGATGCCAGATATGCGCCTGCCCATCCAGTACGCATTCTCCTACCCCGACCGTATCAGCTCTTCTTTCGACAGACTCGATTTCTCCCAATGCACGAATCTGACGTTTGAGCAACCCGATACGAAACGGTTCCGCAACCTGGCACTCGCCTACGAAGCGATGTACCGCGGAGGGAATATGCCCTGTATCGTCAATGCTGCCAATGAAGTAGTGGTAGCCTCTTTCCTGAAAGACGGCATCAGCTTCCTCGGCATGAGCGACGTAATAGAGAAAACAATGGAACGGGTTGCCTTCATCGCCAATCCGACATACGACGATTATGTAGCTACGGATGCGGAAGCAAGGAAAATAGCAGCCAGTCTGATATGATCCGCTTCATCCCATTGATGAACAAAGAAAATAAAGAAATTGATTAGTATTAATATAAATTGAAAATAGCCTTTATATCCTCTCTTCGGTAGAGAATTAGTTGAAGGCTTTAAACTGTAAATAGACTATATGGAAACATTTTTGATTCGTGCCCTGCAATTGATTATGAGCTTATCCTTGCTCGTTATCGTTCATGAAGGCGGGCATTTTCTTTGTGCCGGTTTGGTTAAGGTGCGTGTAGAAAAATTCTGCTTATTTTTTGACCCTTGGTTCACCCTTTTTAAGTTCAAACCCAAGAAAAGTGACACAGAGTATGCAGTAGGCTGGTTGCCATTGGGCGGTTATGTCAAAATAGCCGGCATGATTGATGAGTCGATGGATACCGAACAGATGAAACAACCCGAACAACCGTGGGAGTTCCGTTCCAAGCCGGCGTGGCAACGTCTGCTGATAATGGTGGGTGGCGTACTGTTCAACTTCCTGTTGGCACTGTTCATCTACTCCATGATTCTTTTTGCATGGGGCGACCAATATATAAAGGTACAGGAAGCCCCTCTTGGTATGGAATTCAACGAGACTGCCAAAGCGGTAGGTTTCCAGGACGGTGATATCCTCCTTTCTGCCGACGGTGTTCCTTTCGAACGTTATGACGGCGACATGTTGAGCCAGATTGCCGATGCACGCGAAGTAAGCGTCATCCGTAACGGGGCAAAAGCCTCCGTCTATATCCCGGAAGACCTGATGCAACGCCTCTTGGCAGACAGTGTCCGCTTCGCCTCCTACCGTTTCCCGTACGTTATAGACAGCGTAATGGTGAACTCTCCTGCCGCACAAGCAGGAATCCAGGCAGGTGACAGCATCATCGCCCTGAACGGAACACCGATTTCTTTCTCCGACTTCAAAGAAGCGATGGCAGAACGTAAGAAAAACGAAGCAACCCTGCTCAAAGACAGCATAGATCCGCGTCTAATCACGCTGACTTATGTGCGTAACGGTGCAACAGACACGCTAAGTATGCGTGTAGACTCCGCCTACCTGATGGGTGTAACCGCCTGTCTCGTCACAGACCGTCTGCTCCCTATGGTAAAAAAAGAATATGCTTTCTTTGAATCCTTCCCCGCAGGTGTCTCCCTCGGTGTGAAAACCCTGAAAGGCTATGTAGGAAACATGAAATACCTCTTCTCAAAAGAAGGAGCCAAACAGCTGGGCGGCTTCGGAACGATCGGCAGCATCTTCCCCGCTACCTGGGACTGGCACCAGTTCTGGTATATGACAGCCTTCCTTTCCATCATCCTGGCTTTCATGAACATCCTCCCTATCCCCGCATTAGACGGTGGCCACGTGCTCTTCCTCTTCTACGAGATGATAGCCCGCCGCAAACCGAGCGACAAGTTTATGGAATACGCCCAAATGACCGGTATGATTCTGCTCTTCGGTCTGTTGATATGGGCTAACTTCAATGATATTTTGCGATTCTTCTTCTAGCGAATATAACAATAGAAAGATAGAGAAAACATATAAAAAGAATCATCCCGGATGAAAAAGGTTTTAAAAACCAATTTTCATCCGGGATCTTTTTTTATTGTTGTTTGTCTTTAAATCTTCAACATCTTCTTCTCTCTCTCCAAATCCGTCTCATCCAACTTAGGCGAAGGCACCGTGCACGTTTTGATATAATCTCCCTCCTGACACGTATAATTATAGTACACCTCCAATTCCGGAGTCAATTCCGCCCGCAGAACCAGACACCCTTCCATCTCCAGAAACTGATTAACATCCGTACTATCCGACTGTTTCACCAGTACAATACGACGCGCAATCGGATTATGATTGTAGTCCAGACAGAGATAAAGCCCTTTCAGCATATTCGGAAACTCATAATGCGGAAGTTGCAGGTAAATAGTCACCAGCGCAAACTGTGGCAAATCCCTTTCGTTGAACATCAGGTAAGAGTTCTGATGATTACTGATAATCCCGCTCCCCCAATGCACCGACTTATACGCATTAATCATCCCCACCTTCACATACTCATTATTCTCGGAAGCACAAATCATGTACGGCTCGATCTTCAAGCTATCCGTAGAAGACGACAAACTGTAACTAAGATACATACCGCTATAATTATACACCTCCTGCACAGACTCCTTCGCCTCTTTCCCCAGCAACTTGATAAAAGAGTTGCCATTCTCCGCCTCGCTCTGCACGTCCGGCTCCATCTCCTGAAGCAACAGCCTCACCGATCCCACATTATTTAATAAGCGTTTCTTGGAAACATTATTCACCAGTGCCAAAGCTTCAACCAGCGCCTCGTCCGGTGTGCGTGTTTTCAATAAGTCGATATAAGCGGGAAGCACACTCGAATACAAAGCAGACAACACACTCGGAGCCATATCCACCCGGTCGGCAATTTCTTTCATCTTCACCCCGTTGTTGCGCAGGTACTCTATTCTTTTATAAATATCCGTAAGTTCGTCCATGATTTTTCGGTTTGTTAATTGATTCCGTTGCAAAGGAATGACTAAGGTATTATGTTTGTATTGCATGAATATTACATTAATATTTCAGTACACTTAAAGGCTCATATATACAATATGATTCATTGAAATTCATTTTTTCGTTCGCTCCGACACCCTACTTTTGCACCGGGAACAAAAAAATAGCATTATGAATTTCAAAGAAAAACTGTCGCCTTCGGCCCAAAAGAAACTTTCCGATTTACTCTTTATCCTTTATGCGGGAGGAGCGGCACTGCTATCCTATTCATTAGTCTACGCACTACGCAAACCGTTCACCGCTGCCACGTTCGACGGCATGGAACTATTTGGTATGGACTATAAGATAGCCACCAGCATCATCCAGATATTCGGATATATGGTATCCAAGTTTATCGGGATCAAACTTATTTCCGAACTGAAGAGAGAAGGCCGCCTGAAATTCATTCTTGTTTCTATTTTAGTGGCCGAACTCTCTTTGGTTCTTTTCGGATGCCTACCCCGCCCGTTCAATGTGTTGGCGTTGTTCTTCAACGGACTGTCGCTTGGCTGTATGTGGGGAGTCATCTTCAGCTTCCTCGAAGGACGCCGGGTGACGGATCTGCTCGCTTCCCTTTTCGGACTTAGTATCGCAGTCAGTAGCGGCACAGCCAAATCCATCGGACTTTTCGTTGTCGACACCCTGCATGTCAGTGAATTCTGGATGCCTGCACTGATCGGTGCGGTAGCATTGCCCTTGCTGGCAGGACTGGGCTATATCCTCGATCACCTGCCCAAACCGACTGCCGAAGACAAAGCACTGCGTGTGGAACGTGTCACTCTCAACAAACAACAACGCTGGAACCTGTTCCGCAGCTTTGCTCCCATATTGACACTGCTTTTCTTCGCCAACCTCTTTCTCACCGTTTTGCAAGATGTCAAGGAAGACTTTCTGGTGAAAATCATAGACGTCAATGCCGCCGGACTTTCCCCGTGGGTATTCGCCAAAGTGGACGGTGTAGTCACACTGATTATCCTGGCCATTTTCGCCACCCTGGCAGTGATGAAAAGCCACATCAAAGTACTTTCCGTTCTATTGACCCTTGTCATTGCGGGAGCAATCACACTTAGCACTGTGGCATTCAACTACCATACCCTGCAACTTTCTCCGCTCGTGTGGTTATTTATCCAGAGCCTCTGCCTCTATTTTTCCTACTTGAGCTTTCAAACCATTTTCTTCGACCGCTTCATCGCCTGTTTCCGCATCAAGGGAAATGTAGGTTTCTTCATAGCGATGGTCGATTCCATCGGCTACACAGGCACAGTGGTGGTATTGGTAGTGAAAGAATGTTTCAACCCGGATTTGAATTGGCTGGAATTCTACAATACGATGGCAGGGACAGTAGGAATCGTCTGCACCTTTGCGTTCACCTTAGCAATGATTTATCTGACACAAAAATACAGAAAAGGGAAACAGGGTGAAATACGCGGGAACGAATCTTGCCCCGTCCCCTCCCTCGCTTCTTACTAATTTCTGACGAATAAACCAATATTATATAGAAACAAGAATGAAAAAGATTGAATGTATTATTATGGACTGGGCTGGTACAGCCGTTGACTATGGATGTTTTGCCCCCGTGGCTGCTTTTATCGAAGCATTTGCCGAAAAAGGACTGGTAATCGATGTTGTACAGACCCGCAAACCAATGGGACTACCCAAAATTCAACACATCCGCGAACTACTTTCCATGCCTGACGTGAACGAACAGTTTACCGCCCGTTACCAACGCGCCTGGACGGAAGAAGACGTGGTAGAACTAAACCGCCTTTTCGAGAAGCATCTCTTCGCCTCTCTCGAAAACTACACAGACCCTATTCCGGGAGTAATCCCAACTTTGGAAAAATTGCGTGCCGCAGGTATTAAAATAGGATCGACCACCGGCTATACCTGCGAAATGATGGATGTAGTTCTCCCCGCCGCACAGGCAAAAGGATACCACGTGGATTATTGCGCCACTCCCAACCTACTTCCCGCCGGACGTCCCGCTCCTTACATGATTTTTGAGAACCTGACGAAATTAGCAGTCCCCAGCCTCGACGCCGTTATAAAAGTGGGTGATACGATTGCCGATATTCTCGAAGGAGTGAACGCGAAAGTGTATAGTGTAGGCGTGATTCTCGGCAGCAATGAAATGGCACTTACCGAAACAGAAACAAAATCAATGCCTGCCTCCGAACTCGAAGCCCGCATCGCCGATGTCAAAGAGCGCATGCTTGCCGCAGGAGCTTCTTACGTGATACGCACTATCGAAGAACTTCCCGCACTGATTGAAACGATCAACGCCGGCAACTAACATTCAAGCCCGCACCCAACAATCAGAAAAGAAACAAAATCATTTATTTATTCATTTCTAAAGAAAACATCATTATGAAACCATATTTGTTATTAACTCCGGGACCTCTAACCACCTCTGAAACAGTAAAAGAAGCCATGATGACCGACTGGTGTACATGGGACGAAGACTACAACCTCGGCATTGTTCAGGAACTCCGCAAAGACCTGGTTAACATCGCCACTAAAAAACCGGAAGAATACACTTCCATCCTTTTACAGGGAAGCGGAACCTATTGCGTGGAGGCCGTTTTAGGCGCCACCATCACCCCGAAAGACAAACTCCTGATTTGTAGCAACGGAGCCTATGGCGACCGTATGGGCAACATTGCAGAATATTACCATCTCGACTACGACATGCTGGCTTTTGAAGAAACAGAGCAGGTATCAGTTGAATATGTAGACGATTATCTTAGCAATAACTCCGATATCACACATGTCGCTTTCGTTCATTGCGAAACAACGACCGGTATCCTGAATCCGATCAAAGAACTGTCCCACATCGTCAAGATGCATGGTAAAAAGCTGATTGTAGACTGTATGAGCAGCTTCGGAGGTATCCCCTTAGATGTAAACGAACTCGGTATCGACTTCCTAATCAGCAGTTCCAACAAGTGTATTCAGGGTGTACCGGGATTCGGATTCATCATCGCCCGCCGTTCGGAATTAAAATATTGCAAAGGAGTGGCACGCTCTCTTTCCCTGGACATCTACGACCAATGGGAAACAATGGAAAAGGGACACGGAAAATGGCGCTTCACTTCACCGACACACGTTGTCCGTGCTTTCAAACAAGCCCTGACCGAATTGATTGAAGAAGGAGGCGTAGAAGCACGTTACCAACGTTATTGCGAAAATCACCGTATTTTGGTGGAAGGAATGCGTGCACTCGGATTCAAAACACTGCTCGAAGATGACATCCAGTCGCCTATCATCACTTCTTTCCTTTATCCGCATGAAGGATTCGACTTCAAAACATTCTATTATGCACTGAAAAATAAAGGATTCGTGATTTACCCGGGAAAGATTTCAAAAGCAGATACCTTCCGTATCGGAAACATCGGTGATGTGCATCCGGAAGACTTCCGCCGTCTGGTAGAAGTCATACGGGAAACGAAATACTAGAAAGTCAAATCTTTCAAGTTCATCTTGAATGATTACTTACTGATATGTTGTATGATGTTCCTGTGAAGTTCTGAAAGACTTAATCCTCTTTCAGGACTTCATTATTTTCTTTTCAGGGTGGAAGGCTGTGATAGCCTCAAGCTACTGACGATAGCTGCCACAACGGCAAACCCACTCCCCACCATCAGGCAAACAGCCGTGCTTCGGCTATGAGTGACAAAGCTGAAAAGCAAGGCAACCAATGTTGTTCCGGTGGTCTGTCCCAACAGGCGGGCCATTCCCAGCATCCCACTGGCCCCTCCCGAACGCTGCGTAGGAGCGGAAGAGATAATTGTACTGTTGTTTGGCGTCTGAAACAATCCGAAGCCTGCACCGCATAACATCAAACGCAGGATAATACTTATATCAGATGATTCGGCAGTCAGACTGGAAAGCGAGAAAAGCCCGATGGCAAACAAAACCATCCCGATACTTCCCAGTATACCGGGGTGAATACGCTCCACGAGATACCCTGCCAATGGAGCCGTGACCAGCGTAGCCAACGGCCACGGAGTAAGCAAAAGTCCGGTCATCACCTCACTGTGTCCTAAAGTGTTCTGCAGGAAAAAAGGCAGGGAAACCATTGCCGACATTTGAGCGATAAAGGAACAAATGGAAGTCAGGATGGATAACCGGAAAATCGGAATCCGCAACAGGTCGAGCGGCAATAGCGGAGTAGTCTGCGTGAGTTGCCGGCGCACATAGTACGTGCCTACCACTGCCAATACAACCAGTTGGATGAAAAGGAAATCCATTTCCTCGTGATGGGCGAATCCGTCCAGCGTATATATAAGCAGGCCGAAGGTAACCGCATTCGCTATGGCGCTGATATAATCGAATTTGCGTTTCGAGCGTTCCTCCTGCCTTGGCAGATGTTTGATGCCGAGAAACAATGCGGTAAGTCCTAACGGAACATTAATAGCAAATAACCAGTGCCAGCTGGCAATAGAAAGAATACCGCTCGCCACAGAAGGCCCGGCGGCAGCCGATATGGCAACGACCATCGCATTAATCCCCATTCCCCGCCCAATCTGGCTCTTCGGATAGATATAACGTAGCTGTGCCGTATTCACGCTGGTGATGGCAGAGGCACTGAACCCCTGAAAAATACGGGCGACGGTTAGCGTCCAAAACGAATCGGACAAGGCACAGATCAACGAAGTGATGCAAAACAGACCGATACCCGAAAGAAAGACTTTCCGGTAACCGATGATTTCACCCAAAGCAGAAAAAGACAGTAGCGATATGACGATGGCCAGCTGATAGCCGTTGATAATCCAGGTGGTTACAGCGGGAGAAGTCCCAAAATCATGCGAAAGCGTGGGTAGTACGATATTGACGATGTTAATATCCAATACCGACATACAAAGAGCGAATCCAACGGACACCACCGCCCAAATACGCTTAGGCATCGGCAATCCGTCGGTTTCCTCTATTTTTTGAGTTGAATTTATCGATTGTACCATAAAAACTTATTCTTGTAAGTAGTCATTCTTTTTTCACCATAAAGCAACGCAGGGATGCAAACACAAACACCACCGACGACAAAAAAAGCACCGCGTTACTCTGTGATGAAAAATGATTCACTTGGTTTCGTAAAGGTAAACAAAACAATGGTACAGGTGTTTTTGTTTCCTTTGAAAAATAAGTTTTTTTAGTGGAGAAAAGTCGTTACTTCAACTTCAAGATCCGTTGATTACTGCTTCCCCTGAACTCCAGATACGGAGAGAAAAGAGCCTGCTCGAAGCGTCCGTCCACCAACACATCTATATAATCAAGAGCAGCACTCAAGCGGGGCTGTGCCTTGATTTCTTCGTAGCTATATCCTGTATAGCACCACACATTCATCCCCGTCTCCTCTTTCACCCGTTTCAGTAAAAGCAGAAACTCCTCCGGATGGAAGAACGGATCACCACCGGAAAAAGTAACACCGTCCAGCAAAGGATTTGCCTTGATTTCACGGATGATGGACTGTATTTTTTCTTCCGTCAACTCTTCCCCCGCCCTCGGATTCCAGCTCTCCGGGTTGTGGCAACCAGGACAGTGATGGGAACATCCGGCAAGATAAATAGAGTACCGGATGCCTTCACCATCGACAATCGTTTCAGGATAAGTTCCTAATAAATTCACTTCTACAGGTGTTTTACGCGGTCTTGTTCTTCTGCCCGTTTAGCAGAGTTCCAGGAACTCAAATCGCCTGTCAGGTAACCGGTTATACGGCGCATACGAAGGATGCTTTCACTCTGGCACACCGGACATTTATCGAAGATAACCCCTTTGTAACCACAGTTATGGCAAGTATCTACCGGGTGATTGATAGAGCCGTAGCCAATCCCCTCGTCGTGCATCACTTTCACAATCTTGGCGATGGCACGTACATTCTTCTGTGCTTCACCGTCCAGTTCTACATACGTGATATGTCCGCCGCGCGTAATGGCGTGGAACGGAGCTTCACGCTTGATTTTCTCAACGATGCTGATCGGTTCTTTCACGTCTACGTGAAAAGAGTTGACATAATAGTCGCGGTCTGTCACTCCGGGGATTTTTCCATATTTCCGACGATCCATTTTAGTGAAACGTCCCGAAAGTCCTTCGGCAGGAGTAGCCAGAACGGAGTAGTTCAGATTATATTTCTCTTTATATTCGTTTACCACTTTATTCATTTCCATCACCGCTTCATACAGCGTGTCCCATGCTTTCTGGTTGTGGCCGTGACCTTGTCCGTAGAGAGCCACCATCGCGTTGTGTCCGCCGATAAATCCGATACCCAGCGTACCGCTGCGCAATGCATCACCCACCTGTTCATTCGGGTTCAGCTCACCGCCGCCTTTCCACACATTATTTCCCATCATGAACGGGAACTGACGTGCCAGGGCCGTACGCTGATACTGATAACGCTCGTAAAGCTGATCGGCTACAAGCACGGACATTTGGTGTACGGATTCGATGAAAATTTCTTTTGCTTTCTGTTCAATGGCATCCTTGTTGCGTTCATCCTCTATCAGGTTTTCCGCCTTGATGCGGGCTTCAATTGCCAGTCTCGGCATATTCAGCGTAGTGAATGAAAGATTACCACGACCTAAAGAAGATTTTTCTCCTGCCACGTTTTCAAAGACACGGGTGCGACAACCCATCGTCGCCAATTCGTAGATGTAACGTTTCGGATCGTCCGCTCTCCATTTTTCGTTTTGGTTGAAAGGTGCGTCGACAACCATGAAGTTCGGGAACAATGCTTTCGCCGTAGTCTGGCAAGCCTTCAACAGCAAGTCGAAGTTGGGAGCCTCGTAACGGTCGGTCATTGCCTCTTCGATATTCTCCGCTTTCATTGCTTTCTCAAAGTCTTTCTCCGAATAAGAAACTCCGTCTTTGACCTTGAAAATCTGGATCGGGAATACAGGCACTTCGCCTCTTGTGCCCAATCCTTCAATGGTAGCTTTCAGCAATTCTTCGATCACCATGCGGCCTTCGGCAGAAGTGTCCGTACCGTAGTTGATGGAGCTGAATACCACCTGATTACCGCCACGTGAATGCATCGTGTTCAGGTTGTGGATAAATCCTTCCATGGCCTGATGGGTATCTTTGCGAGTCTGCTGATAAGCTTTCTCAACGATACGGGCAAGGTGTTCCTTATCTATAATGATTTGTAAAGCCACCAAAGCAATGCGCAATGTTTCACGTTCGGCCTCGGTAGACTTGATAGACGGAAGATATTCTTTAATCAATGTGCGGATGGATTTCTCATCGGCCTGATTTCCGTTTTCCATGGCGACATAGAAATTGATGAACGATGCCAGATGCTTGCGGAAAGATTTGGCCACACCTTTTGCCATGAAGAAATCGAAAGCAGGAATTGCCTGTCCGCCATGCTGCTCATTCTGATTCGTCTGGAAAATAATGGTAGCCAACGTAGCATAACTCTGGATGCTTTGCGGGGTACGGATACTACCGTTCTTGGTGCGAAAACCACGTTCAAAGAGGTCATCCATATCATATTGGATACAGGTCGTCGTCTTTGTCGGATAATAATCCAAGTCGTGAATGTGAATATCTCCCAACTGGTGTGCTTCGGCAAAACGTTTCGGCAACAGGTATTTATACGTATAATCTTTGGTTACTTCGGAAGCGAACGTCATCATCTGTCCGGCAGGCGTGTGACTGCTCATGTTGGCATTGCTCAAGTTGACATCGTTCTTGTCGATAGCAACGATGCCGTCCATCACTTGCTTCATCTGGGTTTTCTTATCGCGCTCCGTATTCCGCCATTCGCGATAAATAATATATTTCTTCGCTACTTCCGGGCGTACTTTCATCAACGACTTTTCTACTAAATCCTGAATCTCTTCTACGGTAATAGTAGGAGTAGTAAACTGACTGATTACGTTCATAGTGATGTCAGCCACCCACT
>OGED01000865.1_pt1 | contig 12458 bp, 10 predicted proteins | sample 1570581 | NCBI WGS metagenome assembly OGED01 (sample SAMEA2582135, study PRJEB24529) | metagenome | biome: Human gut stool | place: China | collected 2011 | reverse complement strand
TCTTTAAAAGAAGAGGATGCCTTGTTTGACCGAGACATCCTCTGTTATACTATATAATATACTGTTTATTTATTTTCCTGCCGAAGCACGGGTGATATACTTATCGATATCGGATGCCTCCATGGAAGTGTAATACTTGTCCTTGATAGTCGTGTAAGCTTTTACAGCCTTGTCATACTCTTTCAAGTTCTCGTAAGCGATACCGGCCTTCTTCAAGTAAATCGGGCTGATTACCTCATTGTCGGCCTCCTTAGCGGCTTTCTCGAAATAGCTGATTCCTTCTTTCGTATTACCCATGTTCACGTAGCAATCACCGATCAAGCCTGTAACCGCCGGAGATACCATTTGGTCCTTTCCGCTGAAAGATTTCAATAAATCGAGCGCCTTCTGTGTATCGCCCATCTTGTAGTAACAGATACCTGCGTAAGCCTTCGCCAAGTTTCCGGCGTCCGTGCTTCCATATTGGTCGATGATAGCCTCGAAACCTTCATAGTCAGCTCCATTGCCGTTTAAAGCCAAGGCGAAAGAATCTCTGGCGAAGTATTGCTCGCCCTTGAACATGGCGGCGGCGGCTTTTTTCTCCTGAGGAACTAAATAACCATGCTTGATTCCCAAAACAGCTCCAACAACGAGTGCGACAGCTATTATACCGTAAATAATCTTCTTTGAATTGTTTTCAATGAATTGCTCCGATTTGGAGACAATCTCTTCTACTTCTAACTCCTTGTTGGTGTCCTTTTCTTTAGTAGCCATAATGTGTTATAGTTATTTATTAATTTTATCGCTGATTTTAAGCCATACCATATGGTTGGCGATTCAAAGCGCAAAAGTAGTTTTTTTTGCTGATATAATCTATACTTAGAAGTATATTTTTTAATTTTGTACGATTAATACGGTTTAGATGATACTAAAGAAGCTTTCTGTTCTCAATTACAAAAATATACTTCAGTCCGAGGTTATTTTCTCGCCCAAGATGAATTGCTTTTTCGGCAATAACGGAATGGGGAAGACGAATCTATTGGATGCTATTCATTATCTCTCGTTTTGCAAGAGTCATGTCAATACGCCTGATAGCCAGATAATAAACAGTGATCAAGATCTTTGCATGGTGCAGGGTAACTATGATTATGAGGGACGTGAGGAGGAGATTTTCTGTGCCATGCGGCGTAGGCAACGCAAACAGTTCAAACGGAATAAGAAGGAGTACGACAAGCTGTCCGAGCATATCGGCCTATTACCGTTGGTCATGGTCTCTCCGGCTGATGCCGACTTGATCCGGGGGGGGAGCGATGAGCGACGCCGTTTTCTGGACTTAATCATCTCGCAGCAGGACAAGCCTTATCTGCATGCGCTTATCCAATATAATAAAGCGTTGCTCCAACGGAATACGTTGCTGAAAGATCAGAGCATGGATGCCTCTCTTTATGAGGTATTGGAGATGCAGCTGGGTATGTACGGCCAAATCGTTTACGAGAAGCGGAAAAAACTGGTGGAGGATTTTACCCCGATCTTTAATGAGTACTACCAGACGATCTGCGGCTCTGCCGAGGAGGTAGGGCTACATTATATCTCGCAATTGGAGGAAACGGAGCTTGCCGGTAAATTGGCGATGAGCCGGGAACGGGATCGTATATTGGGCTATACCTCTTCCGGTATCCATAAGGATGAGCTGGAAATGACGTTGGGCGGGTACCTGATTCGCCGGGTTGGTTCGCAAGGACAGAATAAAACGTATCTGATCGCCTTGAAACTCGCTCAGTTCGCTTTCCTAAATAAACGTGGACAGACTACACCTATCTTGCTGTTGGATGATATTTTCGATAAGCTGGACGCTAGCCGTGTGGAGCAGATCATCAAACTGGTCAGCGAGAATGGCTTCGGGCAGATTTTTATTACGGATACGAACCGGAAGTATCTGGATGAGATCTTATTGGCTATGAATCATGACTATGCCCTCTTCCGTGTGGAACGTGGCGAGGTACAACCTATGGAGGAATAAGGATGCAGAGAAGAAATACACAGACATTGGGTGAGGTGCTTCGTGACTTTTTCGAGGATAATACCGAGTTGTACGAGAAAATGATGGAGATCCGGGTTCAGCGTGCGTGGGGAGAAGTTTTAGGGCCTACGATCATGCAGTACACACGTAATATATATGTACGTGATAAGGTGCTTCATGTCTCATTGACTTCCTCCGTACTTCGTAGCGAGTTGACGCTTTGCCGGGAACGGTTGGTGAAAAGCTTGAATGATTACGCGGGTGCCTCGGTCATTACCAACATCGTTTTTCATTGAGTGTGGCTTTACCATTCGCAATATTACTTACTGGGTCAAGTAACATATACTGCCCAGCCCCGGTAAGTATATATGGCTTGACCCAGTAAGTATATATTCTGCGGAGAGATCAATAGATGGTGTCTTCTGTTATTACGTAATCCATTTTCTTGTCGAGTGGCTCTACCGGGACTTGCGGTATCATCTGGAACCCGAAGCATATGCCAACCTTGGGAGCGTTGAGCGTGGAAAGAAGGCGGTCGTAGAATCCCCTTCCTCGTCCCATGCGGTTCTTGTCTTTATCAAAGGCGACTCCGGGCACGATAATCAAGTCGATCTCATTCTTTGGAACTTCTATACCGTCCGCCTTAGGTTCTAATATCCCGAAAGGTCCGGGTTTTAGGGATTCCGGTCCTTCGTAAAAAAGCAATCTCAAATCATCACCAACTATCAAGGGCAACAGAAGCTTTTTCTTTTGATACCATTTCTCGATAAAGCCGGCGGTCTGTACTTCTCCCGCTATAGCGGGATAAAGGGCGATACAAGAAGCCGCTTGGAACAGTTCCGTCTGTTCCAAGCGGTTCATGATCTTATCCGATAGCTCGCACAAGGTAATCCTCGAATATTCTTTCTTTCGAGAGGCCATATCTTTTCGTAGGGCCTGCTTGGCTGTGTAAGTCTCCATTCGCTGATTGTTTTAATAGTTCCGCGTTCGGCACGGATTTTCCCTCTTGCAAGATCTTGATCGCACGTAATAAGGTAACGTCATCTTTTAGGAAAATGGGGTAGAAGCCCGCCTCGTCGAAGAAATTCCTTACGATATACGCTTGCAATTGGTTCTCGATTAACTTGCCGGATATATTAATTAATGTGGGACGTCTCTTGATGCCCTTGGTAGCTGCGAAGTTCACGAAATCGGAAAGGAGCGGTTGTTGCTGCAAGTAATTATATAATTCCTCCCAAGTCTTGAATGAGCCTAGTTTCTCCCGATGGCGGTCTGAGTACTCGAGCGCATACAGGTAAAGCACGCCGCTATTTACCACATTTGAGTAGTAAGAGGTAACGCCACTCGTGTCACGAGGGATAAAGATATCTGGCATGATACCGCCCCCGCCGTATACGGTACGTCCGCCTACGGTCTGGTATTTTAAGGAATCATCCATCTTGATGCTATCGGCCGAGTCAAACTCGCCGTGCATATATCGGTTATAGATATCTTGGTCGTAAGCGTCCGTATTACCCATCTCATATTTCTTCTGGATGCAGCGACCGGACGGCGTGTAATAACGGGCGATGGTCAATCGCATCTCTGAACCGTCGCTCAATGACATTTGAGTTTGTACCAGACCTTTGCCATACGTTCTTCGTCCGATAATCGTACCACGGTCGTTATCTTGGATCGCTCCGGAGAATATCTCACTGGCGGAAGCCGAGATCTCATCGGTCAATACTACGATCGGGGCGTCTTTACAAGTTCCGGTTCCGTTCGCGTATACGTCGGAACGGGGGAACGACTTACCTTCCGTGTAGACGATCAAGCGTCCTTCCGGCATAAACTCGTTAATCATATTGATAGCGGCATCCATATATCCGCCGGTATTACCCCGTAAGTCGATCACGAAAGAGGTACAGCCCGCTTGTTTTAACTTGGCGATCGCCGTGATGAACTCATTATAAGTATTCCGGGCGAATTTGCTAACCTTGATGTAACCTATACCTTTAGCCGCCTCATAAGAAACATCGACCGAATTAACAGGGACATCTCCACGGGTTACGTCAAAATAGAGCAACTCAGGAGAATTCCCTCGCTGTACGCCTAGTTTCACCGTACTGTTCTTTGCGCCCCGAAGTGTCTTCATGATCTCTCCTTGGTTCTTTTTCTTACCGGAGAAAATAGAATCATTGATCGAGATGATCCGGTCGAAGGGCAGTAAACCTGCTTTCTCTGCGGGACCACCGCTAATTACGCTGATCACTAGGATCGTATCGGTTTGCATATTAAATGATACGCCAATACCACTGAAAGAACCTTCCAGCTCCTCATTCACCACGGAAGCGTCTTCGGCGGGGATATATACGGAGTGAGGGTCTAATTCACTGAATATTTTCGGGATCGTACTCTCTACCAACTTAGACATGCTAACCGTGTCAACATATTGCTCGTCGATAATGTCCAAGATGGCATTTATCTTGTTGCCGCTGGAGTAGGACCGTTTTTTTCCTTGACTGATAGATAAATAATGGTTCCCAATAAAGATACCTAAAGCGATACTAGCCGCGATGATAACCGGGAGCCATACGGTCAGTCTTTTGTTTTTATCCATAAAAACGTTTTATTTATTCGTTCAAATCTATATAATCTACTATGATACCGGCACGCTTCAATAATTCGCAGCCGTCCGCTATGCGATAATTCTCGGAATAGACCACTCGCTTGATCCCGGATTGTATGATTAATTTCGCACATTCAATGCAAGGGGAGGAGGTAACATAAATGGTCGCTCCTTTACTGCTGTTCGATGAGGCTGCCACTTTTGTGATGGCGTTAGCCTCCGCATGTAGAACATAAGGCTTGGTGACATTATTCTCGTCTTCGCAAACATTTTCAAAACCGGCGGGTGTTCCATTGTATCCGTCGGATATGATCATTTTATCTTTTACTAATAATGCGCCCACTTGGCGTCGTTTACAGTACGAATTCTCGGCCCAGATAGCGGCCATTCGCAGGTAACGTTTATCTAATTCGTGCTGTTTTTCTGTTTTCTCGCACATTTGTTTACTCTTTTGTCTTTTAATCCAGACACAAAGGTAGTGATTATTTAGATTTACCGGGCTTATCGCCCGGTAAATTATTACTTCTTAATACCATTACGGATTAATAAGGCGTCTATCGTAGGCTCTTGTCCACGGAAACGCTTGTATAACACGGCAGGATCTTCTGTTCCACCTTTGGATAAGATATTGTCACGGAAAGATTTCGCGACCTCCTTGTTGAAGATTCCTTTCGATTTGAAAACGGAGAAAGCGTCGGCGTCTAATACCTCGGCCCATTTATATCCGTAATAGCCAGCCGCGTATCCTCCGGAGAAGATATGTCCGAAGCTTGTGCCCATCAAGGCTTCCGGTACTTCCGGCATGATTACGGTCGGAGCCCAAGCTTTTTTCTCGAATGCCGCTACGTCACCGTCGAAAGGTTGCTCCAACGTATGCCATGCCATATCCAGCAAGCCAAAGCTTAATTGGCGGCAGCAAAGGTAGCCAGCGTTGAAGTTTGAGGCGTTTACCAAGCTTTGTATCATCTCTTGCGGGATTTTCTCTCCGGTCTGGTAATGAACGGCGATCTGATCTAAGAACTCTTTTTCAGTCAACCAGTTCTCCATGATCTGGGAAGGTAATTCTACGAAATCACGATAAACGCTGGTTCCCGAAAGGCTGGAATATGTTCCTTGCGCTAGCATGCCGTGCAAGGAGTGCCCGAACTCATGCAAGAGTGTGTTCACCTCGTCGAAACTTAACAAAGAGGGCTTCGTGTCTGTCGGACGGGTAAAGTTCATCACGATAACGATCTGAGGACGGCTATCTTTTCCGTCTTTATCTTTGTATTGAGCCTTGATATTGTTCATCCAAGCGCCGGATTGTTTTCCGTCACGAGGGAAGAAGTCCGTATAAAGGATAGCAAGGAACTTACCATCGGCATCGTATACCTCGTAAGCGTCTACTTCCGGATGATAAACCGGGATTTTCTTGTTTTCCTTAAAGGTGATACCGTAGAGCTGGGTAGCTAATCCGAATACGCCTTTCTTTACGTTGCTTAACTCGAAATAAGGGCGAGTCATCTCGTCGTTTACCTTGAAGCGGATATCCCGTAACTTCTCGGAATAATAACTCCAGTCCCAAGGCATAACGGTGATATTCTCTTTCTCTGTACCTAACGCAAATCCTTCTACCGCATTGTATTCGTTTATAAGCTTCTAGTAACTGATTCAATAATTTGTATACGTTCGCTGAGTTTTTAGCCATTGTGTGTTCCAGCGCATATTCGGCGTAATTCTTGAATCCCATCAACTGGGCGATCTCTAGGCGGATATTAACGATCTTTTTGATAATGTCCTTATTGTCGAACTCATCCCCTTTATTTCCTACGCTCATGTATTCACGATACATTTTCTCTCGCAAATCACGCTTGTCGGAATAACGCATGAATGGAATGTAACTCGGAGCCGAGAGATTGAATAACCATCCGTCTTTATCTTTACTTTTGGCTAACATGGCCGCTGCGTCACGAGCACTTTCGTGTAAACCGGATAGTTCGTTCTCGTCCGTTATTAGTAATTCGAACCGGTTTTTATCTTTCAAGGCGTTTTGATCGAACTGCAAGGTTAACATGCTTAGGTCCATACTTAGCTTGCGGTATTTTTCCTTGTCATCTTTATTTAACGTAGCCCCATTCGCTTTAAACGACTCATAAAGGTCTTCCAGCAATTTAGCATCCTCGGTAGAAAGGTTCAATTGTTCTTTTTTATCATAGATTGATTTGACCCGAGCAAGTAGCTTCTCATTTAAGAAGATGTTATTGGAGGTTTGGGATAACTTCGGGGAGACACGTTGCGAGATTTCCATCATCTCGTCGTTAGCCTCTGCCCCTAATACATTAAAAAAAACAGAAGAGACTGTTTCCAATAATTTGCCGCTACGTTCCAGAGCTACTACCGTATTCTCGAAAGTAGCCGGTTGCGGGTTATTGGCGATCTCTTGCACCTCTTTTTCCATTTGCTTGATTCCTTCGTCGAAAGCGGGCTCATAATGCTCGATCTTGATCTTATCGAAAGGAGGGGTCTCGAACGGTGTTTTAAACTTCCCGAAGAAAGGGTTATTCGCTGCGTGTGTCATTTGAATTGCACTTAATAAAATTACTACATTATATAATAACTTCCTCATATTAAAAATTGTTTGTAAATTTCCGCAAAGGTAGGCATTTTAATCACAGGAACATTATAGGCATCTGTTTTTATATTCAGATTGATTTAAAATGAAAAATAGAACATTTCCTATGACTAAACCGAGGCTTGTTTTCGGGGGGCTGTACCTTGATTTTGAGCTTTGATGAATATGATAATAGGATTGATTTAACAAAAATTTATATGTTTGAAAACACTCCTTTAGAGCACCTTTCTTTTTAAAGTCTTGATCTATAAGTTTATCGTAGAAGAAGGATGCCTTTTTTTCTAAATAAATATAAAAGACAGTTTGTTTTTTTAGTTATTAAATAATACTTTTGATTCTCAGAAACGAAAATAATTTCATTTTGATATTAAAGAAAGTAACTTAAAACCCAAATACACATATGAGTTATCTTAAATTTGACAAGACTCTTATGACGAACCTGGAAGAAGCGCTGCCAAGAGAAATTCTTCGTACGAATCGTTCGGGAGCCTATCATTGTACAACTATCGTTGATTGCAACACAAGGAAATACCACGGACTACTCGTTATGCCTGTGCCTGCGATTGATGATGACAACCATGTGTTACTGTCTTCTTTTGATGAGACGGTAATTCAACATGGTGCCGAATTTAATCTTGGGTTGCATAAATATGCAGGTGATAATTTCAGTCCCAAGGGACATAAGTACATCCGCGAGTATAGCTCAGAGACAGTACCTCGTACGCTTTACCGTGTAGGAGGTGTGATCTTCTCGAAAGAGAAAGTGTTTTCCATGTACGAGAATCGTATCATGATCAAGTACACGTTGGAAGATGCTCATTCCGCTACGACCTTACGTTTCCGTCCTTTCCTCGCTTTCCGTAGTGTGAAGAACTTAACGCAAGCCAATGGTAACGTGAACCAATCTTACGAGGAAGTCACAAACGGAATCAAGACATGTATGTATCCCGGTTATCCGGAACTGTATATGCAATTTAACAAGAAAGTTAAATTTGTGTATGAGCCGTATTGGTACAATGGCATCGAGTATCCGAAAGAACAAGAGAGGGGATATCCTTATCAGGAGGATTTGTATGTTCCCGGATATTTCGAGGTCCCTATCAAAAAAGGTGAGACTATTATTTTCAGCGCTGGCGATAGTGCAGTGGCAACTACCCGCTTGAAGGCACTGTATGAGAATGAGGTCGTAGCTCGTACGCCTCGTACTAGCTTCTTCAATTGCTTGAAGAATTCCGCTCAGCAATTTTATTTTCGTCCCAAGGAAGACGACGCTTATCTATTAGCGGGCTATCCATGGTTTAAAGTACGTGCGAGAGATTTGTTCGTAGCTCTTCCGGGTAGTACGTTGTCTATCGATGATCCGGTTCGTTTTGAGAAGATCATGCATACGGCGATGCCGGCGATGCGGGCGTATATGGAGAATGGGCGTTTCGATGCGGTGATTCGTGAGATCGAGCATCCGGATGTCTTTTTATGGGCGATCTGGGCGATCCAACAGTATGCTAAGCATGAGGGCATTGAAAAGGCACGTGAGCTATATGGCGATTTCGTGAAAGAAGTTATCGATTATATACGGGACCAGAAACATCCCGATATGAAATTGATGGAGAATGGTTTACTTTTCGCTAATGGAAAAGATAAGGCGATTACTTGGATGAATTCTACCGTAAACGGAAAACCTGTCGTAACTCGTTCCGGTTATAAAGTGGAATTTAACGCTCTTTGGTATAATGCTCTTTGTTTCTATACAGAATTGATGGGGGGAGTACCTGTCGAGGGTATTGATCCGATTATCAAGTCGATGGATAAATCGTTCCCGGAAACCTTTGTGAACGGGTATAATTATTTGTTCGATTCCGTGAATGGTTCTACGGTAGATTGGAGCGTACGGCCTAATATGATTTTCGCTGTGGCATTGCCTTATTCCCCATTGACGAGGATGCAGAAACGTGCCGTAGTGGATATCGTGACGAAAGAGTTGCTTACCCCGAAGGGCTTGCGTTCCTTGAGTCCGAAGAGCGAAGGATATCGCCCGTATTATGTGGGGCCGCAATATGAACGAGATTTGGCTTATCACCAAGGTACTGCTTGGCCGTGGTTGTTAGGCGCCTATTTGGAAGCTTATTTGCGTGTATTCGGAAAGAGTGGCGTTGCTTTTGCTGAACGTATGTTGATAAGCTTGGAGGAGGAGATGTCATTACACTGTATCGGGACGATCCCGGAATTGTTTGATGGTAACCCACCGTTTACCGGACGTGGAGCTGTCTCTTTTGCGATGAATGTTGCGGCTATCCTCCGTGTTGTGGATTTGTTGAAGAAGTATAACGCCGAATAAAACTAAGTACCATTATGAAAGCATTAATGTTTGGATGGGAATTTCCTCCTCATATCTTGGGCGGTTTAGGAACGGCCAGTTTCGGTTTGACACGAGGCATGGCAATGCAGCCCGATATGGATATTACTTTTTGTATACCGAAGCCCTGGGGCGATGAAGACCAGAGCTTTCTAAAGATAGTGGGTGTCAACCAAGTTCCGATTGTTTGGAAGGATGTTGACCGTGAATATGTGCAGCAACGGGTTTCCAAAGCGGGAATGAACGCTGACCAGTATTATAAGTACAGGGATCATATTTATGCGGATTTCAGTTATCGTCATGTGACTGATTTAGGGTGCCTTGAGTTTTCCGGACGTTATCCGGATAATCTTCTGGAAGAGATCAATAACTATTCGATCGTTGCGGGAGTAATCGCTCGTACGGAAGAGTATGATATCATCCATGCGCACGACTGGTTGACTTATCCGGCGGGTATTCACGCTAAAAATGTGAGTGGTAAGCCTTTGGTAATCCATGTTCATGCTACGGATTATGATCGTAGCCGTGGTAATGTGAATCCGGATGTCTATGCGATTGAGAAGAATGGTATGGACAATGCAGATCATATCATAACGGTGAGTAATTTGACTCGTCAGACGGTGATCGAGAAATATCATCAAGATCCCGCTAAGGTAACGACCGTACATAACGCCGTAGAGCCTTTAAGTCCTGAGATTTTAGCGATCCCAGATAAAAAGGGTGTAAAGGATAAGGTTATTACATTCTTAGGTCGTATCACGATGCAGAAAGGGCCGGAATATTTCGTTGAGGCTGCCGCAAAGGTTTTGGCTAAGGCTCCTTATGCACGTTTCGTGATGGCTGGTAGTGGTGATATGATGGATCAAATGATTCGTTTGGCCGCAGCACGTAATATTTCAGATCGTTTCCACTTTACCGGATTTATGAAGGGCAAGCAGGTCTATGAGGTGTTGAAAGCCAGTGATGTATATGTGATGCCTTCGGTTTCCGAGCCTTTTGGTATCTCTCCGTTGGAAGCCATGCAATGTGGTGTACCCTCTATCATTTCTAAACAATCCGGTTGCGCCGAGATCTTGGATTATGCGATTAAGGTGGATTATTGGGATATTGAGGCGTTAGCGGATGCCATGTATTCTATTATTACTTATCCTGCCATGCATGAGTTCTTGAAAGTGGAAGGTAAGAAAGAGGTGGATAATATCAAATGGGAGTATGCCGGACAAAAGGTTCGTCGTATTTACGACAATGTGATAGGTAACAAATAAATTAACGACAAGACAAAAATAAAACAAACAATATTATGAAAACGATCTGCTTTTATTTTCAAATACATCAGCCGTTCCGTTTAAAAAGATATCGCTTCTTCGATATAGGTAACGACCATTACTATTACGATGATTTCCAGAATGAGGAGATTATCCATCGTATAGCTGAACAATGTTACTTGCCGGCAAACCGGACTATTTTGGAGATGATTAAGACCAGTGGTGGTAAGTTTAAGGTAGCGTTCTCTATTTCCGGCGTAGCGTTGGAGCAGATGGAGATTTATACTCCGGAAGTGATCGATAGCTTTAAGGAATTGGCGGCTACGGGGAATGTGGAATTCTTGTCTGAGACTTATGCTCATTCTCTTTCTTCCTTGGGAGATCCGGAGGAGTTCAAGCATCAAGTAAAGAAACAAGAAGATAAGATCAAGACTTTATTCGGGGTTAAACCGAAAGTGTTCCGTAATACGGAGTTGATTTACTCGGATGATATTTCCGCTATGGTTTCTGAGATGGGCTATAAGGGGATGTTGACGGAGGGTGCTAAGCATATCTTAGGTTGGAAGAGTCCGAACTATATGTATTCTTCTTGCGTAGCTCCGAAGTTGAGTTTATTATTGAAGAATGACCGTTTCAGCGAGGATTTATCGAACCGTTTCAGTGATTATAGTTGGAATGAGTATCCTTTGACAGCCGATAAGTATATGTCATGGATCGCTGCTACTCCGGATTCAGAGCAAATCATTAATTTGTTTATGAATTATGAGGTGCTGGGATCTTTGCATCCAGCTTCAACCGGTATTTTTGAGTTCTTCAAGGCTTTGCCTCGCTTTGCCGCAGATAAGGGTATTAGTTTCTCTACTCCATCGGAAGTATTTACATTGATCAAGCCGGTAGATTCTATCTCCGTTCCTTATCCGATCTCTTGGGTAGATGAGGAGAGAGATTGTAGTTCTTGGTTAGGAAATGTATTGCAGCAGGAAGCGTTCCGTAAGATTAACGAGATCGGTGAACGTGTTCGTTTGTCTCAGACTCGTCGTATCCGTCAGGACTGGTACTATCTGCAGAGCAGTGACCATTTCTATTATATGAGTACAAAGCATATGGGACAGGGAGGCTTTAGCCCTTACGATAATCCGTATGACGCATTTAATAACTATATGAATGTTCTTTCCGATTTCATTGTTCGTGTGAATGCGGAATTCCCGGAGAATATAGAGAATGAGGAATTGAATTCATTGCTTTCTACGATTAAGAATCAAGGAGAGGAAATCGAGAGTCTACAGAAAGAATTAGATAAATTAAAAAAGAAGGCGGCGAAGAAATAAGTCGTTAATTGATTTGACTAGACTATTTTTGGAGAGTGACGGGTCCTTTTAGGGACCCGTTATTTTTTGCCTTAGAGATACGGATATAAAAAAAGCGAGATGAAAAACATCTCGCTTTTTTATTATATAGATTCTTTGCTATCTGACATATTTACATGATGTAATACCAATTTTCATCACCTCTTCATCCTTTCGTATCTTTACACCTGAGGGAGCTAGATAATTCGTGATGGCTGTTGTAACAACTGTACTTTGACCGTAACTGTTACCTGTGGTCGTTGTCCGTTGAACAGG
>OGED01000855.1_pt1 | contig 12573 bp, 7 predicted proteins | sample 1570581 | NCBI WGS metagenome assembly OGED01 (sample SAMEA2582135, study PRJEB24529) | metagenome | biome: Human gut stool | place: China | collected 2011 | reverse complement strand
TTCTTTTTCATTAACATATAAAATTCTGACTTGTGAAAGGACGCTTATATCTGCCTGTCACAACCTATAAAAGCACCACAGAATCTGCGACACTACGTCCGTTAACCTCCGGCTTAATATTTGAACACTGCAATTCCATAGCCGGAAAGTGGATATGCAAAGGAGAACGCTCTTCCATCGCACTCTGATTTCACAGCTTTGTAGGATACCGGTTTTTCAATTCCTTCACCGCCAAATTCAGCTGCATCACTGTCTAAGACAAGTTTATAGGTCTTTTTCTTTGGCACACCGACACGGTAATCCGGGCGGGCAACCGGAGTAAAGTTACATACAAACAGCATATTGTTCTTTCCATCTTTACTCTTACGGACAAAACTGTAAATGCTGCGGTCTGCGTCATCCGCATTGATCCACTCAAAGCCATCCCAATTGCCGTCTAATTCATAAAGACACGGATTCTTCTGGTATAAGTGGAGGAGTGCTTTTACCCAGTCCTGCATATGTTTATGATCCGGGTTCTCGAGGAGATACCAGTCTAACTCTCTCTCCTCACTCCACTCCTGAAGCTGGGCAAATTCCTGTCCCATAAACAGAAGTTTTTTGCCGGGATGCCCAAGCATAAAGGCATAACCAGCCATAAGATTCTGGAATTTGTCTCTTCCAAGTCCAGGCATCTTATTGAGCATAGAGCATTTTAAATGTACCACTTCGTCATGAGATAACACCAGGATATAATGTTCGCTCGCATTATAACTCATGGCAAATGTCATTTTATGATGATTATTTTTTCTAAAATATGGGTCTAACTTCATATAATCAAGGAAGTCATGCATCCATCCCATATTCCATTTATAACTGAAGTTCAGTCCGTCCTCTTCCACCGGTCCGGTCACTTTCGGCCATGCAGTAGATTCCTCTGCGATCATCACCGCTCCGTGGTTACGTCCCAGAATCAATGTGTTAATATGCTTAAAGAACTCAATGGCTTCCAGATTCTTATTATCGCCATATTTATTGCGGACCCACTGTCCTTCTTCTTTTCCATAATCCAGATATAACATAGAGGCAACCGCATCCACACGGAGACCATCAATATGATAGTGTTCTACCCACATCAGCGCACTGCCGATCAGGAAGTTCTTCACCTCATTTTTGCCATAATCAAAAATCTTGGTTCCCCAGTCCGGATGCTCTCCCATTCTTGGATCTGCATACTCATACAGGCATGTACCATCAAACTCTGCAAGTCCATGGGCATCTTTTGGAAAATGCGCCGGTACCCAATCCAGGATCACACCGATTTTATTCTTGTGGCACTCGTTGATAAAATATGCAAAGTCCTCAGGTTTTCCGTAGCGGGAAGTCGGTGCATAATATCCGGTCACCTGATATCCCCAGGAACCATCAAACGGATACTCCGAAATACCCATCAGCTCAATGTGTGTGTACCCCATTTCTTTTACATATGGGATCAGATAGGTTACGAGATCCCTGTAACTGTAAAATCCTTCATCATCCCTGCCCGGATGACGTTTCCAGGAGCCCGGATGAACCTCGTAGATTGCCATCGGCTGTGCATACACATCCTCTTCTTTTTTACGATTCTCCATCCACTTGCTGTCTGTCCATTTAAAATGTTCAATATCCGCAATCGCAGATGCTGTTCCCGGCCGGAGTTCTGCATAATTTGCATAAGGATCTGCCTTATAAAGACGCTTGCCATCTTTTGTCTCAATCAGATACTTATATAGCTCCCCCTCCTGCAATCCCGGAATAAACAATTCGTAAATCCCCATTGTCTCCGGTTTCAGGCGTGTCATCTCATTTGCCGTCTCATTCCATCCGTTAAATGAGCCGATCAAGAAAACTCTTTCCGCATTCGGTGCCCACAGGTCGAAGTATACTCCCTTTACTCCCTTTACCTCTGCAAAATGTGCACCCAGCTTCCGATAAATATCGTAATGTGTCGCCTGACCGAACAGATAGCGGTCTAATTCAGTAAAATTCGCCATAATCCCTACCCCTCTTCACTTCTATCTCTAAACCGCAGACTCACTGTGGTTTTCTTCTTTAGTCAAAATCTTTCTCCCGTAAGATAATGTAATCATCCTCATCATATCTTCTGGATGTGATAATGCTGAATGCCTTTTTCAAACCACCCTTTTCTGAATGTGCTACTGCTTTATCGACGATCTCTTTTACCTCTGTCAGGGTTGTCTCCCTGTCAGCGTGCTCAATATTACTGATGCTGTTATACAACGCCAGCACCCCCATCTCATCAATGGTATATCCCATTTCATTTGCGTAAGACTTTGCAAACGAAACCAGCTCATCACTGGTAAAAATAGGAATATTGATCTTCTCAGAAAACTTCGCTGCAAATCCATCATCTCTGGATAAAGCCTTCTGGATTCCGTGTTTTGTATCCTCAATGATCACAAGCACTCCACTTGTATCCTGTTCTAATAAAAGAGAAAGTTTTAACGCAGTCTCCCTGGATAGATCCCCGGCTTTTTCGATGATCAGACAGCCACCGGCTACTTTTTTCAGCAATGCTGCAACATCCTTCTGATTGAGGACAGATGCTTCGATTTTGCCGATCTTGCCATTTGGCTTTCCGGTTTCTTTCTGTAATGCCTTGATCATGCTTGTTGCAAGCACTGTCTTACCGCTTCCGGAACCGCCCTGTATGATCATATTTCCAGTTCCTGCTGTCGTTCCCTTCGTCAGATGCTGGGATGCACCTGTAAGTGCCTGGCAAAGCTGTTCTTCCATACCTGTGATTGGAACAAAATATGTAAAGATTTCTCTTAATTCTTTTGAAAGCTTGCTGATCGTATCCGGAACTTCAAATGCCTCCGGTTCCACAATGGCAGGAAGAATCTCTTCTGCTGTCTCCTCTTTTCCAAGGTCTAAGTCACCCGGCAACTCGATCTCCGGCAATTCTTCTTTTTCCACTGATTCTTTTGCCATCTGGCGTGCAGTCTCTGCCAAAATAGCAGCTTCCACATCTTCTGCGGATGTTCCTGCATCTTCTGTGTCAACTGTTTCTGCCAGCATTTCCGGTCTGGTCTGCTCTTGTGTGTATTCCGCAAAAGATACTACATTCTCCTGTGGAATTTCTGTATCAATTCCTTCTGGCATTGCGATTTCCGGAATTTCTTCCTCTGTCATTAATTCCTGTACACCGGCTGCCACAATGTTCTGTGCTGCGTCTTCCGCAGCCACACCGGCGTTTGCCATATAATCTCCAACCGGAGATGCCCCAACGGCTGCAAGCTGCTCATCCATCTGTGCATTTTCATCACTGAGGCGGTCGATCTCCTGCTGTAAAAACTGGTTCATGTTCGTAACCATAGAGACTGCATTGTCATTCGGCTGCCCGTCTTTGCTTAAGTATTTCTGATCCAGAAGATCTTTTGGTGTCAAGCCGGAATCAAGCATTGGAATGACATCCGCAAGGCGTCCCAGAAGTTCTTCCGCTTCCTGAAGTGCTCTCGCTTTTGCAGATTCAAGCTTTCTCTGTTCTGCTTCCTGCAAGGCTGCCTCTGCGGCACGCTTGGTCTTTTCCCAATCAGCAAGCACATCCTCAATGCTCATCTGACCGGATACCTGTGGTTCTGCAACTCTGCCTCCCTGCATATAAAGGCTCATCTGGCCATCCTCATCCACTAACATCTCCTGGAAATTGGATTTCAAGGAATTATCAATCTCCTCATCCGTCTCAATATGCTGGTAAACCTCTTCTTCCTGCGGCTCTTCTTCTTTCTCGGATGGAATCTGGAGATACGGAATATCCTCTACCAGTTTCTTAATGTTATCCATCGTATCATTGACTGCCTCTTTTTCCGTGGCATTCATGATCTCCTGCATACTTCTCTGAAGTTCTTCCTGCAGGTTCTGTGTGTTAAAGCGCTCCGCAGACATCTTCACATCTTTGATCTGCACCGGTTCCGGTACGATCTCTCCAGATTCTAACGGATCTTCCGGTCTCACTTCCACAACACCGTCATGTCTCTGACGGAATGTGCGGTACTTGTCTTCCTGCTGTTTTGTCAGTGGCTGGTATAACATCTTTAATTCTAATGCGCGTTCTACATATGGGCCATCACCAAACCATAAGATCAGTTCGTCGCAGGCATCGATACATTTCTCGCTCATACCGGCCTTATGATACAGATATGCAAGCTCATATGCCCACTCTTCCGAATACTCCTGCTCTTTGAGTTCTTCTAAAATGCCAATAAGGGTGCCAATATCTGCACCCTGCGCTTTGCTTATCTCATACTTTAACACGTATTTTAAATTATCATGAGGTGCGATCTCCACAAACTCCTGATAATACTCTTTTGCCTCATCAAAACTCTTTGTCCTGACTGCAACCTCTGCAAGACGATAAATGATCATTCTGCCAATCGGCGACTTGTCATAAGCCGTCAGCAAAACATCCTTGCTCTCATCATAACGCCCTACTTTCTCGTAAATCTCTCCTACTTTTACCAGAGCGTTAATGTTCTTTATCTTACGCCAGTTGATGGTATCCGCGATCTCAGCCGCCTCTTCGTATTTCCCCTCGGCTGTGAGTGATTTCATCTGATCCAGCTTTAATTTGTATTCATATTTATCCAATTCTGCCACCTCAAACTGTGCATTTCACGTAATGATCCATTACCTTTTTCACTTTGTCTATGATACCTTTTAGTTTATCATAGGCACAATTAGATGTCAAAAATTATCATGCTTCCCCTGCCGATTTTTCATCCTGTTTTTTGTTCTTTTCCGTGGTCTCATAAACCGGCTGATTGGTGTGCTTATCGATGCGGTCAAGGTTGACATAATCTATCTCCGTTTCCGGGATCCCACGCTTTTTCAGGGAATATGTGACAACATTGGAAACAATATAATAAATCACTGCCATGATTGGCACACCAAGCAGCATTCCAGGAAAGCCCCACAGACCGCCAAATACGAGAATGGCAAATACAACCCAGAAAGAGGAAAGCCCGGTGGAATCTCCGAGGATCTTCGGTCCGATAATATTTCCGTCTACCTGCTGTAAAATGATAACAAAAATCAGGAAATATAATCCCTGTACCGGATTCTGTAAAACAATAATGATAAAGGATGGGATCGCCCCGATAAAAGGTCCAAAAAACGGAATAATATTGGTCACACCAATGATCACAGCCACCAGCATGGTATCCGGCATTTTCATGATCGCAAGCACGATATAGGCAATCACACCGATAATGGCAGAATCTAAAATTTTTCCACTGATAAATCCGCCAAAGATCTCGTTGCTCTTCCGCACAGTCTCTACTACAACATTGGCTCTGACCGGTTTAAAAATGGCATAAATGATTTTCTTCGCCTGACCTGCAAATTTCTCCTGACTCGCCATAACATACACAGAGATGATAAGTCCGACCAGAATATTGATCACAAATTTTACTCCGGTGATCACTCCGGTTGTGATGGAAGTAATATAAATCTCTGCCTGTGGAAGCAGTGTGTTTTTCATCCAGTTTTCAAAGAAGTTACTTACCTGTGTGATCACTTCTTCCGCAATGTCCGCTATCTGGCTGTCTCCCTTGGCGATATCATTGATCCAGTCAACAAGCGAACGCACCTCAGCAGGGAGTGTGGATATGATGCCCTGTATGCTCTGGATGATGGATGGAACGATCGCAGCGATCAGCAGGACAATAATGCCTACCAAAAACAGCAGTGCACCTGCGATTGCCAGCCCTCTTGATATTTTTTTCGCCTTTTTCTCACTCTTCATCTTTCCTTTAAACAGGGAAAATAACTTTCCATCTATGAGTTTCATCAACGGATTCAGAAGATATGCCACAACCAGTCCGATAATGACCGGCTGTAAAATATATGTCAGTTTCTTCCAGAAATCTGTAAACCCATTATAACGGTATATGACAAAGAAAAATAAAATGCAGCAACAGAATGTGATAAAAATAGCAAGCGCTATGATCGTGATCTGTTTCAAATGAAATTCATCTGTCTTTTTTGTCTTCGGTGTCTGTATCTGTTCGTTTTGTTTTAGTTCTTCCAACTTAAGCTCTCCTTTTTCTGCCGGAAACGACTTGTGCAAACATGCGCTTCTAAGCGTAATTTATACTCTCATTCTAACGCAAAAACAGAGGTCTGTCACTAAGCAGACCTCTGTTTTTATTATCTTTTTAGATTTATAAATTAACCACGGTAGTAATTGATGAGACAGCCTTTTAAAATGATCTCCCTCTCATCATCCGTCAGGGCATCCATATGAAGGCTGAATGGTTTTAATGCGCCGTCTTTCACTGCGTAAGCCTGAATTTCAGACTGCTTGTCCTCAACAGCTTTTCTGATTTCCGGAATAAAGAGATAATCCAAATTTTCAAATGGAAGATCACCTTTTCCGATAATGAATGGCAGCATGCCCCAGTTGATCAGATTGGAACGATAACGTTTGGTTGCATACTCATTCGCAATGTTCGCCCAGCCTCCGAGTACCTTCTGACAGGAAGCAGCCTGCTCACGCGCGGAACCGTCCCCCGGTTTCACTGCAAAAATGGTACTTCCAAATCCTGCATAACCTTTCTCTTTTCTCGCTTTCTCACCAAAATCAGGATAAACCGTCTTGATTGTATCGATCACTGCCTGCAATTCCGGTACAGCCTCAACCGGACACTCTCCGGCTTCCACTGCCTTCTCTGCTTTCTGGATCTCTTTTGCACGTCCCACATAGAGCGGATCTTTTCTGGAAAGTGCAAACTCTGCCAGTCCAAGCGGATTGGACCGGAAGGAGGAAGTCTCTCCGGACGGGATCAGCTCGTCAGTTGTCGTAACCGGATCGTGAATCTCTGAAACAACCTTTAATACCATATGCTCCGGTAATGCACTCATTGCCGGCCAGTCTTTGATATTTGGTCCAAACTGGATCTCCACACCCGGATCAGCCACTCCCTTGCTGTCAAAGACGCGGTTCTCGTAAATCTTCTTGTCGAAGAAGTATTTCGGTTTGGTATAATTTACATCCAGATCGGTAGCTGCGGTCAAATATCCCTTATTTGCTGCAGTTGCTGCAATGGATCTTGCATCCATAAGCGCAACGGATGCAACCTGTCCCTTCTGGACCTTGGAACCTTCGCGGTTCGGGAAGTTTCTTGTAGAGTGGCGGATGGAGAATGCGTTGTTTGCAGGAGTATCTCCGGCACCAAAGCAAGGACCGCAGAACGCTGTTTTGACGATCGCTCCCGTCTCCATGAGACTTGCCACTGCACCATTTTTTACAAGTTCCATGTAAATCGGGGTACTTGCCGGATATACGCTCAATGTAAACTCATCCGGTCCGATGCTTGCACCTTTTAAGATGTCTGCGGCATCACAGATATTTTCAAATCCACCGCCGGCACAGCCCGCAATGATTCCCTGATCTACATAAAGCTTTCCGTTTCTTACTTTACTCTTTAAATCTAATTTTACGGCTCCGTCAAAGCTGACTTCTGCACGTTTCTCGCAGTCATCCAGAATATCCATCAGATTTGCGTTCAGCTCTTCGATGGTATATGTGTTGCTTGGATGGAATGGCATTGCGATCATTGGTCTGATCTGACTGAGGTCGATCTCGATCATTCCGTCATAATAAGCAACATCCCCCGGATTCAGTTCTTTGTATGCCTGTGGTCTTCCGTGGATCGCATAGAAATCCTGTACCTTTTCATCGGTTCTCCAGATGGAGGACAGGCAGGTTGTCTCGGTCGTCATAACATCCACACCGATACGGAAATCAACGCTCAAGTTCGACACACCCGGCCCTACAAATTCCATGACTTTATTCTTCACATAGCCTTTATCAAACACTTCACCGATAATGGCAAGGGCAACGTCCTGAGGTCCAACCCCTTTCTGTGGTGTTCCGGTCAGGTAAACGCCTACAACGCCCGGCATATCAATATCGTATGTTTTATTCAGTAGCTGTTTTACAAGCTCCGGTCCGCCTTCGCCGACTGCCATGGTTCCCAATGCACCATAGCGGGTATGGGAATCAGATCCTAAGATCATGGCTCCGCTCTCTGCCAACATTTCTCTTGCAAACTGGTGGATCACTGCCTGATGTGGTGGAACATAAACTCCACCGTATTTTTTTGCACAGGTAAGTCCAAACATATGGTCATCTTCGTTGATCGTACCACCGACTGCACATAAACTGTTATGGCAGTTTGTCAGGACGTATGGCATTGGAAAACGCTCTAAGCCAGATGCTCTTGCGGTCTGAATGATTCCTACAAATGTAATATCATGTGAGGTAAGCTTGTCAAATCTAACCTGAAGCTTGTCCATGTTTCCTGAAGTATTATGTTTTTTCAAAATACCATAAGCGATGGTATTTTCGGCAGCCTGCTCTTTTGTGACAGCTTTTCCGGTCTTCTGCTGTACCTCTGCTGCGTCCGTCATAATTTCTTTTCCGTTTACAAGGTAAACGCCACTATCATATAATTTCATACGTTCCTCCATCCCAATCTCCGGCGAAGCTTTCTAACTCAACTCGTCTTTCGCGCTTTTATATGAATTATAAAGATACTCCCTGTAAAAATCAAGACTTTCATACACTAAATTAATAAATCAATTGTTTTATGCATTTAAAAAAGAACTCCGGGAATCCCCAAAGTTCTTTCTCTTCTAAATGATGGTTTTCAATCCGGCGAGTGTATCAAATTTTGCATACAGAAGTTTTGCTGTCTCCTCGTCCGGTTCTGCGAGATCCGGCACCATCACAACAGAAAGCCCTGCACGGTATGCAGATAAGATTCCATTTGGCGAATCTTCCACCGCAATGCAATCCTTTGGTTTCTCCCCAATCTGCTCACATGCATAAAGGTACACGTCAGGCTCCGGTTTTCCGTTCTCTACGGTTGTGGCGCTCACAAGCTGATCAAATTTATCGTAGATACCAATCTGTGTGAGATACTGTTTTGTACGTTCCGGATCCGTTGCTGTTGCAACGGCAGTCTTGATGCTCTTTGAGCGGAGATAATCCAGGATTTCATCCACATCCGGCTTTTTCTCAATCCCATTTTTCTCAATATGTTCTTTCATGAGCTGTTTGCGTCTCGCCCGGATCGCTTCATAATCAAATTCCGGTCCAAATATCTTTTGCAGATAAGGTCCTGTATACTTTGTTGCAAGGCTGCGGATTGCAAGTCCATGCTCTCTGGTAAAATGAAATCCCGCCTCTTTTGCCGCCTGCTGCCAGTATATATTCAACCATTTTTCTGTGTCAATTAGCACGCCATCCATGTCAAAAATAACTGCTTTTATCATTCTTCCTCTGTTCTCTCCTCTGGTTCTAATTCTTCAATCTCGTAATCGTCTTCGCTCACTGGATCTTCCGTTCCCGCATCACTGCCGTTCCCATCTGCATATTGTGGGAATGTAATAGATGCCTTAAACAGATCACCATCCACCTTAATGTCAAACACTCCACCCATTAAAACCGTGAGGCTCTTTGCGATGGAAAGTCCCAGACCACTTCCCTCGGTCGTTCTCGACGAATCCCCGCGGATAAAACGTTCTGTCAGATCTCCGGCATTGCTGTTCTCCCTTGCAAGGGAATGTTCCGACACATTCTTAATGGAGAATACAACCTTTTCCTCCACATATGAGATATCCACATACACCCTTGTTTTTTCCAGTGCATACTTTGCAACATTATTATAAAGATTTTCGATCACACGGTAAAGCTGCCTTCCATCTGCACGGATCAGCACAGCTGTCTTCGGGAGTTTTGTGACGATCGTAAGTTCTTTCTGCTCAAACTTCTCATTAAACTCTCCGCTTGTCTGATAGACAAGTTCTACAAGATCAATGACCTGCATGTCAAGCTTCACATTACCGGAACTGATCTTGGATGCCTCCACAAGATCTGCCGTAAGCTGCCTTAACCGCTGGGATTTTTCATCCAGGATCTGAATGTACCCCTGCACACGTTCATTATCAATTTTTTCCAGCTTCATCAGGTTTACATAATTTATAATTGATGTCAGCGGTGTTTTGATATCATGAGATACATTTGTGATAAGATCTGCCTTCATGCGTTCATTTTTGGTGCTGTCATCCACTGCATGTAAAAGACCTTCTCCAATGTTATTGATCGCCTCCGCAAGACTTTTCTCCTCGCCGTGCAGCTGTTCAATGTCAATTTTCCCGGAAAGCGCTCCGTCCCTGATCTTCTCCACACCCAGCCGGATCTGATACTGCTCCACTGCCTTTCGCAGGATCATATAGCACTCTCCCGCTGAAAATAAGAGCAGCACCACCAGTGCAGTCATGCTCTGATAGTAAAATGCACCGACTGCCAGTACGAAGCAGACAGCCATGTGCCCTGCAAAAAGCAGCAGCACACGCACCGTTGTTTTCTGTCTGGCAAATACTTTGCGGATGCCTCTTTCGAGCCAGCACGCAACGCTTGTCTCCCAGAGCATCTCCGCTTTCATTCTGCGCACCATGCTCAGATAAAAGATCAGGAATAAACCGTCGATCACAAGACTCACGGTTCCTGATGCTACAATGATCCCATAAACAGCCCATTCCTCACTGTTTACTTTTGTAATGAGGATCACAAGCTCCACCATCATAAAAATAAAAGCCGCCACCAGAATCTCCGTCTTGATCTTATCGATCGGATTCAGATGGATTTTCTCTTCACCTGTGCGGCGTCCGGTTGCCAAAGTCAGATACACCAGTGAAATGATCCATCCCATCAGACTTACCAGGCCACTGAAAGTACAGACCTTAATCCATGGATGAAGCTGTTCGTACTCCCGGGATGCCTCATAAATATCATCTTCTGCAGACAGTTCCGTATCGATCCCGATGATCAGCGTCATGTCATCTGCAGGCCAGAGCATCTGATTCCCACCGCCAAAGAAGTAGTCTGCCATGCCGTTAATATCAGTGCCAAATTCTTTGTCCACAAGATCATAGATCAGGTAATTCCCCATGGTCTTCGCCTCCATCAGCACAGCTTCCACGTCAAACTCCTGTCCTTCCTTCGTGTCCGGCTGATTTGTGTACCACGCCTCACCAATCCTGTACCAATAGCAGAAATTGCTATCACCACTCTTAAACTCATTGGTGTATTGCAGATAACGCCTGTTCTCCTCTGAAGTACGGCTTTCACCTTTGATCAGCAGGCGCAGGTAATCGCTCAGGTCATCACATTTTTTTTCAATACATTTTGTGTAATACCCGGAATCCAGAAACTGTTCTGTCCCAACGTCTGACAACTCAAAAATATTTTTACTAAGCATGGATGCCAGCAAAAATACTGCTATCGTTAAAACCACTGTAAAAAACAGATGAAGGATCAGTCCTGTCAGTTTTGTTCCGTAGGAATAAGGATGGCTCTCCATAATCGCTCCTTAACTTTTAATTCTTATCAATTTTGTAACCAACACCCCATACAACTTTCAGATAGCGGGGTTCTTTTGGATTAATCTCTATCTTCTCGCGGATATGGCGGATGTGTACTGCCACTGTATTATCCGCTCCGATCGCATCCTCATTCCAGATGCTCTCATAAATCTGGTTGATGGAAAATACTTTCCCCTGGTTCTTCACCAACAGCAAAAGAATGTTGTACTCGATCGGGGTAAGCTTCACTACTTCGCCATCTACCGTTACTTCTTTCAGATCGTCATTGATGCTCAAACCGCCAACTGTATAAATACTGTCACCGGATTCTGCTGCATTTCCAAGCTGCGTATAGCGGCGGAGCTGGGATTTTACCCTTGCCACCAGTTCCAGCGGATTGAACGGTTTCTCCACATAATCGTCCGCCCCGATATTCAGTCCTAAGATCTTGTCTGAATCCTCTGTTTTTGCTGACAAAATAATGATCGGAATACTGCTGTTCTCACGGATTTTCAGGGTTGCACGGATTCCGTCCAACTTCGGCATCATGACATCCATGATCAGAAGATGTACTTCATTGTTCTTCAATATCTCAAGCGCTTCTTCACCATCATATGCCTTTAGCACATGAAAGCCTTCCTGCTGTAAATAGATCTCGATTGCTTCCACAATTTCTTTATCATCATCACACACTAAAATGGTCTGCATGTTCTATCCTCCCAATATTTTTCTTTCAACAGCCTGTCTCCCGCTTTACGGACAAACCTGTCCATTGCTGCAAACATGAATAAAATAAAACTGTCCGGCGTTTATCAGCCTGAACAGTTTTATTTTAGCAGTTAAAAAAGTATTTTAATAGTAGAGAAATCTTAATTGTGTCTTAATTTCTGTTTTTCTAGCAGATCTCTGCTCCGCTTGGCATCTTTTTCTCCGGAACCATCAATGCAAGTTCCCCGTTCTCATCCTCTGCGCAGAGTAACATACCCTCTGAGACTACACCTGCAAGTTTTGCCGGTTTTAAGTTCACTAATACCATGACTTTTTTGCCAACCATCTCTTCCGGTGTGTAATGCTTGCGGATACCGGAAACGATCTGTTTTACCTGACTTCCGATCTTCACCTGTGAGCAGAGTAATTTCTTTGATTTTGGAACTGCTTCGC
>OGED01000842.1_pt1 | contig 12757 bp, 8 predicted proteins | sample 1570581 | NCBI WGS metagenome assembly OGED01 (sample SAMEA2582135, study PRJEB24529) | metagenome | biome: Human gut stool | place: China | collected 2011 | reverse complement strand
AAACATGGTTAGGTACTAATGCGTATAATTCCCTAAAAAATAATGATATTGAAAAATATCTTCTGTATTTATTTGTGTCTTTTATATAAAGTTGTTATCTTTGGGGTGTTTGTTTATAAAATAGGTTATATTTTAATGTAAGATATTACAAATTATTGATAAAAGAAGAAGATATGAAGTGTATTTTAAGTATTTTGAGCCTGTTGTTTTTCTTGTCTTCTACGGTTCTAGGGCAGACAGAAGAAACCTATGAAGTAACGTATGTGGACAGTGTGGGGTACAATTATAGTGCATACGCACCCCAACCGTTGGTAGAAACTGTAGTGGAAGGGGAGACTTATGAACTGAGGTCGAGGCAGGGGAAAATTTTGGCAACCGTGCCCGTAAGCCCGTATATGACTATCGGGGTGGAACATTGTCTCATGATGGCTATGGATGTATGGGAAGAACAACTGAACATTAAGGAGCCTGTTCGATTTAAGGTTACGTTTAATGAAAACATGTCGCCGGACGTGGAAATACAAACCACGGTGGAATATGCGTTGGACAGAAATAGAAACTGTGCACCATTAAATTTACTCAACCAGATAGAGTTCCAAAGAAAGGACGAAGTTACTACTATAGATATTAATGCTTATGTTTATTGGAATTCTTCTTGGGCTAATGAGTTGGAGTTTGGTTATGACAACTTGACCACAGCTTTGACGAGGCATTTGGCTCATATCTTAGGGTTTGGTACATCTATTGTACAACGTAGTGGGGGTATAAATTTTGCAACTCCTAGGTCGGCTTCTTTGTTTGATAATCTCGTTGTAAATGCCAACAACCAGACATTGGGTTCTTTGGCTCGCCGCGGTTCGTCCGAAGCCATTGAGGCATTCCTTGTGCAAGACTTGTATCTTAATCTTCCGGGTGGTAAACAGAGATTGTACAGCAATTCACAGGGATTCATCCTCTATCGGAGTGGATGCTATTTCTCTTTAGAGAAAGACAATTTGATGAATTATCCTTATCAGGACAAAACCAAACTTTTGCCCATAAATCCGGAAACGCTTGATGCCCTTTCCGCGATAGGATGGGAGGTGAAGCCCCATGAACTTTCCCTCGATGGTAGCAGTCTGGATACTTATGGTTACGGGAGTGTTTATCAAGGACACATATTCAAGGCTTCCGGTCAAGATGGAACCCCTATCACTAATGCTCGATGGAAATACCAGTTTTACAATAATCATAGTGGGGCGTATGTAGACCAAGCCCAAGGTACGGGAGGAAGTTTTACCATCCCGTCTACTCTAAAAGGGGATGAATATTTGGATAAATTCCAGTGTCAACAGGGGAGGGTCATATGCGAAACAAACGATGGAGCCTCAGTAAGCTATCCCGTTTTTCTGGATGCCCATCCCCTTGTGTTGGGCTATCAAATCGCTAATGTGCAGGATGCGGAAAATCCGTATTATTTCAGTTTTGATATTACTCTTAGTTATGTAGGGAGTGACAATGGGGTGTTGACTGTATGTAATGAAGGTGGGGCTGCCATGTTATTTGACATCAAAGGTTCTGGTCAAACTACAATACATGTACCCAATGCGTTTAAATATAGTCAATTATGGATTGATGTTAGTTTGGAAAACAGGTATGGCTCCGGAACCAAACGTTTCTACTACACTTATAACGTTAATCGGCAGAAAAGGGGGTTGCAGACTAACTTACCAGATGTACAAGAAACTTTTCCACAAGAATCTTTTGAAGTTTTCACCCTGCAAGGAATAAAGATAAAAGGTGTTTCAAATCTGCATGAGTTGCCTAAGGGGACATACATTATCAGAAAAAATAATAAGCCATGGGAAAGTCGAAAATATATGGTAAAATAAGGATTTCTGTTTGCCGGGCAGTTTTTGTATGCTTATTGTTATTCTGTGGGAGTTGTAGTCCGGAGCAGGAAGAGTTGTGGGATGTTGTGCCGCCTGACGAATCTGAATTGCCGGAAAAACCTACTACACTTGATTTATATAAGGTGCGGATTGAAGCAGAGGTTCACGGTGAACCTCAAGAAGGGGATGTCGAACTATGGGACAAAGATGTCTGTACGTTCCGTTTGGTAGACCAAAACGGTCTTCCCCTTCCGGAAAATGAATTCCGGTTGGAATGGCGAATCAAAATGACGAAACGGAGTGGAGGTGTGTGGGAAAAGGTGTTCTGCAAGGATACGGTTCATACGGAAGCCAGAATAGAACTTACCCCTGCATTTTTTGAGGGGGATTCAAATTCGGTAGATAATTTACTAAAAGGTTACATAAAAGATTCCATTTGTGAACGTCCTTATCAGGAAGGATATGTGGAATGTGAACTCAAGAGGAAACGTAGGGATAATGATTGGGGGTGGTTTGTTTATAAGTTCCCCCAAGCCGTTAGGACGTATGTTTTGCCTCCTATTCCGCAAATAGAGATGGAGGACTATTTCATTGACTTTTCAGTTCCGGAGGATCCTTGGCCTCATGTGACATTAAAAGTGCAAGCAACTGGTTTTGAAAGGGGGCTTATTGAGGTGACATATCCAGATGTTCCGAGTGTCTCCTTGTGTCTTTTTGATTCTGCTGTTAACATGCCACATTATATCCACGATATTGATGTTGGATTATTAGAGAGCCGTTATATATGCTATGTGTTTAATAAATATGGTGGTGTTGCTAGTAAGGAAGTTGGTATTCCCTCAATGGGGTTAGAAGTAAAATAAGAAAATTTATTCATCTTAAACTATAGGATTATGAAAAGAACAGTTTTATTACTCGGATGTTTGCTTTCAATGGGATTGTATGCACAAACCAGTCCCAATGGTGTCTATTCTACTACAGAGACCAGACCTGCAGTCTTGGAAAAACCTGCCTCGCGAGAAATCATGGGTGGTACAGTGATTCGTGTTAACTTTGATGAGACGAATGCTATTAGTGCCACACAAAAAGGAGCTTTTGAATATGCTTGTAGGATTTGGGAAGAAAATATCCCTACTACTTTTCCTATTAACATTACCGTAAAGTTCGGGACACTGCAAAATCCCCAATGTTTGGCGTACGTGGAACCTACGGTTGGTTTATTAGAATCGGATGCCTATTCTAGTCAGTGTTTCAGTAATGTATATTTTAAAAGGAAGAGCCAAATAGATGATCAAATGCTTGATTATGCAACTTGTACGGTGGAGCAATTTCGCGATGCTCCGGATGCTACCATCACGTTTTCCACAAGGCAGCCTTTTGACTATACCATTAATAGTACGGCTGTACCTGTCAATAAATATGACTTTGTGACGGTAGCATTACAAGCTATCGGAAAAGCTTTAGGTTTTCTTACAAATACCGCTATTGTAGGTAATAATCAACTTATCCGTTTGGAACCGCGCAATGAATTTACGTCTGTAATTTTAGGTAATGACGGAGTTCAAAATTACAAAAAAGCAGTATCCGGTACTGCCTCTTTTTCAGGGAAAGGGAAAAATTGGGCATTGTATTGTCCGGCTACGTTTGACTATAAGTTTGCATTAAACTATTTTGCTTCAGATCCAAATAATAACGAGACGTTGCTCATGCAGCCGGGAATACCCAAAGGGGTTGCTATAAGATATATCGGTACAGCCATGCAAAGTTTTTTTGATTTCTGTGGTTGGAACAAAAGAAATATTGCAGTAGGTGGAAGTGCGAGTTTTGATTTTGCATCCACGGCAAACGTCATAGCATATCAAAAGCCTGTTACGACAGTGAATGCACCACAAATCAAGCAAGTTTCAGAGACGGACGAGACACTTGAATTTTACAGACGTGATTGCGAAGAACGGGGAGGAGATGGACATCAAGTGCTGTTAAAGAACGGAAGATGGCGTATGTATGACGGTAATTTGCGTTCTATAGTTGAGGAGAATAATGATGATTATGCCCGTACCAGTGATGGATACTTGCGGATCAAGCACATTTATCATACTTCCGTTGGGGAATTTCTCGTAATGCATGTAGAGTATGGCTTATATGACTATATACCCCAAAATCCAAAAAGTAGTTTTAACAGTTATACCATCGGAACTTACAATATTCAAAGGGCGAGCAGACGGCCTTATAATACGTTTTCGGCTGAAGACGAATATATAGATACAGAGATAGGCTTCCAACAAATAGAAGGATGTAAAAAAATCCTTGTGGAGCAAACAGATGCTGATTATCCTGTACCTTATACTTACTTTGTGGAGCCAGAACAAGGATACTTTATTGCTTACATGAATAAAAGGTATGCTTCGACATTTAAATTGACTTATATCAATGACAATGGTCAAACCATAGGGCAACCGTTGACTATAGACTTGTCTGGCACACAGAAATCAGCAGTTGCTGAAAGCAAACTTTCCGTTTCACAAAATGGGGTTGCTTTGCATTATAAACTCAGTCCACAAATAGAAAACCTTAACGGACAATATACCATCTGTAATATGAACAATACCATGCACAGAAAGCAAGGTGAGGTACAGTCTTCCAATGGGGTTATAAGTATCATAGATTTGCCAAAAGGTATTTATACTTTCTCCATTACTTGTAATGGTAAAACTTATTCTACAAAATGGATGAAATAGAATAATCTTTTTCAAAAAGTGGGTTTGTGCAAAACATTGTATAAACCCACTTTTTTCTTTAATATGTATATATTCAAAAGGTATTCTGATGTTTTTTTCGTAGATTTGTCCGTAATATTATGTTGGAGATTCATGGAAAGATACACGACCGTTATACCCTGGAGTTCAAGGTGGGGTATTCGCGCTACAGTCCTTCGGCTGCGGTGAGCGACTTCATGATGGATACGTGGATCTTCATTCCCGATTCCCTTTATATCAACGCCAAAACGTATCCCAAAAGTAATTTCTACCGGGACTTCCGGGCTTTGGTGCGCCTGATTACGCCGGTCTATACGTTAGAGGAGGTGGCCGACGAAGAAGCCCTGCCTTTGTCGCGGTTGCTGATGTGTTGTCGCGAATTGGCGGAGGAGCCTTCGGAAGAGCATGAAAAAACGTATGAACACCAGATAAAGATGTTCGGCAGTATCACGCGTAGTGCTTTGCGTACGGCAGCCGTCGGACTTTACCGCGAAACGGAAGTGAACGCGTTCAGGGTTCGTCTGGACGGCATTGTGCTTTTGTTGGCGCGCATTATGGCTGCTTATCGGGAGATACCCCGTAAAGCCGGTTTAGACCGTGTGGCTTTCGAGTTGCGGTCGCGTTACGATTTGGGAGAGGAGTATCTGTGCCGTATGGTCAACATGCATTTGTTCCGTATCATGGAATATGCACGCGAGCATTTTCCGAAGGATTATACCCGTGTGGTGGCGGCTGCGGCAACCTATATAGATGGGGATTTGGCTTACCAGCGGGAGCGGGGATTTCTTTTGCCGGAGGAAGGCAACAGTGATAATAACCGTAATTTCCTGCACAGGGCCGGGCAACTGAAGAAGTACATCGAGAGCGATTTGTATATATTGGCAGACAAGAAAAGCAATACTTTCGTCCTTCAGCAAGTGTTTTTCATGTTGGCGGCTGGGCTGAGCATGGTTTTTGCCACGGTCGTTTCTTTTTCCTTCCAGCAGACCTACGGGAATTTCACCATGCCGCTTTTCATTGCATTGGTGGTGAGTTATATGTTCAAAGACCGCATCAAGGACCTGATGCATTATTGGTTCGCCAACAAGTTGGGCAGTAAGTTCTACGACTATAAAATCAAACTGGTGATGCACGGCGAGCCGGTGGGATGGGGAAAGGAAGGATGTGATTTTGTGAACGAAGAAAAATTGCCGCTCGAAGTGCGTGCGCAGCGTGGCCGTGTGTCGGAGTTGGAGGCCGGTCATTGTGCTTTGCGGGAGACGGTCATCGTGTACCGCCGCCGTATTTCCATATTGGATAAGCAGTTGAAACTTTTGAGTCATTACCCGTTGCAAGGGTTTAATGATATCATCCGTATCAACCTGCGGGATTTCTTGCGGCGGATGGACAGTCCTCATGTCCCGGTTTATATGAATGAAGGGAAAGGAGAGTTTCACACGCAGGCAGCCGAGAAGGTTTATTATGTCCATTTCGTCATGCGTTATCGTTATCAGGGCAAGACCGGTTATCGCAGGTTTCGGATCACACTGACCCGAAGGGGGATCAAGGGTTTGATGGAGTGGTGAAGATTCGCATCCTGAAATGATTTGTAAGATTCGGATACGAAGTTGTTTCGCGTACATTAAGAACATGTTACGATGAGGTATTGTCTCGGAAGATTCATCTTTTTGTAAGCTTTTTGAAATGTAATGTGCCTACTTTTGCAGCGAACAAAAAGAGGCATAAGAATGAGTTTATCGAAAAAGCGTAATTTGACTGTAGCGTTGATGACCGCCGTCGTGGCGGTAGCCCAGGCAGGCGACATCAAGGGCGTGGTCATCGACAAGGAAATGAACGAACCGCTGATGGGTGCTTCCGTGCGCATTGCCGGTACGCGCATCGGCACTACGGCCGACATCAATGGAAATTTTCATTTGCGTGGATTGAAGAAGGGAACCTATACCTTGGAGGTTTCCTATGTTTCGTTTTTCCCCCAGAAACTGACGTTGCAGGTCCCGGCCAAGGGTGATGTGGCCGTGAAGGTCGAGATGTCTGCTGATGACAAACAACTGAACGAAGTGACCGTTACCGCGCGCAAGAACTTGGAGTTGGAGCGTGCCTTGCTGGCTGAACGCCAGAACGCGGTGCTTTCCATTGAAAACCTTGGTGCAAGCGAAATGTCTATCAAAGGTATTTCCAACGTACAAGAAGGAGTGAAAAAACTTACCGGTATCTCCATCGCCGAAGCCGGCCAGTTGATTGTGCGCGGTTTGGGTGACCGTTACAGTTCCACCACGCTCAATGGGCTTCCCATCGCTTCACCCAACCCGGATAACAAACTGATACCGTTGGACATCTTTCCTTCTTCCGCCGTGCAGAACATCACGGTGAGCAAGGTGTACGAGGCTAGTGCGTTTGCCGACTATTCCGGTGCCCATGTGGACATCAGTACCAAAGAAGGCGGCACGAAGGATTTTTTCAACATATCCTTCGGTACCGGCGGTAAGGTGGGGACGGTCTTTGGCGACTTCTATCAGATGGATAGGGCGAATACGATGTTCAAGACTCCTTCTATGGACCGGAAGGCCATGGATTTGCCGCTTTCCGATTACCGGCAGTACAGTCGCAATCATAATATCTTCCCCACCACATTCGAAGTGAATAAGTCTTCTGCTATACCCGACTTGAACGGTAGTTTCGGTTTCGGCCGCACTTTTCGGTTGGGGCGCAACAAGATGGATGTGTTGGCTACTTTCGGTATTGATACCGACAACGAAAGTCTGGATAATGCTTATGTTCGCACTTTCGAGGCGTCAGGTACGGAGATGAGCCGTTTTGATTACGATTCTTTTACCCAAACGCTCAAGATGGCCGGTTTGGCCAGTGTGGGCTATTCGTTCCGCAAGGCCGACCGCGTGGGCTTCTCGGCCTTTTATGCCCGTAATGCGGTGGACAGCTATATGGCGCGTCAAGGGCATGACGAGGAAGGCATCCGCTTGAAAGGCAGTAACCAAAACAGCCATGTGTATGAATTGCAGAATTACCAGTTGACCGGGCACCACGTGTTGGGCAAGTGGGATACGGATTGGAGCGGTTCGTATAGTAAGACTTCCAGTGAGGAACCCGACCGTCGTCAGGTGATGTTCCGGCAGATGTCCGACGGTACTTGGGATTTGTTCAAGCTCAATGCCCAGGAAACCATGCGCTATTTCGGCAAGTTGGACGAGGACGAATGGGTGGGTGACGTACAGGCGCAGTACCGCTTTTCCGATGAAAACAAGTTGAGGTTCGGTGCGGCCTTGCGTGACAAGACGAGGGATTTTACCTGCACGAGCTTCTATTATAACTTGAAAGAGATGGAATCTCTTAATGTGACCGACATCTATCATACCGACGGTTACTTGAACTTCGAGAACGTGCAGAACGGTAGCATTACCATCAACCGCAGCCATCAGAAACGCAATGAGTACTCGGCCGGTAGCCGCATCTGGGCCGGTTTCATCGAGGCCGACTATTATCCGGTGAAGGCCTTGCTGGTGAACTTGGGCGTACGTATGGAAAGCACGCGTCAATGGGTGAAATACTATAATGACGGTGGCATGGAGATGCGGCGCGACCTGAACACCGATGAGTTTTTCCCGGCCTTGAATCTTAAGTACACGTTCGACAAGAAAAACAGCTTGCGTCTGGCGGCTTCGCGTACGGTGACACGGCCTTCGTTTGTCGAGATGGCTCCTTTCCTTTATCAGGAGTCTTATGGCGGCACCCAAGTACGTGGTAATGAAAACCTGGACAACGGTTACAACTACAACATAGACTTACGTTATGAGTTCTTTCGTCCGTCGTCCACCGACATGGTGGCCGTCACGGCCTACTACAAGTATTTGGATAGTCCTATCGAGCGTACGCAGACTACGTCCGGTGGTGCCATGATGCATTCTTTCCAGAACGCGTCCGACGGTTTGGCTGCAGGGGTTGAAGTGGAAGCACGCAAGGAAATAGTGAAAGACTTGAAAGCGGGAATCAACGCGTCCTACATGTACACCAACGTAAACCTTCCGGAAGGTGGGGTTTACACCAATGCCGAACGTCCGCTGCAAGGTGCGTCGCCCTACCTGATGAATGCCGACCTCACCTATTCGCCTAAGTTCGGAAAGGAAAGCCAGCTCACTGTAGCCTTGCTCTACAACTTGCAAGGCGAGCGCATACAGGCAGTGGGTATACAGGGTATCGGTGATGTGAAGCAACTCACTCTCCATACGTTGGATTTCAATGCCAATATGAAGTTCAACGCTCATTGGAGCGTGAAGTTCTCGGCCAAGAATCTTTTGAATACCGATGTGGTGTTCCGTCAGGAGATACCGAGTAAGAATACCGAGGTGGAAGTGGAGCGCTTTAACGAAGGTGTGGGGTTGAGCTTCGGAGTGACGTATACATTATAAAAGTAGTAAAAGCATAAATTAATTCAATTCAAAACTTTAAAAAGAGAGAAAGATGAAAACAAATTTCATGAAAGTTTCCACGTGGGCTATGGCTCTGTGCGCTTCTATGGCTGTGTTTACGGCTTGTAACGACGACGAGAACGGAACTACACCGCCTCCCGCTCCGAGTGTTGAAAACTTGGGCGGCATCGTGACGGAAAACATGACTCTCACGGCCAATACGGAGTACAAACTGACCAGTCAGTTGCAGGTAAAGGCGCCCGCCGTACTTACCATCGAAGAAGGTGTGAAGATAACGGCAGCCGACAGCGAAGATCCTATTTACATCCTGATCGAGCAAGGAGCCAAAATCAATGCAGTGGGCACAGTAGAAAATCCTATCGTGATGACGGCCGAAAATAAGACTGCCGGTGGTTGGGGCGGTTTGCACATCTGCGGTTATGCTCCCACCAATGCGGGTTCGGGCTTTTCTGAAATCGGTAATGCCGCTTATGGCGGCAATGATGCCAATGATAATTCCGGTGTGTTGAAGTATATACGTTTGGAATATACGGGTTTTGCTCTGGATGACGAACACGAGTCCAACGGCATTTCTTTCTACGGTGTGGGTGCCGGAACCCAGGTGTCGTATGTGCAGACTTACGTAGGTGCCGATGACGGTTTGGAGTTCTTTGGCGGTACGGTGAATGTAGACCATTGCGTAGTAGTGGATTGCACGGACGATAGTTTCGACTGGACAGAAGGTTGGAGCGGCACGGCTACCAACCTTGTGGCTTACCAGACCGATGCTTCCTGCGACTGTTTGATTGAAGCCGACAACAACGGCGACAATTTCGACGCAACTCCGGTGGCTCACCCCACTTTGCGCAACCTTTATTTGGTGGGCAACGGCAGCAGCGAGAACAAGCGCGGCATCCGTTTGCGTGCCGGTACACGGGCTAATATCGACGGCGCGAAGGTAGCGGGCAAGCCTAATCCGCTCACTATTGAAACGACGCAGACCGACGATGCTTTGGCCAACGGTACTTCCGTGTTGAAAAATGTACAGATTGCAGGTGTGTTGAAGAACGACGTGACGGGTGGAAAATATCTTTCGGCCAATTTCCTGACAGGACAAGGCAATGCTGAAAACGCCCAGATAGCCACGACGTGGGACGATGTGGCCGGTGATTTGTCTTTCGCTTGGTTGAATGACGCTTGGGTGACGGCTGTCCAATAAGCAATATCTTTATTTTAAAAGACAATCCCTCGGAATGCACAGTGGCGCAACCGGGGGATTGTTTCGGTTTTTCCGTATGCCTTTTGTTTATCGGATACTGACGGTGCACGGGCTGTCCAATTCGGTTTTCCACAGACGCAAGTAATCGAACCATGCTTTGCTGTTCTTGAAACCGTCTTTTTCACGCCGGGCACACACGGTGATGTAGTAACGGATATGCTTGTCGGCATCGGTACCTAATAGGGTGAGGTAATTGAACTCGTCTTCTTTCATTTCCTTGCGGCAGGCTTTGTCGGTATACAGTCCCAGGCCGACCCATTCGTCATGTTCCGGTGCACTTTTTTCCGGGACGTTATTCCCCCAACTGCCGCAAAGGCCATCTTCCTGCATGAAGCCGGTGGAGTGGCGTTCCAGCTTCTGTATACCCGTGCAGAAAGTCGCATCCGGCGAAGCACCATCGATACGGATGTCCACCTCCACGTCGCGGTGTCCGGCATAGAGCGTGTAGCGTTGGGTCATGTGCAAGGTTCGTCCGTGGTATACCCATCCGCCGTCGGCTACTTCCACTACGGTACGTACCGGTCCGTCGGCCAGGATGGTCTGCCTGCGCCAAGCCACGGTGTCGATGTAGCAGGGTTTGTCGTTTTGGTAACCTCGGAACGAACCTGCGCCCACAGACTGTCCGGCCCAGAGGATGTCACAACCGTATCCTTGTGCCAGTTGTTCGGGCGTGGTGTAGAATCCGGTGCTGTCCATCTCCAACCGATAGGAGGTTTTGCCGTACAGGTCGATGCTTTGCCGGTTGTCCATGTAGATGCGGAACGCTGCCAATCGGCTTTCGAAAACCGCACCGTGCCCGTAGATACTGTTGTACATGTCCAACAGATCGGCATCGCCGGGATAGGTGATGGATTTCACTTCCGGATGCTTTCCTTTCTCGTCGTGCAGTTTCAAGTAAGCGCGTGTTTCGCGAGGGTAGCTTCGGGGAGCGTCCGTATCGGACAGCGTGATACGGTACACGGCCTCACCTTGCGCCGGGATGTCGGCCGTGAAGGCCAGTTCGTCGGCTCGGAAGTCGCCGTTCAGGTCGTCCGCTTGCGAGGGGATTTCCCGTCCGTCGCAGACGACTTTAGCAGACCGTACATGCAGGCCGTCGGCATGGCGGTGCAGGTCGACCACCACCGGATAGGCTTTGCGTGCCATCCTCGTGGGATTGGATATGCGTACTTCCCGTATGATTTCACGGGCTTGTCCCGTTCCTGCGCAGGACAAGCCTATCAGGAACCAGGCCGATAATGGGAGTCTCATGGCCATATCTGTTTATTCTACGGCTTCTCCTTGCCCGTCTTCGGTGAGGTAGAAGAGCGGAGAAGGGTTTGTTTGTTTCACCTTATAATAATGTAAACCGCTGTCGTTCGTGCGCGGATACCAATGGCCGAGCAGGCGTATCATTTCCGCGCCGGCCCAGATGACGGGACCGTAACCGTGGGCAGCCTGATAGTTGGCCGGACGGTAGTAGTAGAACGCAGGATCGAATCCCATTCCTGTACCCACGCAAGTACCGTCCACTTGCCCGCCCTCCTTGATTTGCGTACTGACGGCATGCCATCCGAGTTGCGCCACCGGGCCGTAAGTGATGCCTTCTATCCATCCTTTGTTGATGGCGTGGGCGATGCAATATACATAAATGGCCGTGGCTGAGGTTTCTAAGTAGGAATCGCTGCGGTCCACAAGCTGATGCCAGAAACCTTCCGAACTTTGGTAAGCCGCCAATCCCTTGATGTGGCGGCGCAGTTGTTCGAGCAGGAACGGGCGGTCGGGATGGTCTTCGGGCAGGGCGTCGAGCAGTTCGCAGTTGGTCAGTATGGCCCATCCGTTGGCACGTGCCCAATGGAAGGTGGGCTGCTGCGCCAGTCCTTCCACGTAGCCGTGACGGTAAAGCCCCTTTTCCGGGACAAACATGCGGTCGATGAACTGTCGGCTGACCTTGGCCGCCTCGTTGAAATATCTTGTAGATTCCTCCTTTTTATAAATGCCACGATAAGCCAAAGAAGGGACTCCCATGAACATGTCGTCCAACCAGATGGTGTTGTGTTGCGGGCGGTGGCGTGCGAATGTGCCGTCGGGCAGGCGGTATTGTCCGTGTTCGATGAAAGCGAAATAATTTTCTATCAGGTCGGACAGCGGCAAGGACGTGTCGGCGATACGCGCCTTCATCATGGCACAACACATGGCTCCGGCATCGTCCAATGCTTTCGGGTGCAGGATTTGTTCCATCTGTGCGTCGGTATCTTTGTATTGTTCGTAAAGCTTGCGGAATCCCGGAGCGACTTCGGCCAGGAATTTGAAACGGCGGACGACGTAATCCTTGTATCTGTCATCTCCCGTCACTTCGGCGGCATCCAGCAATGCCTGATAAGTCACGCCCCATTCATAGCTCCCGATGCGGAACGCGCCCCGGTCGAGTGTGGCGCCGTGGGGAATGTGCCG
>OGED01000820.1_pt1 | contig 12980 bp, 6 predicted proteins | sample 1570581 | NCBI WGS metagenome assembly OGED01 (sample SAMEA2582135, study PRJEB24529) | metagenome | biome: Human gut stool | place: China | collected 2011 | reverse complement strand
CATATCCGGCATAATATATGCTTTAGAGAAAGTAGTACTGTTGGATACTGTTATGGTCGTTTTCTCTGTTTGGCCTTTTTTAGTAGTAATTAAAACAACACCGTTTGCCGCAGCAGAACCATATAATGCTGCCGCAGAAGGACCGGTCATCATACTAATACTAGCAATACCATCCGGATTTAAGTCAGCAACAGCATCTGATCCTCCCATCTCTCCAAATAATCCTTCGCCACCGCTTTTTCCTGTATTAAAAATAGGTACACCATCAATTACATACAATGCATTGTTATCTTTAGTCAGAGATTTCATACCACGCATAACAACACGTGTGGCACCACCAGCACCGGTTGCACCACTATTAATTTGAACACCGGCAACCTTTCCTGATAGTGAATTCATAAAATTGGCGTCCTTTACAGCTGTCAATTCGTCACCTTTTACCTCTTGTACATTATAACTTAACGCCTTAGTTGCACGCTTGATACCCAATGCAGTAACAACTACTTCGTCCAATACTTGCGTATCTTCTCCTAAGGTTACTTTTATAGGTTGTGCGTTGGCAAGCGTGATTGTTTGGGAGAAAATCAGTTTCATATACTTTCCCTAAATTCAATTCTTGTTTGATAAATAGATTAGATGTTCTATTTTTAAGATGTCAGACTAAATACAATTAAGTAAATTCAATGAATGAGAGAAAAAGTTAGTAAGATTGCGCATGAATATGCAGTAATCAACTTGTTTTTATTCATATATGCGGTATGAATATTCGATAAAAGACGTTTTTTCAGGAATGTTCCACACCGAGAATCACTTCGTTTCTCGGTGTGGAACATTTTGATTCTTTAAATGGAACCTAACAAATCATTTAAAGAATAATAATAACTTGCTTTATAGTAGTTGTTTTCTTCTAGTTAGTGCCGATAATACAAAGAACGAAATCTTTTCATTTGATTAATATTATCAATATTAGATATTATTCTATCACTACGCGGGCGATAAAAAGAATAAATTGCAATAATATCATCCTTTTTTTATTTGAATTACGTTTGGCTAAAGTGGAAATCCCTGCGGTTTTCGAAACACTCCTGATAACAAGATGCATATTCTAAATTATAGATAATCTGAATATGCGTTTTTTAATATTATACTCACTTTTATCCTATATCAATTATTGGTCCATTTTTCATTGTACATACAATTTGCATGCAAATGTATTAATCTAGAGATTAAAGTTAGTCAATAATTGAGCATTCCTTATTCTTTCCTCTTTTTCAAAGTATGCTAAATAGTGCTCGGTTACAGATAAGTTAGAGTGTCCCAAGCTTTCAGAAATATATGAGGTTTTCGCACCTCCACGTTTTAATACTGTAGCAAAAGAATGCCTTGCCGTGTAAGTCGTCAACTGAAAAATTCCAATGTCTTGGGCTATTTTTTTAAGTCTTCTGTTACATTTGGTTATAATACGCCGTACCAATCTAATCTTTTCAAAGGCATCTTCAGTTCCTCTAGCGTATTTAAAAATATACGTTTGCGAGCTTAATCTTGGATTACCCCATTTTTGAATAATATTCCACATTTCAGGAGTAATGATTGCATGTATCTCTTTGTTATGTTTGGTAGTTCGAGATGTCTTAGAGCGTACAAAGCATATTTCTCCATCCATAATATTTGAATACTGAAGAAATAATAAATCCATAAAATTAATACCATTACATAAATAAGAAAACACCCAGAGATCCCTAAATTCTTCTATATCTTTTGTTTCACATTGATAGGACATTACTTTTTTTATTTCAGAAAGAGTAAGTGCTAATTTACGTCCACACCCTTCAGGAATTTCATATTTATTCTTTCCAAAAGGAAAAGATGATTCTTTTATGATACCATCATGTACAGCACGATTTAAGACACACTTTAAAGCTCGGAAATAAATACTTATGCTTGAATAGCTTTTACCTTCTGATATCCAAAATTTTTCACAACGTTTAAGCCAATCAATTGTAATGTTTTCCAAAGGTATAGTGGAACCTCCGAAATCTTCTAAACTTTTTAAAGCACTTTGATAATTTAGGTACGTGTTTGCTTGTTCATAGGCTTCCAGTTCTTTCATTTTTAAGCGAAAAGCACTGCGCAAAGTCATATCATTCATCTGCCTTCCTAACCTGACGCTTAATGTTTCAATACTAAATTCTCCTTTTGTTATCAGTTCATTAACTTGTTGCTTAATAGTTGAAAAACTACTCTCTATATCTGATCGAATTTCTGCCAATAACCGGCTTTTTACTTTTAATAACCTTGCCCAATCTTCTTTTGACACTTCCTTCCCAGTTGAGTAATATTTTTGCTTTCTTCTATATACCACTTGAACTTTAACAGGAAACTGTCCACTCTTTTTTGCTCTTCTGGTATCTAATATGGTTAAAACCGAAATTCCATCTTTTGAATATTTGAACATAAAATGAATATTTATATCTATACAATAGGTAAAGCATACATATATTGTATGCAAAATGTATGCAAATGTAATAAATCAGCCTGATTTTAATAAGTACATAAGATTCTATTTATCAAATATTTGAGTATTTATTTTTCAATTAGGAATCTTTCTATTCTATTTTTTTCGAAAAAAATCTTATCTTCGTTTAGTAAGGTTACAACATAAAATGTATTACTATTGAATAAGCGCTTATGGAATTTATTTTAAGTATAACCTTTAAATTTATTAATTATGAGAATCAGAGATATATGAAACCTTTGTGTGAAAACGGTAATCTCATTTACCGCCTCTAATTACAAATTCTCTAAAAACTATTTCTAATTAAAAAGAATAAGATGAAAGAAATTATAAAACACAAGTTTTCATACTTGTTATTCTTCCTTTTGTTGGTTTCGTGTTTTGCTTCAGCTTATGGGCAAGAACGAACGATCACTCTTAATCTATCGAAAGTACCCTTGAACACTGCTTTGAAAGAAATTGAGAAACAAACTTCAATGTCAGTAGTCTATAACACAAATGATGTCGATATAAATCGTGTCATATCTATCAAGGTAACAAAAGAATCTTTGAATAATGTAATGAATCAGTTATTCAGAGGAGTAAATGTCAGTTTTTCAATAGTAGATAATCATATTGTACTTTCTGCGAAGAGTAATAAAGAAGAGCAGCAGAAAAAAACACCAATTACTGCAAGTGGTACTGTTACTGATTCAAAAGGAGAACCATTGATTGGAGTTAGTATTTTGGTAAAAGGAACTTCAAATGGTACTATCACTGATATGGATGGAAATTTCAAAATACAAGCAGCTAAAGGTGATGTACTTGAAGTATCCTATATCGGTTATGCCTCCCAAGCAATCACGCTTACTAGTGCACAACCCTTGAAGGTTACTTTAGGAGAAGATACGCAGGTGTTGGACGAAGTAGTCGTTACTGCATTAGGTATCAAGCGCGCAACTAAAGCATTAAGCTATAATGTGCAAGAAGTAAAAGGTGATGAATTGACAACTGTAAAAAGTGCCAATTTTATGAACTCACTGGCTGGAAAGGTGGCTGGTGTTAATATCAATGCATCTTCATCCGGTGTTGGAGGGGCTACACGTGTAATTATGCGTGGTACCAAATCTATATCTTCAGACAATAATGCTTTATATGTAATTGATGGTGTTCCTATTTTTAATACAAATAAAGGTGACACTAACGGACAATATTCAGCCCAACCGAGAGGAGAGGGCATATCTGATATCAATCCGGAAGATATTGAAAGCATGTCTGTATTAAGTGGACCTGCTGCTGCGGCCTTGTATGGCTCTAATGCAGCGTCTGGTGTAATTTTAATTACTACAAAGAAGGGAAAAGAAGGTAAGGCACGAATTATTATTTCTAATAATTCTACTTTTTCCAATCCTTTTATAATGCCTGAATTCCAAAATTCTTATATAAACCGCGCAGGTTCCTTTGCTTCATGGGGAGATAAAGCGTCTTCTCTTTTCGGAACTTATGAGCCAAAAGATTTTTTCAATACTGGTACTAATATCCAGAATAACGTTTCTTTATCTGTTGGTAATGAAAAGAATCAAACTTATCTGTCTGTAGGTACTACTAATGCAACTGGTATCATTCAAAATAGCAAATATGACCGTTACAATTTTACCTTCAGAAATACAACAAAATTCCTGAAGGATAAAATGACATTAGATGTGGGTTTTAGCTATATTATTCAAGAAGATCTTAATCTAATGGCACAAGGTGAATATTTCAATCCACTACCAGCCGTATATCTGTTCCCGCGTGGCGAAAACTTTGAAGCTGTGAGGATGTATAAAACGTATGACACAACTCGTAAGATAGATGTACAGAACTGGGGATGGGGGGACCCTGGATACAGTATGAAAAATAATCCATATTGGGTGGCTAATGAGATGAACCATGGCATGAAAAAACAACGTTACATGGCTAATGCTAGTTTAAAATATGAAATTTTGGATTGGCTTGATGTGACAGGGCGCGTTCGCATTGATAATGCAACCAATGATTATTCAGATAAAAGAAATGCTTCTACTGATCTTTACTTTACTAATAGTTCTATTTATGGATTCTATAAGTACTATAAAGCTGACGATAGACAGGCTTATGCAGACGTGATGGCTAATATTAATAAACGCTTTGGTGACTTAAGTTTAAGTGCTAATATTGGCGGTAGTTTTACTCAAACTTATTATGACGAAAGAGGATTCCAAGGTGGTTTGAAAGATATGTCTAATGTTTTTAGTCTATATAATATGACTACTACCTTGGATAAAGATACTTATCCTATAGAAAGTGGATACAAACAACGCACCAACTCTATTTTTGCTAGTGCGGAAATTGGTTGGAAGAGTATGTTGTATATGACTTTAACCGGACGTAAGGATTGGGGTTCAGCATTGATTAATACAGAACAATCATCTTTCTTTTATCCATCAATAGGGCTTTCAGGAGTTATTTCCGAAATGGTAAAATTACCTAAAGCTATTACTTATTTGAAAGTACGCGGCTCATTTGCTTCAGTAGGTGCTCCTATTCCTAAGAATCTTTCTTCCAACAAAACGTATGAGTGGGACCCTGCGACTAGTCAATGGAAATTACAAACTTATCGTCCTTTGCCTAAACTTTATCCTGAACGTACAAATTCTTGGGAGGCTGGTTTGAATGCCAAATTCTTTAATAATAGTTTAAGTTTGGAAGTTACCTGGTATAAGGCTAATACTCGCAAACAAACATTCCAAGTTCCTTTATCAGGAACCGCTGTATATGCGACTATGTATGCGCAGTCTGGTAATATTGAGAATAAAGGTATGGAATTTTCTTTAGGGTACAATAAATCATGGGGAGATTTCTCGTGGAATTCAAATTTGACTTTTAGTTTTAATAAAAATAAGATTGTAGAACTCTTGGATGATGCAGTGGATGATGAAGGTAATCACTATAGTTTGAGTGAGATAGATAAAGGTGGCATTGGATCGGCTAAAGTTATTCTTCGTAAAGGAGGAAGCATGGGAGACATGTATGTCACTAATCGTTTGAAACGTGATAATGAAGGAAATGTATATATTGATAAAGCGAGCCAGAATGTGAAGAAAGAGGATATAAAGAATTCGGATGAATTTATTCATATTGGCTCTGTATTGCCTAAGAGCAATTTAGGCTTTAGAAATGATTTCTCTTATAAAGGCATTAGCTTGGGATTCATGCTTGCTGCCCGCTTTGGAGGTATTGTTATCTCACCAACACAAGCTGTAATGGATCAGTTCGGAGTATCTAAGGTCACAGCTTTAGCACGTGATAATGAAGGTGTTCCTGTAAATAATGGAAAAGTGGATCCCCAGACTTATTATACAGAAGTGGGTGGAATAAGTGGATTGATGTCTAACTATGTATATAGTGCTACTAATGTTCGTTTACAAGAGTTATCGGTGGGCTACTCACTTCCAGCCAAATGGTTTAATAACAAATGTAATCTTAGTTTGTCAATAACAGGTCACAACTTGTGGATGATTTATAATAAAGCACCATTTGATCCGGAAGCTACCGCTTCTACTGGTACTTATTATCAAGGTGTTGATTACTTTATGCAACCAAGTTTGAGAAGTTGGGGATTTAATGTAAAAATACAGTTTTAACGATAAAAGAATAACCAAATGAAAATATATAAATTCATAACGCAGATTTCTATTGCAGGCTGTATGCTTGTTGGAACTCCAATGTTACAAGGATGCATGGATAATAGCTTGAATGATCCGCTGGGAAAAGTTTCGGAAGAAGAACTTGGACGAGATGGATTTGCTGCCAATGCTTTCTTCTTGACTTTATGTGATTATGCATATCCCATAGCTACTGAAAACATTTATAATACCAATGAATCCTTGATTGGTGACTGCTATGGACGTTATCAAGTAATGGCAACAGATAAGTTTAAAGGGGCAAATTTTGCTACATATAACGCACCCGAGAACTGGTTAAACTGGCAGTTTGCAGATGATAATGTAATGGTATTGACGTATGGTGCATGGAATAAAATAAAGAATGTAACCCAAGGAACAGGAGTTAACTTTGCATGGGCACAGATTTTGAGAATTGCGACAATGCATCGTATGCTTGATATGTATGGGGCACTTCCTTATTCCCAAATTTCAAGTGATAAACTTTCGGCTCCTTACGATACAATGGAGGAAGCATACCATGCAATGTTTACTGATCTGACTGATGCAATTAATGTAATGACTGTTTATGTGACCGAAAATCCAAACAACAGAACGATGGCTAAGTATGATAAAGTTTATGACGGTGACTTTGAGAAATGGGTGAAATTTGCAAATTCACTGAAACTACGTATGGCCATTCGTATTCGTTTTGCAGATCGTGAATATGCCAGACAGATGGCGGAGGAAGCTATTAACCATTCTATTGGGGTAATTACTTCCAATGAAGATAACGCAACTTCTTTAGGTACTAAAAATCAATTGTATACGGTATTGGTACAATGGCCCGATCAATGTGTCTCTGCGGATATTACGTCCTATATGAAAGGGTATAACGATCCGCGTATGTCGAAATATTTTAAAAAGAAAACGAGCGATAAAGGAGATGATGATTATCTGGGTATGCGCGCAGGTTTGTCTTATGGTAATGATATTACCGGACCGACTTTCTCTAGAATAAATGTTGGAGAGATGGATCGTACTTTATGGATGAGTGCAGCTGAAACAGCTTTTAATAAAGCTGAAGCGGCAATGTTAGGATGGGACGTAAAAGGAGAAACGGTGAAAGATTTGTATGAATCAGCAATCAGACTTTCTTTTGCACAATGGGGAGTATCGGATGGTATTGACCAATACCTGAATGATGAATCAAGTACTCAGGCTGATTATGTAGATCCTAATGAGAATAAGGGGAATGAAAGTGCTATTAGCTCTATAACTATCAAATGGAAAGATAATGCTGGTGAGGAAGAAAAACTGGAAAGATTAATAACCCAAAAATGGATTGCAATGTGGCCTTTGGGACAAGAAGCATGGAGTGAGTATCGTCGTACTGGGTATCCGCGTTTTTTCCCGTTATTGAATGGGAATGTAACCAATCTTCCTTCGGCTAATCGTATTCCGTTCCCACCATCGGAATATATTCGTAATGCTGCTAATGTAAATGCTGCTGTAAGTAAATTGGGTGGTGCTGATAATTATCAGACTAAGGTTTGGTGGCAGCGTAGGGATAAGTGAATAATAGTATAATCTATATTAATGTAAATAGTATGAGAAAGATATTCTATTTTATAATGTTGTTATTTGGCATAACGGTTGCGAATACAGCGTGTGATGATTGGACAGACATGGAACCAAAATTCCAGGAAGATATGACTCAGTCGTCACTTCCGGAAGAATACTATGCCCAGCTTCGCGCTTATAAAAAAACAGATCATCCGGTTGCTTTTGGATGGTTTGGTAATTGGACAGGAAATGGAGCTACCTTAGAAAAATGTTTAGCCGGACTTCCTGATAGTGTAGATTTTGTTTCTATTTGGGGTAACTGGAGACATTTGACAGAAGCGCAAACAAAAGATTTGCGTTATGTACAAAATGTAAAAGGGACTAAAGCTTTGATGTGTTTTATTGTTCAAAATATCGGTGACCAATTGACTCCCGAGGAATACAAAGATAATTATCTGGATTTTTGGGGATGGAATGAAAATAAGGAAGAAGCTATAAAGAAATATGCCCATGCAATATGTGATAGTATTGATAAATATGGATATGATGGCTTTGACATTGACTATGAGCCTAATTTTGGTCATCGAGGTAACATGAGCGGAAGTGATGAGAATATGTTGTTGTTCATCCAGACCTTGGGAGAAAGAATCGGGCCGAAATCGGGTACAGACAGGTTGTTAGTAATTGATGGTGAACCACAGAGTATTGTATCGGAGTCAGGTGCTTATTTTAATTATTTTATAGTGCAGGCTTATGATTCTCCAGGAGATAATACTGGACGTGATAATTTGGATAGCCGTTTAAACTCTACAATAAGAAACTTTGATGGGCATTTGACTGCAGAAGAAGTTGCTAAGAAATATATTGTAACTGAAAACTTTGAAAAATGGGCTTTGTCTGGTGGGGCTGATTTCACTGATCGATATGGAAATAAAATGAAGTCATTGGAAGGTATGGCACGTTGGACACCTATTATTAACGGGAAAAAATGTGTAAAAGGAGGGGTTGGAACTTATCATATGGAGTATGAATATACAATTGATGGTACAGAAGAATCTTATCCTTATTTGCGTAATGCTATCCGCATTATGAATCCACCGGTAAAATAATAAATTTAAAGATATAATAATTATGAGATATCTGGTAAAAAATAAAAATACAATAATGTTCGCCTTTGCCATATTGCTTTGTGCAATTATAGCAAGTTGTGAAGATGCAAAGTATGATACTATCGGCAGTAGAATTTATTTAGCTGAATCCAGTAGTTTGTCTTATGAGTCCAAAAAGGTAACAGTAGCCGAAGAGGGTAGTGTTGTCACTGTGACTCCGCGGTCGGGACAAATTGCAACAGAAGATATAGAAGTTACTTTGGGACTAAGTCCGAAATCGTTGGAAGTATATAATACAAAAAGTGGTACGAACTATAAATCTATGCCGGAAGGTTCATATTCTTTTGATCAAAAGACAGTGGTTATAAAAAAAGGAGAATTAGTGGCTCCTACTGTTAAAGTAACAATTGATCCGTTGACAAAGGAAATGCTTGATTCTGGTGATAAATTTGCACTACCGGTTGCTATTACTGCTGTATCAGGTGGGCAACAAACTTTGGAAGGTGCAGATGTGATGATTTATATCATGGATCAGGTTATTATAACCTCTGCACCAGTGTTGACGGGTACAAAACCAATTACTATGGAAATGCGTCAGGATTATACAGTAACTCAATGGTCACTTGAAATGCGTATTAATATGAGCGAACTTGGGGATGGGGTGACTCCTGGAGTTGGTTATCCTGGTCCTCCTAGCTATCAGAATCAAGCAATATTTTCTGCAGGTCCAGGTAATGGTATCGCAGAAGATGGTGAAATTTATATCCGTTTTGGTGATGGCCCGATTCCTGGTAATATTTTGCAGATAAAAACACAAGGTACTCAAGTAAATGCTGCTACTAAGTTTAAAAATAATCAATGGTATCATTTAGCATTTGTTTGTGATGGAGTGAAATTGACTATTTATGTAAATGGAAATATTGATGCAACATTAGATCTTCCAAGAAAACCTTTGCGTCTTGTTAAGAATAGTTTTGGTATATGCAATGGTGATTGGATGGTTACAGATGCTATAGTTAGCGAAGTACGTTTTTGGACTACTGCTATTTCACAGTCGCAGATTCAGAATAATATGTTTGCGATAAATCCGGGTACGGATGGCTTGGAGGCTTATTGGAAATTGAATGAAGGGGCAGGAACCGAGTTTAAAGACGCAACTGGTCATGGAAATAAAGCCACGGCGCCTAATGGAGTTGTCAGATGGGTAGATGGCATTAGATCAGATGGTAAATAATATAATATTCAAATGATGTAATTATGAGATTGAAAAATATAATATGGAAAACAGTAGTGATGTCATTAATGGCATCACCACTGTGCATCTCTTGTGACGATGATGACGAAGTTACTGTAAATTCTAAGTTTTATCTTTCTACGAAAGTTTTTCCGGTAGATTCTTATGAAGCATCGTTGTCAGTGATTTTGAAAGATAATTCAGTGGTCGTAAATGAGTTACAACCTAATTATCGGTTTGTTGCATGTGCCACGGAGAGATTATCGAAAGATGTGAAAATAACAGCCGATAGTGATGATAATCTAGTAAGTGCTTACAATAAGGCTAATGATACGGTATTTAACTTAGTACCTACATAAAACGATTCTTTGACCAATAAAACTGTTACTATTGAAAATGGAGAAAGTGTATCTGGAGATTCTATAAAAATAGAGCTATTAAATGTAGGATCGTTGACTACAGAAGGGGGATATTTGTTGCCAGTTACCATATCTTCTATAGAAGGTAATAACTTAGATGCACTTAGCTCTAACAGAGGAGTAGTTTATGTGAAAATTCAAAATATTCATGTCAATGTAGAATCCGGACAACCAGCTGAAGGTACTTTGATTGCCGATCGTTCTGGCTGGACTGTAAAAGTTGCCCCGACGACTCGTGGAGATGCTAAAAATCTAATTGATGGAACAAATTCTGATGTAGCTCGTGATGGAGGAGCAGAATATTGGCTAACTGTAGATATAGGTAAGGTGCAAACATTAACAGGAATAAGAAATAAGTGTTATGCTAGTAGTTATTCACCAACTGCAGTAGAAGTATTTACTTCAGGTGATGGAATAAAATGGAAATCTATCGGAACTGTAACTATTTCAAGAAGTGGCACACAATATATTAAGTTTTCAAAAGCTATTGAAACGCGTTATTTAAAGTATTATGTGAAACAAGGTCCCAATACGGTCAGCCTTACGGAATTTGACCTATATGCGAAATAATTAATAGGTTATTGAAAATTTTTAAGTCCCACTTTTTCGTATTTTCGGATAAAGTGGGACTTATTATATAAGTTAATAAATAAAAAAAGAAAAAGATTGATTGTTTAATAGTATCATATTGATTGTATTACTATTATATAATAACTTTTAATAGCAAGAAAAACATGAAATTATCTATTATTCTACGGTTCTGTTTATGGTTTATGGGAATTAGTATGGCGTTTCCGTCTCTCTCTCAAACTATGTTAGTAACTAATGGGAATACAAGTTCTAGGATCATTTTGAAAGAGAATAATCAAATATCGTGGACAGCTGCAAATTTGTTACAAACATTTATTCAAAAAGTAACCAGTTGTAAGCTGCCTGTTGTTATAAGTCAAACTCCTCGAAAAGGAGATATTCTCATTGGTGGTCAATCTTCGGCAGAAGTAACAAAGGACGGATTCTCTATTTCTACTCAAGATGGTATTCTAAAAATATCTGGTAAAGAAAACGGTGTTGTATATGGAGTTGTTACTTTATTAGAGCAATATTTGGGTATCGATTATTGGGGAGAGAATGAATATTCTCTTACCCCTTCAAAAACAGTGAACTTACCCTTAATTAATAAAGTCGAGAATCCGGGCTTTCGTTACCGTCAGACACAATGCTATGCTATTCATGCAGACTCTATTTATAAGTGGTGGAATCGTTTAGAGGAACCGAATGAAGTGTTTGCTGCCGGTTATTGGGTGCATACTTTTGATAAGCTTCTGCCTTCATCCATTTATGGGAAAGAACATCCGGAATATTATTCTTACTTCAAAGGAAAACGCCACCCGGGAAAGGCCAGTCAGTGGTGTTTGAGTAATCCGGAGGTTTTTGAGATTGTTGCTCAACGTGTTGATTCTATTTTCAAAGCAAATCCAGATAAACATATCATGTCTGTAAGTCAGAATGATGGTAATTATACAAATTGTACGTGTGATGCTTGTAAGGCAATTGATGATTATGAAGGAGCATTATCAGGAAGCATCATCACTTTTCTGAATAAGTTGGCTGCCCGTTTCCCGGATAAAGAATTTTCCACATTGGCTTATCTATATACAATGAATCCTCCGAAGCATGTGAAACCTTTGCCAAATGTGAATATTATGTTGTGTGATATTGACTGTGACCGTGAAGTAACTTTGACGGAGAATGCTTCGGGAAAAGAGTTTGTGAAAGCCATGGAAGGATGGTCTAAGATTACCAATAATATTTTCGTGTGGGATTACGGTATTAACTTTGATAATTATCTGGCTCCATTTCCTAATTTCCATATTTTACAGGACAATATCCGTCTTTTCAAAAAGAATCATGCCACCATGCATTTCTCTCAAATAGCAGGGAGCAGGGGAGGAGATTTTGCAGAACTTCGCGCTTATTTAGTGTCAAAGTTAATGTGGAATCCAGAAGTTAATGTAGACTCATTGATGCAACATTTTCTGCATGGATATTATGGGGAAGCAGCGCCATATCTTTATCAGTACATAAAGATAATGGAAGGCGCATTAATTGGTAGTGGACAGAGGTTGTGGATATATGATTCACCCGTATCACATAAATATGGCATGCTAAAGCCTGCTTTGATGCGTCGTTATAATCATTTATTTGATTTGGCTGAAAAGGCTGTTGCAGCAGAACCCGATTTCTTAAAACGAGTTCAACGGGCACGTCTGCCAATTCAGTATTCAGAACTGGAGATTGCACGAACAGAGACAGAAAAAGACTTAGTAGATATCAATAGAAAGTTAGACCTTTTTGAGGAACGCGTGAAAGAGTTTCAAGTTCCTACATTGAATGAACGTTCCAATTCTCCTGTGGAATATTGCCAGTTGTATCGGGAGAGATATATGCCCCGTGCAGAAAAAAGCGTTGCGATAG
>OGED01000771.1_pt1 | contig 13661 bp, 9 predicted proteins | sample 1570581 | NCBI WGS metagenome assembly OGED01 (sample SAMEA2582135, study PRJEB24529) | metagenome | biome: Human gut stool | place: China | collected 2011 | reverse complement strand
AAGCGCAATTCTTCTTCCGTCATCTGAGCGGCTTCATTCCTGCGTTTATCAGCGATCAATGGAATATCATCCATCGTAAATCCAGTAGCGAGGATCGTCATTTTCACTTTATTACCTAATGTATTATCCACGGCAGTACCCCAGATAACCTCTATATCACGGTTGAACTCGGACATAAAGTTATGCACGTCGTTCATCTCCTCCATGCGCAACTCGGCTTCCTCGCTGAAATATACGTTGAACAGGATTTTCTTGGCGTTCTTTACGTCGTTGTTGCTTAATAGCGGAGAATTCAGAGCGTCTTCCACCGCTTGGCGAACACGTCCTTCTCCTTCACCAAAACCATTACTCATCAAAGCGACACCACCATCTTTCATCGTGGTGTTAACATCGGCGAAGTCGAGGTTGATAATACCCGGAAGCGTAATGATCTCCGCGATACTCTTGGCGGCGATCGTCAAGGTATCATCGGCCTTGCCGAAAGCGTTCATCACGGAAAGGTCCGAATAAATCTCACGCAAACGCTCGTTATTGATCACCAATAAGGCATCCACGTTCTTCGCGATCTCCTCCACACCATTCAAGGCCTGTATAATCTTACGCTCACCCTCGAACAAGAAAGGAATGGTTACGATACCTACCGTCAATATTCCCATATCCTTTGCGATACGAGCGATAACCGGAGCGGCACCCGTACCGGTACCACCACCCATACCGGCGGTAATAAATACCATCTTCGTACCGTCGTTCAACATACCTCGAAGATCGTCCAGACTCTCCTCGGCCGCCATCATCGCACGTTCCGGCTTATTTCCCGCGCCCAATCCCTGCGTGATCTCACGTCCCAGCAACAACTTGATAGGAACATCCGAACGGTTCAAGGCTTGATTATCCGTATTACATAACACGAATGTAACATCGTGTATGCCCTCCTTATACATATGAGTAACAGCGTTTCCGCCACCGCCTCCAACACCAATCACCTTAATGATTTTGGGAGTATCCGTAGGATAATTAAAATTTAATATTGTATCGTCCATTGTCTTCCGGTTTTATTACATTCGTAGATCACGTTATTTACTCTCGTTATCATCGTCATCGAAGAGGGTTTTACCAAAGGTATCGATTCCTTTTGTCAACCGCCCGAACAAGCCGGGACCTTTTTTCTTCTCTTTCTTCGGCTTCTCCTTGACGGGTTCCGGTTCCGGAGTCGGTTCCACTATCGGTTCAGGCTCAACCACCGGCTCAATCTTAGGCTCCGGTTTAGGAGGAATATATAACGCGCAATTCTTAGTTCCTTTCGCCAAGAGGCCGACGGCTACCGCATATTCGGGATTGCTGGCGACCACTAAATCACCACTAGCGACAACCCCCTTGCGAACCGCTGAATAGCGAACCTCCATCTTCAAGCGTTCGCTCATAACAGCTGGTAAATTCTTCAAAGCGGCGCCTCCACCCGTAATCACGATGCCGGCACCGAGAACGCTCATCAAGCCTGTAGCCTCCAGACGAGCATATACATTCTCTAAGATCTCATCCATACGGGCCTCGATCACACCGTTCAACTCGGCCAGCTTAATCTCACGCAAGCCCATTCCATCCGCTAAACTCACTTGGATGGTCATATCATTATCCCGGTCCGCTTTCGCGCTACCATAAGTGATCTTCAAGCGTTCCGCCTCAGACTCTACAACCCTGAGATTGGTTATATCTTTTGTTATCAAATTACCTCCAAAGGGAACAACGGAAAGGCTGGCCAACTTACCACCCTTATAGACAGTTATCGTCGTCACGCCGGCACCGAAGCCGATCAAGGCGCAACCCAAGTCCTTCTCATTGTCGCTCAAGACCACATCACCCAACGCTAGGGGCGACACGAGAATACCGGCGATCTCGATCTTCGCTTGTTCCGAGATGCTATTGATAATATTTAATTTCAAGGAAGGACGTCCAACAATCAACTTGTAACGAGCCTCGATACGGCTACAAGGCACGCCCACCGGGTTGGACTCTGGTTTATCATCTAAAAAATAGGAAGGAGAAACCACATCAAGAACGGTCAACATATCCGGACGATAATCCTTACACTCTTGATAAAGAGAGTCTATGATCTCCTCCGTGACCACTCCTTCCGTTCCCAACACCTTGCAAACCGTATGCTCGATAGAACGGAGTGACTGGCCACCCAGTCCCACATATACCTGCCCGATCTTGGCCCCCCCCAGTTTATTCTCCAACTTGAGGATCAAGCGTCTTATCTTACTCGCCGTCTCCTTCACGTTATATACACATCCTCTTCGTATGCAGGTGCCGGAGTTCTCAACTTCGTAGGCGATGATTGAAAGAGCGCCCGTCGCATTCTTAGTCCCCACCATTCCTACCATATGGGAGGTACCTAGGTCAATAGCTGCTATAAAGTCTGTGTATGCCATATCATCTATTTTTTAGTACAAACAATCTGATTCTTATATTTTAAATTAATCATACTGTACTTTTCCCAACCCACTTTAGGGATCGCTTGTTCATAGAAAAGCTTTAAATTCGCAAGCTTTTCTTCGAATTCATCCAAAGTACCCAACATGATCCGGTGGTTACCCACTCTTGGAATAAGTTCTATATCATTATCCGGATAGACATAGATTTGTTCAATCTGGTCATTCCAGAAATCATTCTCCTGCAAAAATAATGCAAATTTGTATAAGTCGGTCACCGCAAGCTCTTTTTCCACATATCCACTCACAATTGGCACATGCGCAGCATACCGACGACTGATCGGCATGGTGGTTCCCAGATTATCCACGTAATAACTACCTCTTACGCCCATAATCCGGAGGATAGGCATCTTTTGCATGACCTCTAGTTTGATAATCCCCGAAGGAGTCTTATACGCCTCCACTTGGGCGATCATCTCATTCTTAAGCAATTCCGTCTCTATCCGATCCGTATTCACGTCGGCCATTGGCCGCTTGATCGGATCTAGCCCGGCTTTCTTCAGTATAGACACAAGGTCACTCTCGCTCACGAAGTGTTTATCCAGACTGTCTTTCACCACGACTTGCAGATCTTGGCAAATAGAGTCTTGACGTATTTCCCGAAAGAAAAACGACACAAACACGATGTAACAGAACAACAACGTGGCTACTACTATGGAAATTATTCGGATCACGGTTTCCTTATTTGTTTACATAAAATCTCTTTTACAGGCTCCACCAAACGGTCGATATTGCCGGCGCCTACCATTAATACTACCTCATATTTCCCGGCGGCAACCACGTCCAAAAGCTCTTCCTTCTTACACAGCGTCTTGGAAGGGATCGTCACCTTATCAAAAATGATCCGAGAGCTCACCCCCGGAATCGGTTCCTCACGAGCCGGATAGATATCCAGCAAGATCAACTCATCCAATAAAGAGAGACTCGCAGCGAAATCTCCAGCGAAATCTCGGGTACGGGTATATAGATGCGGCTGGAAAATACCTGTCACCTTACGACCCGCATATAATTCCTTCACAGACAAGATACTCTGTCGCAATTCGGCCGGATGATGGGCATAATCATCGATCAATACCACTTGATCAGTCTTCAAATGGAAATCGAAACGGCGGCGAGGTCCGGCAAATGTAGCCATACCCTTTTTCAAATCCTCAGGTTTCACTCCGTTCAACCAAGCGATCGCCATAGCCGCTACCCCGTTCTCTATATTAACCTTTACGGGAACACCTAATTCCACATCAGGAATACGGATTTCCGGACCAACGAAGTCAAAGGTAATATTTCCGTCGCAAATACGAATATTTTCAGCGTAAAAGTCCGCTATTTCCGTAACGGAATAGGTATATTTCTTGACACCCTCCTGTAAACGGGGCGTTACGTTGATTCCTTTCTTGATCAGTAGACAACCATCGGGACGAATTAAGGAGGTAAATTTCTCAAAACTCTCCCGGTAAGCCTCCGCCGTACCGTAAATATCCAGATGATCCGGATCCGCGGAAGTAATCACTGCCATATAAGGAGTAAGCCAATGGAAAGAACGATCGAACTCATCCGCCTCGATCACGGTAAAGTCGCTCGTATCCGACAACATCAAATTACTCTCGTAGTTCTTTAGGATTCCTCCGAGGAAAGCATTGCAATCCACCGGCGATTGTTTCAGCAAATGAGCTAGCATAGAAGAGGTCGTTGTCTTGCCGTGCGTGCCCGCCACGCATAAACCCCGGCTGCTTTTCGTGATCTCTCCCAAGACACGTGCCCGCTTCATCACCTCAAAACCGTGCGCCCGGAAATAGGTCAATTCCGTATGCGACTCCGGGACCGCCGGCGTATAAACCACCAGCGTATCATCGGGCGACTTGAACGCCTCCCCGATCAAAGCTACATTATCCTCATAGTGAATATCGGCTCCCTCCTTTTTCAACTCCTCGGTTAAATCGGAAGGGGTCTTATCGTATCCGCCCACTCGTTTTCCCTTAGCGAGGAAATAACGGATCAAGGCACTCATTCCAATGCCCCCGGCACCTACGAAATACACCGCTGTCACTTTATTTATATCCATATTCCTTATTTCTTATCTATAATCTTAACAATCTCATCCACGATACGGTCCGCGCTATGGCGTTGCGCCAAGGTCTCGATATTACGGCTCAACGTACACAAACGTTCATCGTCATGAACTATCTTCAAGGCAGTAGGCACCAAATCCTTTTCCGCATCTTTATCGGCGATCATAACGGCGGCATCCTTATGGACCAAGGCCAAGGCATTCTTGGTCTGATGATCTTCCGCCACATTCGGCGAAGGCACCAAGACCACCGGTTTTCCTAATAAGCAAAGTTCCGAGATAGAACTAGCCCCCGCACGGGATATCACCAAATCGGCCGCTGAATAAGCATAATCCATACGGGTAATAAAGTCTGAGCACCAAACCGGCATTCCCCGGTACGCCTTCAAATGCTTGGAAGCGTCGCTGTAATAATACCTACCGGTTTGCCAAATAACCTGTACATCCGAGGCGAAGAACTTATCCAGATCCCCTTGAATACTCCGGTTAATCGTCCGTGCGCCAAGGCTACCACCTACCACAAGGATCGTTTTTTTCTCCGGAGAAAGCCCGAAGAACGCCAACGCCTCCTCTTTCTTACTCAGCGCCTCTTCCAAATCCTGTCGCACCGGATTTCCCGTAATCACGATCTTATCCGCCGGAAAGAACTTCTCCATGCCCTCGTAAGCGACACAAATCTTGCTCGCTTTCTTCGCCAACAACTTATTGGTCACACCGGCATACGAGTTTTGCTCCTGTATCAATGCGGGAACACCTTGCGAAGCCGCCATCCATAAAGTCGGTCCACTGGCATAACCGCCCACGCCGACCGCTATATCTGGCTTGAACTCACGGATCGTCTTCCTCGCCAAGCGCAAGCTTTTCGCTAAACGAACCATGACCTTCACGTTGTTCATCAAGTGGGCACGATCAAACCCACTCACCGGTAAACCTACGATTTTATAACCGGCTGCCGGAACCTTATCCATTTCCATGCGGTCTTCCGCCCCCACAAATAAGATTTCCGCATCCGGAAAACGTTTCTTGAAAGTATTAGCGATAGATATGGCCGGGAAGATATGGCCTCCCGTACCACCACCACTTATTATGATCCGGTACTTTCTCATACTTTTGACTCTACAGTTATCGTTTCGACAGCCGATAGCGGATTATCTTCTCTCTCTCCCTCGACCGCCTGATTTATTGTCTCTCCGGATGGCTCGTCGGAAGGATTCTCTGGATTCTCCGTATCCTCCTCTTCCTCATCCTCATTTCCGATATTGGCTCCAAAACGACTTACGCTCAATATGATCCCGAAATAGATACAAGAAATAAGCGTAGACGTACCACCCCGGCTCACCAACGGCATCGGTTGCCCGGTAACGGGCACTAAATTCACAGCTACCGCCATATTCGCCAAAGCTTGGACTACCACCAGCAACCCACATCCCAACACTAGGAATTTCGGGAATGATTTATCACATTTCCGGGCGATCATCCCAACCCGCACTAGCAACATTATATAAAGCAACAGTACAAAGATTCCCCCAACGATACCCAGTTCCTCTATGATAATCGCATAGATAAAATCTGAATACGCCTGTGGCAGGAAGTCACGCTGTTGGCCATGTCCGGGCATCTGCCCAAATACGCCTCCCCGGGCAATAGCTATCTTCGCATGGGTTACCTGATAATTATCATCGGTTATCTTATACGTACCACTCTCATCCAAATTATCCTTATGCCCGTCGAAGAAACGCTCCAAACGCCCCTGCCAAGTAACGAATCGATCCGGCAAATACTGGGTAATAGCGGCCGGCGTAAACTTAAGCAACGCCAAGAACAATACCAACGCCAACATCAAGATACCCGCCAGCTTCGCCAACTTACCAAATGGCAACTGACCGATAAACATCATCAGGAAACAAACCCCGAATAGCATAAACGCCGTAGAAAAGTTCTCCGGCAGAATCAAGACACAGGTCAGTCCTACCCCAATCAGTATATACTTAAAAATCTGGTTCTCCGTTAATTTCCCCCGTTTGCTGAGCAAGAAAGCGACAAACACGACACAAGCCAGCTTCCCAAACTCCGAAGGCTGGAACTGTATCCCCATGATTTCCAGCCATCGATGCGCATCATTAGCGTCCACGCCGATAAAGGGCGTCACGATCAACATCAACATCGAGACCGGCAATAATATAATAAACGCAGAAAAGAAGCGACACGGTATATTATGCAACAGCAATACCATGACGAAACCTCCCAATAAAAAGGTGGCGTGCCGTACGATAGGCGCCCAGTGATTCGCGTTCTTATAAGCGATCGTACTGGTCGCACTGAACACCTCCACCACCGATATAAGACACAGGAACATGAAGATGATCCATATCACCCGGTCGCCCTTAAACAGTTTACTCGCCAGATCCATTTTATCCTTTATTACAAATTACGTACGCAAGCCTTGAACTGATCGCCCCGATCCTCATAGCTCTTGAACAGGTCGAAGCTGGCGCAACAAGGAGAGAGCAATACCGTATCTCCCTTATGAGCCATCTTATAAGCTTTCGCCACAGCCTCTTCCATCGAGCGGGCGTCTTCTATATTCGCCACTTTCCCGTCGAAGAACGCATGCAGTTTCGTATTATCCACACCCATGAAAATCAATGAATGCACCTTTTTACTCACTAGTTCCTCGATCTCCGAGTAATCATTCCCTTTATCCGTGCCCCCTAAGATCAAAACGACCGGAGTCGTCATACTCTGCAAAGCATACCAACAAGAGTTTACGTTCGTAGCTTTCGAGTCATTAATATAATCAACACCACGCACGCGAAGCACCTTTTCCAAACGGTGCTCAACCCCCGTAAAATCACTGAGTGAGGCACGTATTTTCTCATCATGAATGTCCACGATCTTGGACGCTATCCCCGAAGCCAAAGAGTTATACAGGTTATGCGTACCAGTCAATGCCAATAGGTCTTGTTCCATCGTAAATGTTCCGTTTGCCGTTTCAATAACTACTTGATTATTTTCCGTATATCCCTTCATGCCGTTCTCATGTGTCTCGGCGAATGGGTAAAGAGTAGCCTCAGGATGCCGTTTGGCGATCTCACGGGCTATGATCGGGTCATCGTTCCAGAAAATGAAGGCGTCGTCCTTCGTCTGATTTTGCAAGATGCGGAACTTAGCGTCTACATAATTCTGCATCTCATAGTTATAACGGTCCAGATGATCCGGTGTTATATTCAATATAATAGCGATATCCGCTTTAAAGTCGTACATATTATCCAGTTGGAAACTGCTCAACTCGATCACGTAGACCGCATGTGGATCTTCCGCAACCTGAAGCGCCAAGCTGTTTCCGACATTTCCGGCCAAGCCCACGTCCACGCCCGCTTCTTTCAAGATATGATACGTAAGCATCGTCGTTGTCGTCTTGCCGTTGCTACCCGTGATGCAAATCATCTTCGAGTCCGTATACCTTCCGGCAAACTCGATCTCGGAGATGATCGGCGTACCTTGCTTCTTCAATAACTGTATGATAGGAGCCTTGTCGGGAATACCCGGGCTCTTGACAATTTCGTCGGCATTCAAGATGTCGGCTTCGGTATGCTGTCCCTCTTCCCAACGAATCCCGTGGTTGTCCAGCATCTCCTTATACTTAGGTTTGATAGACGATTTATCGGACACGAACACGTCGAATCCTTTCGCCTTCGCCAAGACAGCGGCTCCCGCACCACTCTCCCCGGCCCCTAATATAACCATTCTCTTACTCATCTTTTATCTCATCTTTAACGTAACTATCGTCATAACAGCCAAAATAATACCGATCAACCAGAAACGGACCACGATCTTCGATTCAGGCACGACATTGAACGGCTTTTGGATCAACGCCTGTATACCCGCGTTTCCCGGCTTCTGGAAATGATGGTGTAAAGGAGCCATCTTGAAGATACGGCGACCTTCCCCATACTTCTTCTTCGTATATTTAAAGTAGGCCACTTGCAACATGACCGATATATTCTCCACCAAGAAAATACCGCAAAGGATCGGAATCAACAACTCCTTACGGATGATGATCGCGAAAACAGCGATAATACCTCCCAAGGTCAAGCTCCCCGTATCTCCCATAAATACTTGGGCCGGATATGAGTTGTACCATAAGAAACCGACCGTGGCACCGATAAAGGCAGCGGCATAAACCACCAACTCCTCCGCACCGGGTATAAACATGATATTCAAGAACGAGGCGAACTCAAAGTGGGATGACATATAGGCCAAAATACCGAGAGCCACCCCAATGATCGCCGATGTCCCGGCAGCCAAGCCGTCCAATCCATCCGTCATATTGGCTCCGTTCGACACGGCAGTCACCACAAAGATCACCATCAGCACGAACACTAGCCACGCGGCCTCCTCCTTATAATCGCCCGCCCAGTTCACCAAGTTGGCGTAATCGAAATTATTGTTTTTCAAGAACGGGATGGTCGTCTTTGTCGACTTGGTCTCCACCGTATGATAACGCACCTCCTCGATCACGTTATCATGGCGCACCTCCATATTCTCCTTGATCACCACATCCGGGCTCATGAACAATACCAAGCCAACGATCAGGCCCAGTCCTACCTGCCCGACGATCTTGAAACGTCCGTGCATGCCCTCCTTATTCTTCTTGAACACCTTGATATAATCATCCGCGAATCCCAAGGCTCCCAGCCAAACCGTAGTCACCAACATCAATATCACATAGATATTATTCAGCTTGGCACACAGTAAAGTCGGGATCAATATAGCGATAATAATGATAATACCTCCCATCGTTGGCGTTCCCTTCTTGCTCATCTGGCCCTCCAGCCCAAGATTTCTCACCGTCTCGCCGATCTGCAACATTTGCAACTGATCGATGATACGCCGGCCGATCGCCGTAGAGATAAACAAGGACAAGATCAAGGCCAACCCCGAGCGGAAAGATACGTACTTAAACATACCCGCTCCCGGGAAATCCAACTGATCCAAATAATTAAAAAGATAATAAAGCATGTCGTCTTAAATATTATGATTGTTGTGTCGAAAAAATCTCGCGTAACTTCTCACGGTCGTCAAAGTGATGTTTCACCCCCTTGATCTCCTGATAGTCTTCGTGGCCTTTTCCGGCAACAAGGATCACATCCCCTTTCTTCGCCAACATCGTAGCGGTCTTGATCGCTTGCGTACGGTCCGTGATACATAAGGCACGTTCCATATCCATTTTCGTCAATCCGGCTACCATATCGTTAATAATATCATCCGGTTCCTCAAAGCGCGGGTTATCGGAAGTCAGAATTACCTGATCGCTCAGCTTGGCAGCCTCTTTCGCCATCAACGGGCGTTTCCCCTTGTCCCGGTTTCCCCCGGCACCCACGACGGTAATGATACGTCCTTTCCCGTCCAATACCTCATGAATGCCATTCAGTACATTCGTCAAGGCATCCGGTGTGTGAGCATAATCCACGATCGCCGTATAACCGAGCGGAGACTGGATCGTCTCGAAGCGACCGGATACGGAGCGAAGCGTGCTCAGCACGATCAACATCTCCTCGGGATCTTTCCCTAAAGAAACCGCGGCTCCGTACACGGCCAGCAAGTTATAAGCGTTGAAACGTCCCACGAAATGCACCATAACCTCCCGACCGTTAATGATCAAGTCTGTACCCTCGAAATGAGATTCCAATATCTTTCCCTTGAAATCGGCCAAGGTACGCAAGGAATAGGTCAGCTTTTTCGCCTTCGTATTCTGCAACATCACCAAGCCGGATTTATCATCGGCATTCGTCAAGGCGAAAGTCCCAGCAGGCAGGTCATCGAAGAATTTCTTCTTCGCTTTCAAGTAATTCTCCACGGTCTTATGGTAATCCAAATGATCGCGGGTCAGGTTCGTGAAAATCCCCCCGTCGAAAGACAAGCCGCTGATGCGCCGCTGATCGATCGAATGAGAGCTAACCTCCATAAAAGCATACTCGCATCCGGCCTCTACCATCCGGGCCATCAAGGAATGAAGCGTAAGCGGGTCCGGTGTCGTATGATCCGTCGGTACCGCCTCGCCATCTATATAATTACATACCGTGGAAAGCAATCCCACCTTATGCCCCATCTTCCGGAACATCTCATATAATAAGGTAGCGATCGTAGTCTTCCCGTTCGTACCCGTCACGCCTACCAACACCAATTTCCCGGAAGGATCACCATACCAGCGGGAAACCAAAAGACCCAGCGCCTCCGCCGAATCCTTCACCACGATAAACGAGCATCTCCCCTCCAAATAGGACGGAGCCTCCTCGCATACGATAGCGACAGCCCCCTTCTCTATGGCGCTGTCCATATAGGCATGGCCATCCACGGCCGTACCTCTCACAGCGACAAACAAAGACCCTTTCGTCACCCGACGAGAGTCTGATTGAATATTCGTGATATCCACATTATCCGCCCCCATCAACATAGGAGCTTCCAACGCACCGATTAAATCCCTTAGTTCCATACCTATTTCAATGTTAATAATACGGTCTGCCCCTTAGACACTCGCTGTCCGGGTTGAATACTCTGCGAAACGACCCGTCCGACACCCGACAAAGAGACACGCAGACCGGCTTGCTCCAACAAGAAAACCGCATCTTTAGCACCCATGCCGACTACCCGGGGTACCAGGCCCTCACGAATCGTCAGATCGCTTAATTTCACCTTATTCTCTTCTTGCTCGGCGGAGGCTACGACCCACTTTGTCTCCAAACTGTCCGTATCCGCCTTAATATCCAATTCATCTAATACGTCCTCTACCGCCCTCAGATCGCCGCCTTTCACACGAGGTACCATCACGGCCATCGAATCCCGTTCCATATCCCGGACATCGAACGACATATGGCTGGCGTATATCTTCTCGGCGATCGCACGCACCACGCCTCCCGACATCGTACCGCCCGAAGGATAACCAATACGGGGACGGCGGATCACCACGATACAAGAATACTTCGGATGATCGGCCGGGAAATAGCCACAGAAAGAGACTTGGTGCCCGCTCGTACGGTAGACACCGCCCGTAGCGATCTGCGCCGTACCGGTCTTTCCGGCGATCCGGACAATATCCGAATGAACCGCCTTACCGGTCCCTTTCTCCACGACTCCCAGCAACATATCTTTTATCAACGCCAGCGTATGATCCGAGCAGATCGAAGAGTTGATCACCTCCGTGGAAAAACTCTGCACGGTCTTGCCGTTATGTAAGATCTCTTTCGTAAACATCGGGCGAACCATCTTCCCGTCGTTCGCGATCGCATTAAAGAACGCCAACGTATTGATCGGCGGTACCTGCGTCTCGTAACCGAACGACATCCAAGGCAAAGTGGTCTTGGACCAATAACGGGTCGTATCATCCGGACGACGTATCTTGGCACGTCCCGCCCCCGGTATCTCCAAACGAAGATCCGCGTTCATACCGATACGGTACAGTCCCTCCACGAACTTTGTCGGGTTATCCGAATAACCTTTCAGGATCGTCTTGGCCACACCGATATTGGAGGAATACCAAATCGCCTGCTCCACCGAGATCCGACCGTATCCGCCTTTATTCATATTATGGTCCGTCATGCGGGCCCCCTTATACATATATATACCATTGCCTACATCGACCGTATCTCCCGGATTGCATAAACCATCCTCCAAGGCCACCATGATAGAGGCCACCTTGAAAGTAGAGCCCGGCTCGATCTCGTCCGCCACGGCATGGTTCTTCGTCTCGCCATATACGCCCTCACGGATACGCCCCATATTCGTGATCGCCTTGATCTCTCCGGTCTCGACCTCCATCACGACAGCCGTACCAGACTCGGCATCGATCGCCTTCAATTTATCGACCAGCGATTTCTCGGTTATATCCTGTATATTGATATCGATCGTGGTGCGAATATCCATGCCATCCACCGGGTCCACCTCAATCACGTTCGTCCAGCCTCCACCGACACGGCGAACGGAACTCAACCCGGCCTGCCCCCGCAGGAGCGAATCGTATTGCAACTCCAATCCATTCTTCCCCTTCGTAGTTCCACCCTCCTCGATCTCTCCGTAGATATCACCGATCGTACGAGACGCCAAGGTCCCGAAAGGTTTCTGGCGCTGCACCATCTCCTTCGTATAAAAACCGCTCTTATAACGTCCCAGACGAAGGAACGGGAACTTACGGATCTCCTTCAAGTCCGAATACGAGACCTTCCCCGCGTAAATCGGGAACTGGCGGCTTTTACCGCTCAGCCCTTTCAGCAGATAAGCCTTATAGCCCGCCGGCGTACGATCCTTCAATTTACGGGAAAGATAAAACGCCAACGAGTCCACCCCATCCTTCTTGGACGTCTTGAACGTATCCAGCCAATTATACTTGGCATCCTTAGCCGGAGTATACGCATCCGCCTTAAAGTCGATATACATATAATAACGAGGCACGCTGGTAGCCATCAACTTACCGTCCGACGAATAGATATTGCCACGTCCGGGCAACACCAAACGGTTCGGTCGTTTCTGGCTCTCGGCCACCTTCATCCATTTATCCCTCTCCACGAAGGCCGTATCAAAGGCACGGAACAGGATTCCTACGGCCACAAGCCCCAGCAACAGCACGACCACGAAGTAACAGAATAAAATCCGGCTACCTTTAGGCTCTATTTCTTTCGGTTCGTTTTCTTCAGACATACCTATTTACACCTTATCTCACTTATATAACTCATAAGGAGGGGTTTTCGCACCCTCCAGATCAATACCTTGCTCCTCGATCAGCAACTCGATTTGCGATTGGCGGCTATTGCCGGTCAACTCGGATGAGATCGACAACGCCTCGAAACGCACATCCCTCAATTGCTGTTGCAACCGGTCGATCTCACGCAGCTTTTGCATACAAGTATACCGGTTACCGATAAAGAAAAACGCCAACACGACAAGTAACACGATCATGCGCGTATGCCTCAAGATAAAATCCTCTTTCAGCACGCCGCCACCGAGTATATACCAGAACGAAAGACGCTTCTCCTTCTTCCTCGTTTTCTTATGTTGTCCGTTATCTTCCCTGTCCAAACATAAAGATTATTCCATCTTCATTTTCCTCT
>OGED01000763.1_pt1 | contig 13803 bp, 7 predicted proteins | sample 1570581 | NCBI WGS metagenome assembly OGED01 (sample SAMEA2582135, study PRJEB24529) | metagenome | biome: Human gut stool | place: China | collected 2011 | reverse complement strand
AGAAAAAGGAATAGAGGTTATCTCTCTTTTTAGAAATAAAGATAAAAACTTTATAAAAATTAATAAAAAGAAATTAGATGGGATATTTCCAATAGGAAGATTTACATTAGAGGAAATAGCTGATTTTGAATCCTATACTAGAAATATTATTTTTATAGATTCATCTCCTGATGAGTTGACCTATCACAGTATTATTCCCAACTATCAATTAGGAGTAAGAATTGCTTTAAAACATTTTTTAGATAAAGGGCATAAAGATATTGGTTTTATTGGAAGCAAATATACTTTTGGTAATACAAAAGAATGGGAGATAGATTCTAGATATGTATATTTTAAAAGTTTTTTAGAAGGGCATAATCTCTTTAATGAAAAATATATAGTTGAGTGTGAGATGAATTCAAAATCTGGATATAATAACATTATTAAATTTTTAAAAAATTCTAAATTACCTAGTGCTTTTTTTATCTCATCTGATGCTATTGCTTCTGGTATTTTAAAAGCTTTTAGTGAAAAAAATATAAAAATTCCTGAAGATGTAAGTATTATTACCTTCAACGATACTCCTCTTTCTGAATTTGCTACTCCAGCTCTTTCATCTATAAGAATTTTTATGAGAGAGTATGCTGATGCAGCTATAAGACTTATGGAAGAACTTTGGGAAGGAGAACACGGGGTAAAAAAAGTTATTATGCCTTGTAATCTTATTGAGAGAGAAAGTGTAAAAGATAAAACTATATAGTCAATATTAAAAATTCTTAATAAATAAAATTCAAGAATGACTTTCGTTCTTCGTCATTCTTGAATTATTCTAATTTTTTAAATTGAAATCAAGAGAGAGTAGTAGGTTATTTAACAGTTTTACACTCAAAAGGTGCAAGCTCAAACTCTTTTACCTTAACTGAATAATCATTATGATTTATATAGATTTTTACTCTATTTTCTAGATTTCCTCTTTCAACTACCTCTACACCTTCAGGAGTAATCTCCTCTACTATATCTGTTCCTTCAAGAACTTTTTCCATAACCTTAGTCATAAGTTTATCTTCTAATCCACAACCTATATAGTAAACCTCTCCAGCCCCAACTTTATTTTTTGTCACAGCTGAAAACTCATTATAGAATTTATCATCATATTTCATTAAAGTTTGTGCAGTAGTAGGTACAAGCATATCTCTAAATATTCCAGCTCTTCCCTCTACTCCTTCAAATTCTCCTATACCTTTTAATGGTAGCTCATCATACTCTTGTAAGCTTTCTGTTTCCTCTATATATACCCCAGTTAAATCAGTATATCTTACAGGTAACATCTCATTTAATGTCAAGTTATTATCTATATCTTTTATAGCATTACGGTAAGTAAATACAACTTTACCACCATTATTTACAAACTCTTTTATCTTAGCTACAAACTTTTCTTTCCAAATTATCATAAATGGAAGGATTACTACTTCATATTTAAAAATATCCATTGTATGAGGAATGATATCTATCATTATATTTTTTTCATAGAAAACTTTATGTATTCTCTTCATCTCACTATGACAATCTAATAATATACTTTGTTTTTGTATTCTAAAAGATGCTAATGAATCATAGTCATATATCATAGCTATTTTACTCTCTATTGAAGTTTCTAAAAATTTTTCATTTTCCTTAGCTACTCTAAAGAAATTTTGAACTTCATAAAATTTTCTTCTCTTTTGGTTGTCAGCATCTATTACCCCATAACAAAATTGTTCTGCTCCCTTAGTAGCTCCACGATATCTGAAGTAAATAAATGTTTCAGCCCCTCTAGCTACACCTTGATATGACCACATCTTAGCTTGATTAGGTCTTGGAAGATATCCAGTTATATCATGTCCTTGAGCTCCCATTATCCCCTCTGTTATCCAAAAATTTTGTCTTTTCAACCCTCTCATATAATCCAAACCAAAAGCTATTTCACAAGGTGGAATAGGTTTCTTTTGTCCTCCCCATACTGGATAGTTATTGTAAGCTACTACATCTAATTTTTCTGCTAACTTAGAGTAGTCCACATGCTTATCTAATCCTCCACCTGGGAAGTCATGGATAATTACTGCCTCTGGAATTATATTTCTAATTATCTCAATTTGCATATCTGAATATTTTACAATACTCTCACTTCTAAATCTTTCCCAATCTAATCTTAAAGCTGGGTTATGAGTAGTAATTGTGGCAGCTGGTACAGGTATCTCTTCAAAAGAGTTATACTCTTGTGACCAGAAAGTTGTTCCATAAGTTTCATTTAATTTGTTGATATCTCCACCAAATTTTTTAGAAAGAAATTTTTGAAACTCTCTTTCACAACATTTACAGAAACACTCATCGCTTCCCTCATGTCCAAACTCATTATCAAGTTGCCAAGCCACTATATTTTTTTCATCTTTATAGTGTTCTACAAGTGTTGTTACAATTTTTTTAGAATACTCTACATATTTTTCACTGTTATAGCAACTTGTATGACGTCCACCAAATCTTCTTTTTTGACCATTTTCAAATTCTGATAATACTTCAGGATATTTTTTTGCAAGCCAAGCTGGAATTGTAGCTGTTGGTGTTCCAAAAATTACTTTTAGTCCTTTCTCACTAGCTTTTTTTATAACCATATCGAAGAAGGAAAAATCAAATTTTCCCTCTTCCTTTTCCATAATATGCCAAGCAAACTCTCCTATCCTGATTACATTACTCCCAAGCTCTATTATATTGTCTAAGTCCTTATCTATCATTGATATGTCCCATTGTTCAGGATAATAATCTACTCCTAACCACATATTATACTCTCCTTCTTACTAAGCATTAGCTCTTTTTTCAGCTAATTTCTCTATAATCTCATCATAATATTCATCATTTAATTTATAATACTTTTTATATATTACATATCCCATAGCTGATAATAACATAGGGAAAATTATCATTAAACTTCTTATTCCCATTATAGCAGAAGCTGTTTGTTGTACATTAGCTACATATCCTACTAAAGACAATCCTATTCCTATTAACCAACCACTTACAGCTGAAGCAGATTTAACAAGTAGTGTTTGGACAGAGAAAATTACACTTTCATTTCTACTTCCAAATTTATATTCTCCATAATCAACAACGTCAGCTAACATAACTATTGAAATACCTAAAGAAAGTCCTGATCCTAATTTAGCTACAATTCCACAAGCAGCAACTAAAGTAGCACTTTCTGGAGCAATATATCCAGCTAAACATAATAACCCAAAACCAATAACTGGTAAGCTACAAGCTAAGAAAAATACTTTCTTTCTTCCTATTTTAGTTGATAACATTGGAAAAGCCATTAATGCTGCTATTTCAGCTATTCCAGAAAATCCTGTAAAAACTGAAAATAGTGCTTCTCTTCCTATTACATATTTGAAGTAGTATATAGCTACCCCTCCAGATATTTGAGCAACTAAGTTATACATTAAAACTGTTCCTATTAAAGCTACTAGTTGGTCATTTTTAAAAATCAATCTAAATGTATCTTTTAAATTTACCTTTGGAGCTTTTTGGTCACTTACTATTTGTTCCTTTACATTTATAACTGTTAAAGTTGAAGCAAATATAAAGAAAATTGCTATTCCAACTGCTAGTAGAGAAAATCCTCTTCCCTCATTTCCATTTCCAAGTAATCCTATAACTGGTAATCCAAAACTTCCTATACTTAACCACGCTAAACTAGCAAATATTCTAGGTACAACAGCTATCTTCTCTCTCTCTTTTTTGTCACTAGATAGAGCTGGTATCATAGACCAGAAAGGAATATCCATTACTGTATAAGTCATTCCCCATAAAATATAAGCAACAGAAATATAAGCATATAACATTTTTCCTTCTAATCCATTTGGCTTAAAAAACATAGCTATTAATACAACAGCATTTAAAATAGTTCCTATAAGTATCCAAGGTCTAAATTTTCCCCATCTACTTCTTGTATTGTCAACTATCATTCCCATCATAGGGTCATTGATTGCATCCCATAATCTTGCTACTAAAAATAGTGTACCAACAAAAGCAGGTACTAACCCTACTACGTCAGTTAAATAATACATTAAGAAAATATATATTATAGCACAAGCATAGTCTTTTCCTAACGCTCCTATTCCATATGAAAGTTTCATTTTAAAATCTACCATTTTTTTATCCCCCTTATATTTTATTTTATCTCTTCCAATTTAAATATTTTACTTTGAAAATCTTGTGTTTCTGAATCTTTAGAGAAATATCTATCAGGTTGCGGGAAAACTATTCCCATATTCATAAGTTCATCTCCATAAGCTTCAAATTCGTCATTGACTAAATATTTTTTATCTGGATCTAATCCTTTTAAAATAACTTTTTTATTATAACCAGGATTTGGTTCAGCTAAAATCTGGAAATATCCAACTAAAGCTTCAGATTTATCTTTGTTGACTACTATCCAAGATGTTGTATTTCCTTCAAATGGACTCTCTATTCTATAAAAATCCCCAAATTGAATTAATTTTCTATTTTCTTTATAGAAATCTAAATATTTAATTACTTTTTTATACATCTGTTTATCAAAAATAATAGGATTCATCTCATACCCAAAGTTTCCAAAATAAGCTACATGATTTCTAATATCTAAACTTGTTTTTCTAGCGGTTTGATGGTTAGGAATATCTGAAACATGAGCCCCCATAGTGAGTAATGGATATCCCATTGAAGTCCCATGTTGAACTTTTAATCTAACTATTGCATCAGTATCATCACTTGTCCATACTTGCGGCATATAATATAACATACCAGCATCAAATCTTCCACCACCAGAAGCACAAGACTCAAATAGTACATGTGGATATTTTGTAGTTATTTTTTCTAATATTCTATATAGTCCTAAAATATACTTATGAGGTAAATCTCCATAAGTTATTTCTGTCATATTTCTATTCATATCCCATTTAACATAAGATATTGGAGCTTCAGCAAATCTCTCATCAAGTACAGAAATTATATAATTTTGTACATCTTCTCTAGATAGATCTAAGATATATTGATTTCTTCCTAGTGACAATTTTCTTCCCTTTACTCCTAATATCCAATCAGGATGTTTCTTATAAAGTTCACTCTCTTTACTTATCATCTCTGGTTCAAACCAAAGTCCAAATTTCATTCCCTCAGTTTCTATTTTTTCAGCCAAACCTTTTATACCGTTAGGTAATTTTTCTAAGTTAGGGAACCAATCTCCTAAAGAACTTTTATCATCATTTCTCTTTCCAAACCAACCATCATCTAATACAAAAAGTTCAAATCCAAGTTTTTTAGCTTTTCTTACCATATTTAGAAGTTTTTCTTCATTAAAATCAAAATATGTTGCTTCCCAGTTATTTATAAGAATTGGTCTCTCTTTCTCTTTCCACTCTCCTCTCATAAGTCTTTCTCTGTATAGTGAATGAAAATTTTGACTTAAACTATTAAGTCCTGTACTTGTAAAAGAGATTATAGCTTCAGGTGTTTGGAAACTTCCTCCTCCATTTAAGTTCCAAGAGAAATCAAAAGAATTTATTCCCATAGTTACCCTTGTAGCATCAAAATGATCTACCTCTACGTGTGCTAAAAAATTTCCAGAATAAACTAAGGAAAATCCAATAGCCTCTCCCATATCCTCATCTGTATTAGGTCTTTTTAAAATAATAAAAGGATTTTGATGAGCACTACTTGCTCCTCTTGTACTATCTATATATTGATTTCCTACCTCTAATTTTCTAGTTTTAAGATGTCTTTCTCTAGCCCAAGCTCCTGAAAAGTGTAACATCTCATAGTTATAATCTGGTAAGTCTAATGATAAACTCATTGCTCTATTTAATTTTAGATTTTGTTTTCCATAATTTTCAAATCTAGCATTTCTAGTTAAAATATCTCTTTCATTGAAAATAGTGTAAGTAAGATATAGTCTACATTCTAAAACTTCATCCTCTAAAGTAATCTCTAAAGTTTCAGCTTCCTCTTCTGATAACACATAAGTAGCTGGTAATCCTTGTAATTTTTCTTTCCCCTTATAAATTCTATATCCTTTATATACAAAATTACTTACCCTACTTCCATTCTCATCCTCTATCTCGAAAGCTGGCTTTCTAAAATCTGTTGTTCCATATGATGGGTACTCCTGTTTGAAATACTCTAATGAAAATCCTGGATCCTCTTCATAATGAGCTATTATTCCAATTCCAACCTCAGGTTTATAGAAAAAATGTGAAAAATCTTCTCTATGTCTTATTTTTTTTCCAAAATAAAGTTGCCCTAATTGTCCATTTTGCATAACATTAAAAACATAACTAAAATTCTTCCCTTGTAAATGAAACTCTCTATTTTTTTCATTGAAGTTTATCATTTATCCTCTTCCTTTCTCTTAATTAGTAAAAATTTTACTGATTTTATTTTAGAATTTTTTATTTGTTTATAATACATTTCATTTATTTTACAATAAAATATTACCATAAAATATATTTATATTTCAATAGTTATTAAAATATTAAAAGTAAAAATTTTACTATTTTATTTTTTATTTAACTTGAATCAAAAATTTTATAATATAAAAAATTATTGACAACTTTTATTGATTATGGTATATATTAATTGTTAGCCAGTAATTTATTAGAGTGCTAAGGAGGTAATTTTTAAATGAGAAAAGAAGCAAAAATGTTTCAAGCAGAAACTAAAGAATTATTAAACTTGATGATACACTCTATCTATACAAATAGAGAGATTTTTTTAAGAGAGCTTATATCAAATGCTAGTGACGCTATTGATAAGATAAAATTTGAGGCTCTTACTAATAGTGAAATTTTAGGAGAAGATAAGGATTTTAAAATAACTCTATCAGTAAATAAGGATAAAAAAGAGATAACAATTACAGATAATGGAATAGGAATGACTTATGATGAGGTAGCTGAAAATATAGGAACTATTGCAAAATCTGGTTCAAAAGCTTTTAAAGAAAAATTAGAAAACACTTCAAAAGATGATATAGATATTATTGGACAGTTTGGAGTAGGATTCTATTCTGGATTTATGGTAGCTGATAAGATGACTCTTATTACAAAATCTCCAAAATCTGATATGGGAGTAAAGTGGACATCTACTGGAGATGGTTCTTATGAGATAGAGGAGTTTGAAAAAAAAGAGAGAGGAACTTCTATTACTCTTACTATAAAAGATGGAGAGGAGTTTATGGGAGGATATGGAAGTAAAGACCGTTATGAATTAGCCAATACCTTGAACCGTTTTCGTGAAAACTCTCAATTAACCATTATCGGGAATCTGAATAATACCAATAACCAGGGATTCTCGGAATTACAGAATGAATCTTCCAGTTCAACAGGCAATATCCGTAGCCGGATGGGACTGACTACCTCCCGCTCATTGGGGCTTAATGCGACTTATGATTGGAAGCGCGTTAAATTACGTTCAAATATTCAATATGTCGGCACCGATCGTTTGGAAGATAGCCGTACCACAGTCGACAACTTTCTCCGGGAAGATAAATCAATCAATCTGGGCACGAGTCATAGCCGACAACAGAATCACGAACTGGTAGCCAATGCTTCTCTTGAATGGAAAATGGATTCTGTTACTACATTGATTTTCCGTCCTCAATATCGTTTCTCAGCCAATGACAGAGAGAATAGTGGCTTTCAGGAAGGGTGGGGGAATGATGTCTTGTTGAATGAAAGAGAGTCCTCCGGCACCAATCATAATTCCCGGTATAATCTGACGATGATGTTGCAACTTAGCCGGAAATTGAGTCGTTTGGGGAGAAATGTTGCTTTGAAGGTAGACTATGGTACTAATGCTTCAGCTACAGACCGAAAGAGCCTTTCCACCACCCGGTACTTCAAAAATAATACGAAGAAGATTCAGAATCAGAAAATAGAGGATGATGTTGACGGCTATAATTACCGGGTGCAACTGGTGTATGTAGAACCATTGCCGTGGCGGCATTTCCTGCAACTTCGTTACAGCTATCAGTATAGAGTGAACAATTCAGATCGTTTTGTCTATGACTGGGATAAGGAACTGGAAGAGTTTGCTCCTGACTTTGATGAAGACTCTAGTAACCGTTTTGAAAATCAATACAGTAATCACTTAGTGAACCTTGCCATACGTACTTCACAAAAGAAGTATAATTATAATATTGGTGTTGATTTTGAACCTCAAAAGTCTGTTAGCCATTCATTGTTGAGTGATGCTCCCGAAGATCAGTTGGAAAGATCGGTCATGAATTTTTCGCCTACTGTCAATTTCCGCTATAAGTTTTCAAAACGCACCCGTTTGCAAATTGTGTATAGGGGAAAAGGGAAACAGCCTAATATACGTGATCTCCAACCTGTGACCGACCGTACCAACCCTTTGAATATCCGTGTCGGAAACCCTTCGTTGAAGCCTTCATATATGAATACTTTTACGCTGAATTTCAATTCTTATAATACCAAATATCAGCGAAATATGGTAGCTACCGCTTTGTTCGAGAATACCATTAACAATGTAACTAATCAGGTGACTTATGATAGTGAAACCGGTGTACGAACTACATCTCCGGTCAATATGAATGGTAATTGGCGGGCCATGGGTTCTTTTTCTCTCAATACCCCTTTTAAGAATCGTAACTGGATATTTCGTACTTACTCCTATCTGCAATATCGGAATCAGAATGGCTATACAACCTTGAATAAAGAAGAACCGGTGAAAACTTCCGTACAGCATTTAACGGGACGTGAACGTCTACGGATTACTTATCGTACCCGCCAAATGGAACTTACAGGGCTTGTTGGCCTGACTTATAACAATTCTTATAATGACGTACGGGAGAAACGTACTGAAACTTTTGATTATCAGGCAGGAACTGAATTGCAGCTTTATCTTCCCTGGGGGATGGAGTTATATAATGACCTGACTTATTTCCTTCGTACCGGATATGGTTATGAGGGTTATGCCAAAGCAAATTTCATGTGGAACTGCCAGCTGTCAAAAGCCTTTTTGAAGAGGAAACAGTTACTAATCCGCTTCAAAATATATGATATTCTTCATCAGGACATTTCTATGATACGCACGATAACCGCTACTGCCATTCGTGACACTGATTATAATGCACTGGGTTCTTACTTTATGGTGCATGCTATCTTTCGTTTGAATATGATGGGAAAATAATTAGAAATTAAATCTTCATTAGTTTGAAAACCACAGCAGGGTTTTGATTGTTGTATGTCCTACGTATAAAAACAATGTAAGGCTGGCTGAATGTTTCGACTGATAAAAATGATAAAAGATAAAGGTCGTTGGCGCATTTTTAAACTGAAGTTGATTGATGCCCGACTGTACTTTGTCAGTATCTTCGTAGGATTACTGACAGGACTTGTGGCTGTGCCTTATCATTACCTATTACAGTTTTTCTTTAATCTCCGTCACGATTTCTTTGATTCTCGTCCCAAATGGTATTGGTACATACCTCTTTTTCTTTTGATGTGGGGAATACTTGTATTCGTATCCTGGTTGGTAAAGAAAATGCCGCTTATTACCGGTGGGGGTATTCCGCAAACACGTGGAGTTATCAATGGCAGGGTTGATTATAAACATCCTTTTCTGGAATTGGTGGCAAAGTTTGTAGGTGGAATACTTGCATTAAGTACTGGATTGTCTTTGGGGCGTGAAGGTCCCTCCGTGCAAATAGGTTCGTATGTTGGATATTTGGTATCCAAATGGGGGAGGGTGCTTAGTGGTGAACGGAAACAACTATTGTCTGCCGGCGCCGGTGCCGGGTTAGCTGCTGCTTTTGCTGCCCCATTGGCTTCATCATTGTTGGTGATCGAATCTATCGAGCGGTTCGATGCACCTAAAACAGCTATTACCACTCTTTTGGCAGGAGTAGTGGCAGGTGGAGTTGCCAGTTGGATTTTCCCGATCAATCCTTATTTTCATATTGATGCTATTGTACCGGGGATGACTTTCTGGGGGCAAGTGAAATTGTTTCTTTTGCTGGCAGCAGTGGTTTCTGTCTTTGGAAAGTTCTTTTCTGTCACCACTCTTCAGGTGAAACGTATTTACCCTGCTATTAAGCATCCGGAATACGTGAAGATGCTGTATTTGCTTTTTATCGCTTTTCTGATTTCTATGGCCGAGTTTAATCTGACCGGAGGAGGGGAACAGTTCTTGTTATCGCAAGCTATGCATCCGGACACACATATTCTCTGGATTGTCGGCATGATGTTGTTGCATTTTGTTTTTAGCACTTTTTCTTTTTCTTCGGGTTTACCGGGAGGAAGTTTTATCCCGACGCTGGTGACGGGAGGACTTCTTGGACAAATAGTGGGATTAATTATGGTTCAACAGGGTGTTATTGCTTATGAGAATATTAGTTATATCATGTTGATTTGTATGTCTGCATTCCTTGTTGCAGTAATCCGTACCCCTTTGACAGCTATTGTGCTAATAACCGAGATTACGGGGCATTTGGAAGTCTTTTATCCTTCTATTGTTGTAGGAGGATTAACTTATTATTTTACGGAAATGCTTCAAATCAAACCGTTCAATGTTATTTTGTATGACGATATGATTCATTCGCCTGCATTTAAGGAAGAACCGCGTTACACATTGTCTGTAGAAATAATGAGCGGCTCTTATTTAGACGGGAAAATAGTAGATGAACTTCGTTTACCGGAGCGTTGTGTGATAATTAATGTTCATCGTGACCGGAAGAATTTGCCTCCTAAAGGGCAGACATTAATGCCCGGCGATCAGGTGCAAATAGAGATGGATTCGCAGGATATAGAGAAACTGTATGAACCTTTAGTCAGTATGGCGAATATTTATTAAGTGTCTGGCTCTTATCCTTTGATATATACAAAAATAGCTGAAAGAGAGATTCTTCCAGCTATTCTTGTTTCAGTATATTAAGTACTTATTTTTTCTTATACCAATCGGCGTTTGTACCATATTTAGCCCAGTCTATAAATTTAGGATAGATTTCGCTGATAGACTTCTTCTCGTTTTTATCGAAGTTCTTTAGTTCTGCAATATCATTAGCATTGGCATTTGACAAATAGAATGCAAAAGGATAAATATTCTCTTGATTCGATACATAGTAAATGCCTTCATTAGGTTTAGAACAGTCTTCATATTGTCCGAAGAGAGAAGTATCGACTTTAGAAGTTGGTTTCTTCATAGGACAATGAACTTCCAAGCGATTACCTTCTTTGCTAGGACGGTATATGAATGCATCGATTGATGTTTCCTGCTTTTTATTCGAGTTTTTATCTCCGTATTTGAATGTTACTTTATATTCGGCATTTGGGTTTGTTTTAACATTATCTGTCAATATGATTGCATTGCTTTCACGAGTAAATTTGTCAGCTCCCGAAGCTACAGTAAAGTCCTTTTCATTTTCTTTTCTAATAAAGTATTCAATTGACTGTGCATTTCCCTCATTTGAAAGAATGAAACCTAATCCGTTAGTGAATACAGTCGATTTATTATATAAAGTTTTAAATGTAAATGACTCGCTTAAGATTTCATTGAATATATTGAATACTTTTTGATAAGTATACTGAACCAATACGTCATTCATATCGTAATCACCAGCTTTAGGCCATTCATCTTCAAATGCGTATACACCTGTCTTTTCAATAGTTGTATTTAAGTCTTCATCTACAGGAGGAACATTAGTGATTTCAGGATTGGCTTTTAATGAGAATACAACATCTGTAAAATTCTGATCATCCATGAAATCTTCAAAGGCGATAGCAATGTTACTGTTTTTATCTTTAAACATAGCTGTACGTACATCTATACCGCTATTAACTTTAGTACTAAATCCTTTTGTGGAACTGGCATAAAATCCTTCGGTTAGAGTATAACTGTTGAAACCTGTAAAATAGGTGTTCCATGCGTTGCAAGCGAGAATAAAACCAATGTAGTATCCTTTGGGGAAGTTCTTGCCTTTTGGATATTCCGGATCATCAAAATATTTTAGTTGTACAGCTGTACCTTCTTTTATACCTTGGGGAGAGGCTTGAAGGCTTCCATTATTCCAGGTCATTTGAGTATTGGGGAATACAGCATATACTTTTACGTCTTTCAGACTGGCAGGAGCTTGATCGTATCTGTAATAGTAGTTGCCTAATGAACTGTTCCAACAGGTCCATCCTCTTAATGCAGTTAGTACTACGGCTGTTTCATCTTCCTCTACATATAAGTCGGCTTGAGTACGATATTCCTCTGGACAACTTCCTAATGTATTCAACACTTTGCTTACAGTAGTACGTAATTCGTTCATTTCAGATTTACTTAAAGTGAGCTTAGGATCATTACCTTTATAAGCATAATAAAGCACTCCACTCCAAGAAGCGAATGAACCGAGATTAGTATTCCAACCTAGATTATTAAACCGATTTCTATCAAACCGGGTTGACTCTCTGTAGGATGCTCTGGTAGTAAGTTGTTCATCTGTGTCTGATACTTTCAAAACACCGTTAACTATTTTTCCAGGGATTGCCTGTCTGGCAAAAGGTGATGTAGAAACGATATATACATTAGATACATAAGCCGGCAATTCAACCGTTGCGGTGAATTTACCTTGTTCATCTGTCCATGCACCATCTAATGCCTGAACGTTTTCTTTTAGAATGGTGGTGTTTTCACCTTCAATCAATGGATTTCCATCATAAATGGAAAAAGGAACTCTTGATTCGGAATTGGAATAATCAATTTCTACTTGTACTTTTTGTATAGTAGAAAAATTAGAGGTGTTAATTTCTGCCCCTGGAGCTTCTTGGTATAAGTCTTTATCACTATCCACACAACTGCTTATACCCACTACAATTACCATTGTGCATGCTAACCAAAATCTTCTCATATCTAATAGTTTTTGTTTATGCGATACTTTAGTTCGTTTTGTTTTTAAAAGAAACCCGTAAGTTCTTTGAAGTTCAAAGGCTTACGGGTACAAAGATATATATAATATTCAACACAACCATAAAATAGTTGAATATTTTTTTCAAAATATGTTCTATAACTTGTATTTTCTAATCTTTTATTCCATACTTCTTAACCATGCAATTTCTTCTTTCCATTTACTTTCATCCGGAGTTTCGAGTATTAACGGTATATTATCAAATCTGGAATCTTGCATTAATCTTTCAAAAAAAGCTTTGCCAATCAATCCTTTACCAATGCTGTCGTGGCGGTCAACATGGGTGCCTAATGCTTTTTTAGAATCATTCAAGTGCATACCACGGAGGTAGTTGAATCCGACTTCTTTATCAAATTCATCAAATACTTTATCATATTCATTGACAATATCGTAACCAGCGGTATAGGTATGGCAGGTATCGAGACAAACACCTACCCGGTTCTTATCGTTTACCCGATCAATGATATATTTCAATTGCCAGAATTCGCTTCCTAAATTACTGCCTTGCCCGGCTGTGTTTTCAATAACAGCTGTTACTCCTTTTGTTTTTTCTAAAGCGAGATTAATGCTTTCTGCAATAAGCGACAGGCAATCTTCTGTTGATATTTTATTGAGAGAGCTACCGGGGTGGAAATTTAAAAGCTTCAATCCAAGTTGCTCACAACGTTGCATTTCATCCAGAAAAGCGGCACGACTTTTTTGAAGTCCCTCTTCCTCCGGATGCCCCAGATTGATAAGGTAACTGTCATGTGGAAGGATATATTCCGGTTGGAAAACATATTTCTCACAATTCTCTTTGAAGAGACTGAAACTTTCTTCTGTTAGAGGTTTACTTACCCATTGACGTTGAT
>OGED01000730.1_pt1 | contig 14282 bp, 7 predicted proteins | sample 1570581 | NCBI WGS metagenome assembly OGED01 (sample SAMEA2582135, study PRJEB24529) | metagenome | biome: Human gut stool | place: China | collected 2011 | reverse complement strand
CATCCTGAAAGTTTATATGATATTGATTGGCAAGATGTCGTATTTGATGCGGCACCAATGCATAAATTGGATGCTAATATTTCGGGTAAATCGGAAAAGTCAGATTACTTGATATCGGCTGGATATGTCAATCAAGCAGGAATTTTATTAGACTCTGATTATAAAAAGTACTCATTAAGTCTTAAATTGAATACTCATATAAATAAATATTTGGATGTGGGTGGCAATATGAGTCTTAATTATGGAGATCAAAAAGAGGTCTATTGGAGAACAGCAGAGTGGGCAGTCCAATATCCTTCTGTTTTCCCTGTATATGCGGAGAATGGTCTTCTTGGTTGTAATTCATATCTCCCTGGTTTCGAAAAATATAATACAATCCTTTTTAGACCGAATATGGGCCATCCTCTTTATATGAAAAATAATGATGCAAATCGGCAAATTCTAAATACGATAGGAAGTGCTTATGTGTCATTAAATTTATGAGTTGTAAGGGGAAGCGAATTTTCGGTGATATTTTATTTAAAAAGGAATGATTATAATAATTATGAGGCAAAAGATCATGACTTAGGAGAGGCTTATTATACTCAAGGACAAATGACAGTTGATCAAGCTAGAAAGTGGAATTATACATTTCAGGATCTATTGACGTATGATAAATCTTTGGGGAATCATGAATTTTCATTCTTGTTAGGATTTGAATTTAATAAAAATGACTATTATAAGACTAGTCAGTCAAGAAGGGACTATGATAATGATTTATTGCATGCGTTAAGTGCGGGAAAGACCGTTTTGTCTTCAAGTGATGTAATCACAAAGAATACATTGATGTCTTATTTTGCAAGAGTAAACTATAACTATAAAGGCCGATATATGCTTTCTGCAGCTTTCCGTCGTGACGGCTCCTCTCGTTTTGCTCCGAATAATAAATGGGGAAATTTTCCCTCTATTTCTTTAGGATGGTTAGTGACGGAAGAGGATTTTATGAAAAAAATGGATTGGATTAATATGTTAAAATTGCGAGTTAGTTATGGATTGACAGGAAATGACCATTTTCAAGATTATGTTTGGGTGGCGAAATTAAATCAATCTAAAATTGCTTTTGGAAATAATTTAACAACTTCATATTATCCATCCAATATAACTAATCCTGATTTGAAATGGGAACGTACACAACAGTTAAATGTGGGATTAGACTGGGGAGTGTTGAAGAGTCGTATACAAGTAGGATTAGATTATTATTATTCGACATCAGATGGACTGTTGTTGAATGTTCCAGTTCCTGCTATAACAGGTTATTCTTCTATATTTACAAATATCGGTAAATTGGAGAATAAAGGTGTTGAATTTAATATAACTACTCAAAATATTGATAATAAAGATTTTTCATGGAGTACGAATTTCAATATATCAAAAAATAAAAATAAGATTCTTGAATTAGGGCCAAGTGGTGCTTCTATGATCTTTACTCCAAGTAGTTTTGGTGGAATGCAAAAAATTAATGAGGTTGGTCACTCTGTGTTCAATTTTTATGGATACCAATATGATGGTGTTTATATGAGCCAAGAAGAGATCGATGCTGATCCAGCGCATTATAAAACTGCAAGACCTGGAGATGGTCGATACGTAGATGTAAATAAGGATGGTGTATTAGATGCAGGTGATAGAACTCTTATTGGAGATCCTAATCCGAAATTTATTTGGGGATTTACAAATAACTTTAAGTATAAAGATTTTGATTTGAGTTTTTTGTTCCAGGGTGCTCATGATTTTGCGATATATGATGATAATGCTCATCGTTCGTTGATGTATCATGAAGGTCGAAATTTTTTGAAAGAAGTTACAAATAGATGGCGTTCGGAGGAAAATCCTGGTGATGGTGAGCATTACAGATTGTCTGTAGACTTAGGAGAATATGAAAAGAGAGGATCAAGTTTGTGGATTGACCGGACATCTTATATTAGGTTGAAGAGTTTAACTTTTGGTTATACACTTCCAAAAAATATTTCGAAAATAGCAAGTTTGCAATTTGTGAGATTTTATTTTAATGCCTTGAACTTATTTACGATAACTGGTACTGATGTTTGGGATCCTGAGTCGTTTAGAGGGGATGCCTCAGATGCTTCTGCAAGAGGTGTGATGGGAAATATATATCCATCTTCTAAAGTTTTTTCTTTTGGTGTTAATGTTGGATTTTAATTCATAATGTGATGAAAAAGTATATTTTGTTAATCGTAATGGCTGTCATGGTCTCTTGTAGTGATCAGTTAGAGCTTTATCCCGAGACAAATTTAACAGAAGGTAATTATTATAATACCGAAGAAGAATTGTCGTTGGCGGCTAATGATGCTTGTAGGCAATTATGTCGGATCTATAATGCGAATGGGCTACCTGATTTGTTTGGAGAACGATTCTCTGATAATGTATGTGTGATTTTTACAGATGGAGGAAATGCGTATACGGAAGATATAGTGCTTCATAAAATTAAATCAGATAATGGAACAATACTATCAGCGTGGCGAACTGCTTATAATGCCATCTCAATAATTAACGATGTATTATATCGGTTGGAAAATACATCTGTCTCTTTTACGTCTGATGAGTTTTTGAATAGAATTAAAGCAGAACTTATTTTTGTTAGGTCATTGATATATTTTAATTTGATTCAAGCGTTTGGTGATGTACCTTTCTTATTAAAACCTGTTACTGTTTCTGAGAGTTATTCTTATTTGCGTGAAGATAAAAATCAAATATATTCTCAGATTATAGCAGATTTACTGTTTTGTAAGGAATATTTACCTAAGTCATATGAAGGTAAGGATGTTGGCAGAATAACAACTTATGCAGCATCTTCTATTTTGGCTAAAATTTATTTGATTCGTGGGGATAAAGATTCTGCTAAAATAGAATTAAAACGAATTATTGATTCTGAAAGATATAGTTTGGATGCTAATAATGATGGAAAAGTTGATGTTGAAGATTATGCGTATTTGTTTGCCCCATCTACAAAAAATTGTAAAGAGTCTATTCTGGAGGCTCAATTTTTGTCGGGCGTAGACAATGTAAATGCGGAACATCAAAATCAATATACTCCTTTTCTTTGGTCTTTTCATTTACCTGGTTCTTCTGACACTTTTAGAGGAGGAGGTAAAAATACTCCAAGTAAAGATCTTTTGGCAGAATATGAAGAAAATGATCCTCGTATGAATCTCTCTATTGTCCAAGGTTATCAAGATGAAGGTGCTAATATTTGGGTTGATCATCCTTATACTTGCAAGTTCTATGATCCTGATTGGCAAAACCCTGGACAAAACTTTGAGATTATTCGTTATGCTGATATTTTATTGATGTATGCAGAGGCACAAACCGAATTATTGTGTTCGGAGTTGACAGGAGATGCAACTTATTTGAATCAAGTTCGTGCTAGAGCAGGACTTCCTTTATATGGAAGTGATTCGTATCCAAAAAAGTATAATAATTTGGCGTTGGCTGTAGAGCATGAGAGACGAGTTGAATTGGCTTTTGAGTTCCATCGTTTTTTTGATTTGGTAAGGACTAACCGGGCGTTAGAGGTATTTAATGCAAAGGGAATCAGTTTATCTGAAAATAGTCTGTTATTTCCTATACCTTTGGTTGAAAAGGATATTAATCCAGAATTAACTCAGAATCCAGGTTATTAATAATATAAGAATATTATGAGAAATACATGTTTTAATTCACTTTTGATATTTAGTGGAGTTTTGGGCTCTGGAAACTTGTTATTTGCTCAAGAGAAACCCAATATCGTGGTGTTCATAGCGGATGATGCAGGCATGGACTTTGGTTGTTATGGTAATTTGGCAATTAAAACTCCGAATATAGACAGAATTGCAAAGCAGGGAGTCCGTTTTCAAAATGCGTTTTTGACATCATCGCAGTCCAGTCCATCTAGAACCAGTATGATGACAGGTATGTTTGCCCATACGATTGGGACAGAGGATTTGCATATGCCGATCGATGAATCGACTCGTATGATGCCCTCCTATTTTAAGGAGGCAGGATATTTTACGGGCTCTATGTTGAAAACTCATTGGGGTTCCAATGGGGATAAGCAGTTTGATCGGATGATCTCGGGAACGTATCTTCCCAATGGTGGGGATTTGTCCGAAGAGACCTTTCGGAATTACGAGCGATTTATTGATGATAGTGCTGATCATCCGTTTTTTCTTTGGGTAGGATTCCATGATTGCCACCGTCCTTATTTCCGTGATGTCTGCCCTCAGGAGAATGATCCTTCAAGAGTGAAGGTTCCTCCTTATTTGGTGGATGGAGCGGATACACGGCGGGATCTGGCGGATTATTATGATGAGATTACTCGTATGGACGGGCATATAGGTCGGATGATCTCCGTCTTGGAGAAGAAAAAGCTGATGGAGAATACCATTATTGTCTTTTTGAGTGATAACGGAATGCCATTCCCCCGTTGTAAGGGTTCTTTATATGATTCAGGCATACAGACTCCTCTGGTGTTTATGTGGAGGGGTATGATCCCTGAGAATAAGGTGCATTCTAGTGGGTTGGTCAGCACGGTGGATTTGGCGGCTACGTTGTTGGATTTTGCTGGAGTACGGATGGATGAGTGCGTTTATAGTAAGAGCTTTCGCAAGCTGTTGTTTGATCCGTCATTGAGGGGACGTGATTATATCTTCTCGGAGCGGAATTGGCATGACACGGACGAGTATATTCGTTGTATCCGCACGGAGAATATCAAACTGATCTATAATGCGTATTACGATATTCCGCATGGTACGGCGATGGATTTAAGCTCTAGTTTAAGCTGGTTTGAGTTGAAACAAAATCAGCGAAATGGGACTTTGAAACCTGAACAGTCTCAGATATTCGTAGCTCCAAGGGCTATGGTCGAGATCTATGATTTAAAGAAAGATCCCAATGAGTTGGAGAATGTGGCCGATCGTCTCCCTTATGCGGTAGACTGTAAGAAGTTGGCGAAACTACTTGTGGAATGGCAGAAAGAGACAAAGGATCATCCTTGGTGGAAGCGGCGTAGACCAGATCAGAATGACAGGGTGACAGGATTCCCTATATTTCCTAGATCTGAGACGTTTTGGGCTGATTAATACCTTTGAATGGGTTGTGTGAAAGAGAGCTTTGTCTGTTTTAATAGAAAGGGGTATGCCGAAAAGCATACTCCTTTTTATGAGGGATTATTATGGTAAGCATCCGATAAGGTATACATTGTAAATTCATAAAACGACAAGCTCTTCTTGTCAGCGAATATAAAGTTGATAGGAAGAGTTTGCCATTCTAGTGTATCTTTGAAACAAAATCCATGTTGGTGAATTTTAATAAAAATCGTTATGAGAAAATGTAGTGTATTTTATGGTACTTTGTTAGCGTTAGTATTGGTGAGCCTTGGTGTAAAGGCTGATAACAATGGAAATGAAAACGTGGGACATTCGGGAAAGACATCCGAATATACAGTTGCGGCTTATATTTGGCCTTCCTGTCATGATGACCCGATGGGACGGGAAGTATTATGGCCAGAGAAGACGGGTGAGTGGGAGATCATCAAGAAAGGTAATCCCCGGTTTCCGGGTCATTACCAGCCTAAGATTCCCTTATGGGGTTATGAGTTGGATAACGATCCCAAGGTGATGGAGCGTTGGATCGAGGCCGCCACGGATCATGGGGTGAATACGTTTATTTTTGATTGGTATTGGTTCAACAATGGACCGTTCTTGGAGGGATGTTTGAATGATGGTTTCCTGAAAGCCAAGAACAACCAAAAGATGAATTTCTATATTATGTGGGCCGATCACGATGTGGCTCGTAATTACTGGAATGTACATCGTTATAAGGAGGATAACTCTCGTCTGTGAAATGGGGCGATTGATTGGCCCAATTTCAAGATCATCGTGAAGCGCATTATTGATAATATTTCAAACGCCCCAATTATTATAAGATAAATGGGGAAGCTGTCTTCTCTGTTTTTAGTATGGACAATTTGATCAAAACATTCAGTTCATTGGAGGAAACTCGCAAAGGTTTGGACTATTTCAGAGAGGAAGTTAAGAAAGCTGGTTTCCCCGGATTGCATGTTCAATTAATGACGGGTGGTGTACCGAATGCTGATTTCTTGAAGCAAATAGAGATGTTAGGTATTAATAGCTTAACTTTGTATAATTGGGGAGGCCCACATCCGGAAGATTACATTCAATGGGGAAAAGAGGCTTTCGAGCGTTTGGAGAAATGGAGCGAAGCCGTTTCTATCCCTTATTTCCCCAACGCATCTATAGGTTGGGACGATACGCCACGTTTCCCGCATAAAACACAGAAGGACGTGGTGCATTTTAATCAATCCCCAGAGGCTTTTGCCGCTTTTTTGCAAAAGGCGAAAGAGTATTGTGACAGGCATCCAGAACAGCCTAAACTAATCACGGTTTACGCTTGGAATGAATGGGTGGAAGGAGCTTACCTCTTACCGGATGTGAAGTATGGTTTCGGCTATTTGAATGCGGTGAAGGATGTGTTTGTTAATGGGAAGTATCAAGCTTATTAATGCGAGTTCGGAATAAGTTATAGCCTGAAAAAATGAATCGGCAGCTTGAAAAAGTTGCCGATTTGTTCTGTTTGTCTGACACAGGACTTCATTCGGTTAGTTTGGAATTTCGTTGATTACCTTCTGATTCCGATCCACGTACTAGATCTCCTTTACCGATGAAGTATTACTTAATTTACTGATGAAGTATATATCTTATGGGGAAGTAGGTAGTAAAAGTCAAACGGTCTCCTGTAAAAAATGATGCGGTTACCCTGCTTTTCAAGAGGAAATAACCTCTTCTTATTTTTTTATTTTATATTTGTTCGGTCAATATGTGCTAGAGGAGATGGATGTAGAACGGATATACCTAGAACGATTACGAAGCGGTTCATACAGAGACTTTACGAAACTGTATGAATCATACGCTTCACGCCTATATGCGTTCGCATTGCACTTGACTCATTCTGATGCTCTTGCAAAAGATATTGTACAAGAGACTTTTATCAAAGTGTGGGTGCGGAGAGAACAGATTGATTTAGATATGTCTTTCAGTGCTTTCCTATTTCCCATGGGCAACAACCCCTTATTGAATGAGTTTCGTAGGCAGGCAAATAGTCCACTTTTTTTGGAAGATGTTGTACTGAATGAGTCTGGAGATGGAGAGGAAACAGCGATTGAACGTAAATTATCTTTTGAGGAATTTAACCATAGACTGGAAATAGCGAAACAAAAGTTGACACCTCGCCAACGAGAACTGTTTGAATTAAATAAGGAACAAGGAATAACTATAACAGAAATAGCGGCTAAAGCCTTTATTTCAGAACAATCTGTGCGTAACCAGTTATCGCAAGCCTTACATGTTTTAAGAAAGGAGCTCGGTAAGTATGCTTTGCTGTTCTCTCTTTTCTTTATCGGATAAATAAAATTGAAAAAATAATATTCTTATGTTTTATAACATCTAAAAAGACATGTTATAAATTAACGGCTCATGTGTATACCTTATAAAAAGGATATTATGCAGGAATCACATACATATTATTTGCTCTCAAAGTACATGGATCATACGATCTCTGCGGAAGAGTTGAAAACACTACGGCTTTTGGTTAATTTGTCTGATGATGATGAATTATCGTTGTCATTGTCTCATTTATGGGAAAATGAGCGACCCTTTGAAGAGGTTGATGAGAGAATCATACGAGATATGTTCAGCGGGATTCAAAATCGAACGAGAAAAGAACGATTCGTTATGGTGTTTAGGAAACTGGCTCGTATCGCCGCAATACTATTAATACCTTTATTAAGTGTATTGTCTGGTTATTTATATTTCAATCCAGTCAATCAGGAGGAGGGTATTGGTAATTTAGTGGTTCATGCCGATAGAGGGGAAAGATCGGGGGTGACTTTACCGGATGGAACACAAGTAAAACTAAATGCGGAATCGAGCTTAAGTTACACTCACGATTTCGGTCGAGAGCTTCGACAGGTTAATTTAGAGGGAGAGGCCTATTTTGAGGTGACTCGGAATGAGGATAAACCTTTCGTGGTACATACAAAATATCTGGATATAGAAGTGTTGGGCACAAGTTTTAATGTGTATTCGTATGAACGGGAGAATGTCATGGAAATGGCCTTGATATCGGGACGGATCAAGATACAGACTTGTTCAGAGCCTTCTCGTGTCGTGTATCTAAAACCGAATGAAAAAGCATTGTTCAATAAAGAATCGGGTATTATAACCGTGGAGAAAACAGATAATCGATTTGAAACGGCATGGTTAAGAGGAGATCTCGTTTTCCGATCAACGACATTAAGTGATGTCTTGGCTAAACTAGAGCGTAGATATGGCGTGAATATCCATTTGAATGATTCTTCTTTAGCGAATGACTTATTTACCGGAAATTTTGATAGTGAATATATTGTAGAGGTAATGGACCTTTTAGAGAGGCATTATGACTTTACATATGATGTACGAGGAGATGATATCTTTATACATCCTTGAGCGAGTGAAAATAAAAATGTACAACCTTAAATCAGTTCTTATGCGACAAGATTCTTCATAATAAAAACGGAACCGAAAAATGGTCGAGATTTTCCGGTTCCCCAATTAATACTCCATTTACGAGAATGGCGATTAGGCCATAAAACGGATTGTATCAATTTAAAAAAATAATATATGTTCAAAAGTAGAAAAAATCAATGTAGCTATATAATTTTTTTGGCTCTATTTCTGTTTTTTAATCCTATTTTGGTATTAGCTCAGACAGGAAGTGTCACTCTTTCCATGAAGAATGCTACATTAAAGCAATTTTTTGAGGCTGTAGAGAAGCAAACCACATATATATTCTCTTATCGGGATGCTATAGTGGAAGGAAAGAAGGAGGTAACTTTAAACGTGACGAATCAGCCGATTCAGCGTTTGTTGGATGATGTATTGCATCAAAGGGACTTGCAATATACGATGACAGGCCATTCAATTGTCGTAACTTTAAAGACTGCAGGTAAAGTAAAGCAGGTATCTGGTACTGTGGTGGATAGTAACGGCGAACCGATTATCGGAGCGAATGTTGTTGAGAAAGGGACTACGAATGGAACGGTAACGGATATCTCGGGAAATTTCTCATTAAATATAGATGATACCGGTATTTTACAGATCTCGTATATTGGGTTTAATACTCAAGATGTAGCAGTGAACGGAAAATCAAGTTTAATGATAAACTTGAAGGAAGATACTCAAAAACTGGATGAGGTAGTCGTTGTTGGTTATGGCGTGCAGAAGAAGTCGAATGTAACGGGATCTGTGGCTTCTATTAAGACGGATGATTTTAATGATTTAAATATGGATGTGTCGCATGTTATTCAAGGACGTGTGGCTGGTGTCAATGTTTCCAATGGGAACATTATCATTCGTGGAGCGGCTTCTATCAATGGCGCGGATCCGTTGTGGATCGTGGATGGAGTGCCGGGTAGCGCTCCTAATTTTAATGATATAGAATCTATCGAGATCTTGAAGGATGCGGCTTCTACTGCTATTTATGGTGCCCGGGGAGCAGGTGGTGTGATCCTTGTTACCACTAAAAAAGGAAAGATAGGGAAACTTTCTATTAATGCGAGAGTAAACTTTGGAATAGAGACTCCGATCGATTTGCCGGATATGCTGCATACCGCAGACTTTATTGACCGGAAACTGGCGGCAGGCTTCCCTAATAATCCCAATTCCGGCTGGGATAATCCCGCTTCGCTACCAGATACAGACTGGGAAGATCTGGTTTGGCGTAATGCTTTTAGGCAAAACTATTTTTTACAGATGACAGGTGGTAATGAGAAAACTACATTTAATATGTCTGCGGAGTTCTACAAGAATCAGTTTATCGAACGTTATTCATTTGAGGATGCGGGTAATTTTCGTGTGGCTAGCCAGACAAATATAAGTAAACGTGTGAAATTTTCCGAGATCCTGACTGTTGGCTTTAATAATACGGATCCCCATTTGTATGGGCAGACGAATAATGATTATGTTTATTACCGCCAAGTTCCTACGATGGTGCCTTATGATAATACCAACGAAGCTGGTGGAGGTTGGGGGAAACATCCGGCAGGTGGTTACTACGAGGGACCTAATCATGTGGCTACACTAATGTCACATCATGCGAATGAACGTAGGTTTTGGGCCCGGGCAAATGCGATTTTGGATTGGGAGATTATCAATGATTTAAAATTCCAAGCGAATTTCTCTGCCAATTTTGACTCCCATGCGAATAATTTGTTCTTAGAGTCATGGAATTTGGGATCTTTGTCTCAACAGGATTATTACTCGAAAGATTATGGCTCCGGTTATGATTTACGTATGTTATATACATTGACTTATGATCATACTTTTGGGGAGAAACACTATGTAAAAGGTATGGTTGGCTACGAGGCTTATCGGGCGACGGCTTCTTCGGCAGGTGGTTGGAAAAACGGCTTCTTGGTTCAGCCTTCGGATGATATTAGTTTAGGTACGGGAGATAAAGATGTATCCGGAACGAAAACGGAAGGTCGTAGTTTATCCCAGTTCGCTCGTGTAAACTATGCTTATGATGACAGGTATTTGCTAGAGGCTAGTATTCGTCGGGATGGTTATGATAACTTTGGTCCAGAGAATCGGTTTGGTGTGTTTCCTTCGGCTTCTGTTGGTTGGAATGTGGGAAAAGAGAGCTTTGTAAAGGATAATATAACATGGATGTCTCAATTGAAATTGAGAGGAAGTTATGGTAAAATTGGTAACAATACAATTCCTCAATTCTTGTATGAACCTTCTTTTACGAATAATTATCTATATTATTCATATGATGGGCAAAATACGCAGAGAGGATTCTGGTATTCAAATGTTGCGAATGCTACGATTAAATGGGAAGACGTGGCCCAATGGAATATAGGTGTTGACGCAAGTTTTCTGGATAATCGCTTGAATACGACAATCGAGTATTATGATAAGAAAACTTCCGATATGCTGTATTCAGTAGGTGTGCCACCTTCTGCCGGGCCTTCTTCGGAACCATTTAGCGAGACTTCTTCTTATCGGGCTAATATCGGAAAGATAAGCAATAGAGGTTTCGAATGGATGGTTCAATGGAGGGATTCCTATAAAGATTTCAGGTATGACGTGGCTTTTACGTTGTCTACCAACAAGAACAAAGTGGTAAAGTTAAGTGACCAAGTGAATCCGATCATTTGGGCTGGAAGCGATGCGGCTTTGAATAGTTCTATTTATCGTACGGAAAATGGGCAACCGATGGGACAGATGTATGGATATGTAGTGGATGGCATTATTCAAGACCAAGCGGAAATCGATGCCTTAAACGCTCAATCTCCGGATGGATTGTACCAACAAGCAGGTACGGCTCCGGGTGATTTGAAATATAAGGATTTAAATGGAGACGGGAAGGTGACGAATGAGGATAAGACATATATCGGTAATCCTTGGCCGGATTTGATGTATGGATTGAATATAAATTTGTCATGGAAAGGCTTTGATTTAAGTATGGGCTGGTTAGGAAACGCAGGTGTTGATGTCTTTAATAGCGCTAAGCTTTATGAAAGAAGTTTCTATGGCGACTATAATACGACTTATAAGGTATATGAGGCGTGGAGTCCGACGAACCGGGCTACTTCACATCCTCGAGTAACGAAAGAGGACCCGAATGGAAACTTCAAGAATGTCTCCTCTTATTTTGTGGAGGATGGTTCTTTCTTTAAATTGAAGAATTTACATTTCGGCTATAATTTACCGAAATCAATACTTTCTCATTTGAAGATAGAAGGTTTGAAGTTTTATATTAATTGCGATAATTTATTTATTATCACAAAGTTTCAAGGAGATCCTGAATTGGGTGGTGGATATTTGGAACGAAATATGTATTCTGTGAAACGGGCTCCATCCACCCGCACCATTATGGGCGGTTTAAGTTTAACCCTCTAAATTAATAGGAAGATGAAGAAATTAGTTATATTATTAGCTGCTGCGTTAACTTTTAATAGTTGTTCGGATAGTTTTCTGGATTTATCAAATCCCAGTGCGTTATCTCCAAGTGTCTACCCTAAATCTATGGCGGATATGGAGACTATCGTAACATCAGTTTATGCGAATATGGTCGCTGTGCCTTTGTATGGAAAGAGGGTTATGGCGAAAGGGACATTCTGTGTGGATCATACGGTAGATATGGCTTGGACTGGTGACGCCAACTGGAACCAGTTGGCGACCAATCAAGTGACTTCTGATAATGCTTACATTGGGACGTTATGGATTGGTTATTATAAAATGATTTCTTGTGCGAATACCGTATTGGAGCAATTGGAAAGAATCGACAAGGAGAAGTTTACAGATGCGGATTTAGTAAGGCTTTCGCAGATGAAGGGAGAAGCTTTGTTTTGGAGAGGTTGGGCACACCAACAGTTAGTAGCGTTTTGGGGAGAGGGATATCCTTGCAACGGGGAGGGCGATAAAAAAGGTGTACCTGTTCGTTTACAGGTAGCATCGACTCCGGATATGCTAAATATAGAACGTAGCACGGTGGCCGAGGTTTACGATCAGATCTTGAAAGATTATGAGGCAGCCAAACTTTTGCTACCTGCTGTATGGGAAGAGCGGGCGGACTATCCACGTCCAACCTCTGTTGCCGTTACTAGTTACATCGGGCAAGCGAATTTGTATATGGGCAATTATGATGCGGCAAAGAAAGCGTTGAAAGAGGTTATTGATTCTTCCGGGAAAGAATTACTCCCATTCAATGAATATGCGAAGATGTTTAATGAGGACCAAGAGAAATTTAATAGAGAATCGATCTTAGAGATTAATTTCCGTAATGGGGATACTTCCGGATATTTTTGGTATGGAGAAGGTTCTCAATATGGATTGATCGCTGCCTTATGTTTCCAGAACGCAAATGGAGATGTCGAGGCGGCCGGTTGGGGTAATATTTTCTTTCATGATGCGAATATTAAACGTTTTAATGGAGATCCTCGTTTGGATATCGCCGCTTTGCGTCCGGGAACTCCTGTTATTATGAATGGACAGCAGACGCAGGTTCTGAAATATAAGGATACGGAGGCTGACATTCAAGGTTGGAGCATGCGAAAATACAATCCGTTGAAAAGTACGGTGAATGAGTTGAATTTAGGGGTTGGTATTAATATGTATTTGATGCGTTTGGCGGATGTATATTTGATGTATGCGGAAGCTTGTCAGGCTACGGGAGATGAGGTAAATGCCCGGAACTATATGAATCTGGTAAGAAGAAGAGCTTATAATGGAGATAGTTCCCATGATATAACGGCTAGTGGAGAAGCTTTGAGAGATGCGATTCGGGAGGAACGTTTCATGGAGTTCTGCGGTGAGGGCGTACAACATTGGCAAGATGTTTGCCGCTGGAAGGTCTTGGATGAGGAGATTAGCCGTTGGTATGGAAAGACACGTGTTGGTAATCCGCATTATGATGCGAAAGATTTGTATTTCCCGATACCCAAGGTTGAAATGGAGAATAATCCGAATATGACACAAAGCATAGGTTACGAGAACGAGTAGATATAACTTGTTGAAAAGTTCATCAAAGAAAAGGAATAGGATAGTTCTCTTGGGATCGCTAATCCTATTCTTTTTTTATTCCTTTATGATCATATTAAATCTTATTGAATAATGAAGATGATAGATGTGTCGAAAGTAAGAGTCTTTCGGGGGAGTCTCTTTGTATTGCTTATGCTCTTTATGCGGATAGGTTGGGCCTCAAATGATGATAGTACCTATAATATCGTGGATTTTGGAGCTAAAGGAGATGGAATAACAGACAATACCCAGTTCATCAACAGGACAATAGAAGCTTGTTCCTTGAGAGGGGGAGGAACGGTTATCATTCCGGGGGGAACGTTTTTGACAGGAAGTATTCTGCTGAAAAGTAAAGTAAACTTATTCTTAAAAAGTAATGCCGTAGTGAAAGGCATAAATAATCTGGAAAAGTACCGTTCTATATCCGATCTTAATCAAGATGAGGCTTATTATAAAGTAAAACCCCGGAATTGGAACAAGGCATTGCTTTTAGGAGATCAAGTTGAAGATGTGTCAATTACAGGAGAGGGGGTAATCGATGGTGCCCATATTCAAGATAAAAAAGGTGAAGAAGGGATGAGAGGCCCTCATATTCTCTTTTTGTCGAGATCGAAAGGGATTAAGATATCGGGAGTTAAACTACGAAGAGCATCGAACTATGCTTTT
>OGED01000722.1_pt1 | contig 14363 bp, 12 predicted proteins | sample 1570581 | NCBI WGS metagenome assembly OGED01 (sample SAMEA2582135, study PRJEB24529) | metagenome | biome: Human gut stool | place: China | collected 2011 | reverse complement strand
CGCCTTCAACATCCGGATGCCTTCCTGCTTGATATTCAGGGAGGCATTGACATCCCGGTCATGATGAGCACCGCAATGCGGGCATGTCCAGTCGCGAGTTGCGAGACTCAGCGTCTGCAACCGATGCCCGCAGGCGGAACACGTCTTCGAAGACGCGAAGAAGGTGCCGATCTTCACAAAGACCTTGCCCTTCTGCTTCGCCTTGTATTCGCATTGGCGCATGAACTCGCCCCATCCCACGTCGGCAATAGCCCCTGCAAGATGGTGGTTCTTCATCATGTTCTTGATTCGTAATGTCTCGAAGATCAATGCTTGGTTCTCGTCAACCAATCGTCGAGAGGTTTTGTGCTGGAAGTCCGCACGTACTCTTGCCACTCTGCGATGCAACTTGGCAAGGCGTTTGCGGGCCTTCTCGCGGTTCTTGCCGCCCATCTTCTTGCGCGACAGCGCGCGCTGAGCCTTCTTGAGCTTCTTCATTGCGCGCTTGAACGGCTTGAGCGATTTGATTTTCTTGCCGTTCGAACAAGTGCAGAAGGTTTCGATGCCGACGTCAAGCCCCAGCATCTTCGATTCACGGACTGTCGTCTCAGGCGCGACCTCTGTCTGGTCGTCTTCATACAAAATGGATGCCCAGTAATCGCCGCAAGTATCCATGGACAAGGTGATGCTCTTCACCTTGCCGTCGATCTTTCGATGGATCACCGCCTTGATGGGTTCCATCTTTGGCACCTTGACGAAGTCATCGCCAACGGAAATCCCGGTGCAGTGATAGCTCGACTGTTCCGCACGGCGAGACTTGAAATGCGGAAATCCCCCTTCCTTCTTGAAGGAGCGGGAAAAAGCCGTGTGCAAGTTTCGAACGGACTCCTGTAAGGCGATGCTGTCGTAGTCTGCCAACCAGCCATACTTTCGGCTCTTCTTGGCGATGGGCAGGAGCTTCTTGATGTCGTGAATGGGGTGAAGGTTGACACCCTTCACCTTGTAGTAATGAATCTTGAGTTCGAGTCCCTTGTTGTAGCAGAAGCGCACCGCACCGAAAAGACCGGCCAGATAGTGCTCTTGCTCGGCTGTCGGATAAAGACGGAAAACGGCGGCTTTCTTCATTAGTGCTCACTCAAAAACTCATTGTGTTACAATCAATTGTACATCTATTTTCACATTAGTGGTCACAAATGACAGACTACGAACGACGTCGCCACAGTGTTACAAAACTCTGCGTCCATCTGGTTTTCACGACGAAGTATCGAAGAAAGGTCATGACGCCTGTCATCCTTGACGAAATCAAGGACACGTTGACTCAAACAGCCGCAAAGATAGGCTGTACGCCAGTAGAGATTAACGGAGAGGCGGATCACGTACATTTGTTGCTCGCGTATCCGCCCAGTCTGTCCGTTTCCTCCATCGTAAATGCGTTGAAAACCGTCTCCTCCCGCATGATCAGATCCAAGTATCCGGATATTTTGCACGCTGGGAAGACAGGATTGTTCTGGTCCCGGTCATACTTTGCAGCCTCAGCTGGAGGTGTCACACTTGAGGTGCTCAGACAATATGTCGAACAACAGGGAGCAGATTAACCACTTTCCCGCCTATCATCCCCGCCTCACATCTCTGGACCACCCACTCTTGTCAAGCAAGATGTCAAGTATTTTCCGCCGCAGGCGGTGCGTGAGCGCGAAAGCGCTCTCGCAGTGGCCGCGGGCCGTACTAATTTGAGCGAGCTTGCTCGCGTGAATTCAGGAAATGAGGCCCGCCCAGGAACGCGGTAAAACGACGGAAAAAAGACTCCCTGATCCGCATCCTTTACCGAGGTCATGCGGAGTCAGATCAAGCAGATTCTATTCAAGCGAGAGACCCATCCACCAATCTCTCAGGGCTGTCGGGACTCCGTTCGGAATTCCATGCCCGCCATGAACTTCAGAAAGCCGTCTGTGCCAAATAAAAGGCAATGCAAGTTTCTGCAATGTGAGGCGTATGGCTATTAGACGGCGCCTTTAAGGCATCTCATGAATCAATCTTGCGCGATAATATTAGGACAATAATTTCGTTTCGAAGGTATCAAATGCACCTCCTCAAATCCTCTTTGAACGTTGCAGCCATGCTGATGGCGGTATCAGCATTAAGCGGATGTCAAACGCTCTACTACAATCCGCGATTTCTTGACGCTGAAACAGCCAACGCCAACTTTCAGCAGGACAACATGCGATGCCGTGCCTATGCCAACGCTTCCATCCCAATGCCGGAGTCTCATCAGGTTCAAAACTACGACTACCAGATTACAGGCAACGCCTACACTCGCCCGACGTTCGGCGGCTATGAGACTACCTATCAGGCCGACATCACCCCAGTGCCTTCGATGGCCGACTCCGTCATGTCGCTGACGTCCACCTTCATGCAAATTGCTGCTCAGTCCGCACGGGAAAACAGGTATCAGGATTGCCTCAGACACCTTGGCTGGACAAAAAATATCGATGAAGCCTTTCCCAACGAAAAGCTGATGCTGGACCCGCCTGGCAACCCTAGTGGCCATATTTCCGACACCTTCTATACGCCGACAATTAGGAAGGATAAGATGCCGCTGTCCGTGGCCTATGTAGACCTGTACCTGGCGCCGATCACATTCCAGAACTACGGCAATACGTTTGTACTTTACATCAACAATTTCCAAACTGTTTTCAAGAAGGAGCTTGAACAACACTTCAAGCGATTGACAACTCCTGACAAAGCGGACATCACTTGTTATCCGTCCCTAAAAATAATCTTGTCCCCGACGGAAAAACGTTGCGAGCTCTATTTCTTGGCACAGTTTAAGGACAAAGGCGGAAGAGAAGTTCAATGGGTTCGTTATGCCGACACGCTCGACATCAGGTCAGACAAAACTAAGCTTGATGAATTGGCAACGGATCTTGCAGAAAAAGCCTTCGCCGACATGCTGAAGCGCACCGGTTGGTACATGCACCAAAGCGAGGTCCGTTCTAGATTCGCCAACATTGTTCCTGAAAACAATTGAAATTCTGAGCTCATCCTCGAAGCTCTGCTCAAGACTTTCGAAGGACAGGATTACGAAAGCGTTGAACCCAGCGTCGGAACCTTCGAGGCCGGCAGGTTCACGATTTGATGCGAGACACCCCAAGTGACCAGAGAAGAAATCCATCGCCGCAAGCAACGCGGCTCAAGACCGAGTTCCGGACGCACAGCCGCGAACGAACCGAAGAAAAACGTCACGATCCGACTGACGGCAGAGGAGCATTTGAAACTCGCCGAAGCCGGCGGTTCCGCCTTCATCAGTGAAATCTTGAGAAACACGAGGGTCTACCTTGACCTGACGAAGGACGGCGTTGTCAAAGTCGTCAGCACGCCCAAGTTCCATCGCCGCCGCCGGACGGACGAATCGAGAGTCGACTTCTCCGATTCGGAATGAGAAATTGCCCAAGCTCAATCGCCCTGTTTTCGTCAGCCGAAACAGGGCGATCCTTTTGCCCGCCTGGATGAGTTGCCGGGGCGGCCAAGCCCTCGAAGCTACTCAACAGAGACCCAGCACGCGCTTGAGCCAGAAGACGAAGCGCGTCCACCATGAGCGATGGCGCTTTCGCCAATTCCACGGAGCTTCGGGATTCTCTTCCTGCCAAAGCCCGATCCGATCCCTTCTGGCCAGTTCAAACGCATGCCGATACCTTTGCGCCACGTCTCGCGGCATTCGATTGAAGTAATGGAAATACGGCCACGCAGCCCCTCTCTCGATCATTCGCAGGCAGACGTCTTCGCCATCGCACAAAAGCGCACTTACGTAGCGTCCGTAGATGTCGCGATCAACCGCCGCCACGTCGATGCGCTTGCCCTCGATCATGCGAGCGAGGATGATTTGGGACATTCCTCCAAACGCCTGCTCGGTTTCGGGCGCATCAATCCCGAGAAGACGGAGCTTTACTCGCCGCCCGTACCAAGTCTTCACCCAGATCGAATCTCCGTCGCAGACGTAGGTCACCCTCGCCCGAAACCGCCACGGGAGACTGTGCTTCCGAAAGAGAAACAGTAGCAGTGCAACAACCGATGCCGCCACTCCCAAAAAGCATTCGAAGGGAATGGCCTCAAGCGCCTCCGTCATCACTCGAAGAAGCCCTTCATCTTGCTCATGCGCGCATCAAATGCCTGACTGTGCTCTTCGGACCTGTCCACCGCACGTTTGCGGCGTTCATAAGCCGCGTCAACCTCCTCCTTTCGCAGAAGACGATTTTCAAAGACGTAGCGCATCTCAGTTGAGAAAATGATTGGGTTTTCGCAAGTGCCTGCGAACAGCGAAGCCGGGCGTCCCTTCATGCGCGTGACGCGAATGCGCCCGCGCTCGGGAGCTTCCTTGATGGAAACCAGCGACACATCAGATTGCAGGCGTCGGCAGAACTTTGAAAAGCCGAAGCGCTTGGTCAGCATTTCCTCAAGCAATGAGCCCGTGGTCACGCCGATGGGTGAGAGCACCGCCGTCTCCAGAATGCCCGTCTCGGGATTGAAGTCGAGCTGCATGTGGGCTTCGTACGGGAAGTCGAAGCACGTTCCGTAAAACTCCCGCCTGTCCATGTCCTTGGGGTTCGTCACATCGCGACAGACCTTGGGCAATGCATCGCCCTGCGGAATGTCGTCGATCTTCGTTACGCCGACAGTCAGGCTTCCAAACTCGATTTTCTGGAGTCTGGCCTTGGCATAGGTTTCGGCATCGAGCATGCGCTCCTGGAAGTGTGCATTGATGGAGACCATGTACCCGGTCTGTGCTTCGTGAACGGAAACTGTGAACATCGGCGTGTCATAGGAGACGCTGTTTGCAGCGTAAATCTCCTTGAAGTACGGGGTACCAGTAGCATCAAGCGTATCCGTGATGCGCTTGGCAAACTGATCCGCCCGCTGTCGACTTTTGAACGTGTAAGTTGCCCCCGTCAGGACCTCGTTCACGTTGGCGTAGCTGAAGATCACCTCGTCGCCTTCTGCAAGGAACTTGCTTGTGTTTCGGCAAGCCACACGACCCGAATAGTCCGACCACGACGACTGAATGCGTCGGCAGTCGGGATGCTTCTTGAAAAGCGAGAACACGTTGTCCTGAAGGAAGACCACATCGCCCAGCCGCAGCTTCCATTGGTCAAAGTGCGCCATGAAGGCGAGGCTCGGAAACAGGAACTTCTCCTTTTTCTTTGCCTCCTCTTCGGCCTTCTTCTCCTTGTTCTTGAAGACGATGGTAGGACGACGAAACACGCGGTCGGCAGGGACCGCCTTTTCAGGCTCCTGCTTCATTACTTCCGTCCCGTTGTGCGTGCGAGCCTCAATCCCCTCCTCGGCAGCCACCGCGTTCGAGGTCAATGCCAAAGTGGCCAAGGGATAAGCACACATGAGGGTCAATGCGAGCTTGTGCATTCGATTTTCTCTCCTTCTCTGCGAAATTTTCAGCCGCTGTCAGGCAACTGCTGCCGACGAAGCTTGCCGAACGTTTTCAAAACAAGGCAGGCTGCACCGTCGGAGCGATTTCAACTACTGTTTTCGAAGTTGGAATCAAAATCACGCTGTATCCGTTTTCGAAACCATGGATGCTGCGGCAACGCCATCCTGGCGGCATCTGCTGAACCAAGAGCTCCAGAAACGCCGGCTTCGTCATGCAGGTTTCGACCTTCGCCCGAATCGCCGTCACGCGATTTCGGCGTCCGATGCCGTTCCAGCTGAGATCTTCGACGAGCTCCAGCAGGTCCTCGAACTGGTCGTTGTTGACAAAGTCTTTGAGCATGCCACCTCCTCAAATTCGTTTTTGGATATTGGCAATGGCGAGCATTGCACCGACTGACCAGAAAGCCATCAGCATCGGGAACACAGCGGGCGGAATGGTGACGGGCGCAAAGAAGAGCAGGATCGTCACTACCGTGATAAGCGTCATGCCCGACCTTGCCCAGTGATTCACCACGGGCGAGGTGTAGCCGAAGTCCGTCTGCTTGATCGCACGCTCGTTCCAGCCATGAAAAACGGCAAGAAGCCCGAGTGGCAACCACAGCGGAATGAGCACCTTGAAGAGCGCAATGCGGCGCAACACCCAAAACCCGAGTTCGAGGAGCGTGAGCTTTCGCTCCTTCGCCCACGTGAGCATGACGTTGTTCTGCTCAGCCAGACGCTCCTCGCGCTTGCGCTGCGCAGGATCCTCGGACATCCAGTCTCGAAGCGAGTTCTTGTCCAGCCTGTCGAAGCTCTTCAGGTACCATCCGTCCGCAATCGCGTTGATGCGCGTGAGCGTCGAATGGCCGAACTGTTCTTCGATCCACTGTCCCTCAACAGCCGACGATTTTCGAACGGTTTCCTTAGAAACCGTTGCCAGACTAAGGAAAAACAGCAGGCAAACTAACAATATGGCCACGCCGAGCGGCCATTCCCTTTCAGAAGACGCCATGTTGATCGACCTCTCTTTCGCGATTGTGTTCCGTTGATGACCTGAGGATCTCGGGGAGCTTCAAACCGGCGTTCAGATCGCCGTAGCTTGTGAGCTTCCCCTTCGGATTCAGGACGGTTATTGAGCGCCCTGCCTCACCGCATCTGAATATGTCTTTGCCAACCGGTGTCAAGTTCGTGGACAGGCCCAACCAGGTAGGTACATAAGTCGGGAGCTCCATCGCTGAACATGGTCCATGCGTTTTGATTGCCTGAGCCTCCGAAACCGAATCCCCAAGCTCCAAAAACGGCACAACGAACTGCTGTTTCGAAAACGGATTTCTGCTACTGCGAACACGGTGACCAGCACTACCAGCATCGGAAGCTTTGGCAGCGGTGCTTGCGCCAACCAACCCAAGTTCATGCTGAAAGTCCACTGCATGATCAGACACGAAGAGGATTGAATAGGTTTCGCCTCTGGCTTTGAAGAGCCCGCTGACCCGCTCGATGAGCTGATCGGCCTTGAGTGCCGAGGCAAGATAGCAATCCAGCTGTTCGCCCCAGTGCGTTTCAAAGGGCCTGCCAACGCCGTCCAAGCGGTCGCAGACGTTCTCATGCGAACCGTAGGCGTGAAGCACGATGAACCGGCACTGATCCGGGGCTCGATCCAAAAGCGCTTCAAGCTCGCCCACCATGGCGAAATCGTCGCCTCGCTTCACGAAAATGCGCTCGTCTGCAGACTTGGCAATGTGCGAAATCGGAAGATCCTTTGATCGCGTTCGCCCCTGCGCACTTACCCAATATGTCTGGAGGCCCGCCTCACGCGCTAGAGCCACGACGTTGTTCTGAGGCTGGACCTCTTCGCCTTCGCTCAGAGCCAGAAGCCTCGGAACGGCTGACATGGTGGCGTAGGAAGGTGCAACCATCTCGTCAACGGTCTTAAGCGGCTTCGACGAGAGAAAGGGTGTCGTCGGATATGGATTCCCGTAAATCGCCAAAGCATCGCTTCGCAGCGATTCACCCAGAATGAGCACGTAGTTCTGCAACGGCTTCCGATCCGGCAAGGTTCCCGTCACGTGCCACGCGACGGGATCCGCACGACGTTCAAAGCCGTAGAGGATGTAGCCCACCGGAGATGTGATGAAGACTAGCGGAACCAAGACCGGCAGTAGCCAGCCGGCCTTTCGAAATCCCGGTTGAAGGTTCGCGGGCACGGGCTTGGCATATCTTCCAATGGCGAAGATGAAACCGACAGCCGCAATCCCCGGAACCAGAAAGTCTGACGGCGGCAGCGTCGACAGGAACCCGGCAGCCTCGGCGGCATTGCTGCCAAAGACCGTATCCACATTCTGTACTGTCAACAGGGCCTCACCGGACATCAGGCGCATGGGGGTCAGCACGGCAAGACTTGCGGCCAGAATCCCTCCTGTCCACTTCCACCACCCTGCATGCAAAAGCCAAATTCCGATTAGGAACAGAACAACCGTGTTCTCGACTGCTGCGAGCCAGTTGCCCGCATCATGTAGCTCCAGCGCCTCGTTTGCACCAATCCCGAAAAATGTCCACTGCGTCCAGCAAGCCAGTGAAAATCCGATGACGAAATTACCGGGCGCGATCCGCGAATTGCGTTCTGGTGTGGCACCATTACCGTTGAAGAACATCAAACAGACGCAGCGAGTTGGCGCTCGCGATGATGCTGCAGCGCCTCCATCGCACAGAAGGACTCTGCACGGAAATACCGGCTGCGGTCATCCTGAAAGAGCTTGCGAACCTCAGGACTGGTAATGCGATTGAGAACAATGCCACGCAAAATGATCTTGTCGTCAGGTGACACGCCATATTCCTTCGCCAAATTGGTTTGATACAGCGGAATCTCCAGAAGACCTTCGATCATTTCGTGCACGAAGTAGGCCAAACGGCGAACATCCGAAAAAGTACGCAACACGGAAATGATCTGCGTGTCATAGAGATTTACCACACGCATCACAAAGACGTAGATGTCCTGGTAGGACTGATACGGACGTAACTCGTGCATCACCGCAAGGGAAATTGAACGAATGTCGTCCCAGTCGCTCATTGCTCCGAACATGCATGGCTGCGACTTCATGAGGCTGAATAGAGCTTCCTCTTCGGAAATCCCGCGAGCATGAGCAATTTTCCGGATGTTGTCTTCTTCAAGTTCACGAATGCGCTTGGATGTCAGCGCTATGCTGTAGCTTTCTTCCAAATTATGTCTCCTCATCTGGCATGTGTTTAGCCTTGTTGACCGATAGTACGTTCAACGATGAGTTCTTTTGACAATGTAGAAAGCAGGTTTTGCTCACCTATGCGCAAAACGGCGGCTTGGCAACATTTGTTCGCATCTTTTGACGCGAAGCGCATAGAAAGAACGAAACGCAAGCGGGATCTCCTTTCGAAGATCCCGCGGGTTCGTTGATCATATTCTTTGAATGGGATCCTTCTCCCATTTCAAAGCAAGCGCTTCAAGATCCTGGAAGATCGTGTTGTGCTTCTCTTTCTTCCGCAATTCATGAACAAACCCAGATGTAGCATTCCAAATTTTCAACACATTGCTACACTGAAGTTGCTTGTACACTTTTTCGTCAAAGACTCCTAGGCGAATTCCAACCGCCACGAATTCCTGAGTATTGAGCACCTTCAAAATAGCCGCTCGGGCGGCTCGATATTCTTCGTCGTGATTGTTTGAATCAACGTACCGGCTCAGACGTTCGGTATCGTCGCTTGCAAGTTGATAGACTTTACGAAAGGCCTCGTTGAGAGCCGCATCAGCTCGCTGTTGCATGATGAGGTCGATTAACGCTCGTTGCTTGGCCAACTTGCCGTTGTGGTAAATGACTGCTACGCCAGCCATGGCAGAAACAACAAAGGCCACTGTTTGTATCAGTGGCCCGAAATCCGTCCAAAACTCTGTCCAAGTCATTACCAATCCCATCCTTCGCGAATCATACGAACCTCCATAACTTCAATGTGTTCAAAAGCACGACTAGTATAGCGTAAGTCAGCGAACTCCTCACGCCCTACCCAACCTGCATCTGTATTATATACGCTAAGAGCGCAAAAAAACGCCATTCTCACGCGGCAAAACACACGGTTCCGGAAGTTGACATCCTCCCAGCGTATAAAGCCGTTGGCTCTCTCGGCTCTACTTTGTAGAAGTCCAGAAGTTCTGGTCATACCCGCCGGCTCGCGAGCGAGAAGCTCATCGGCAAACGCCTTGGCCTCTTCCAAGGTCGAAAACACGCCGATCACGGGTGAATCGCTACGCATGGAGGTGCGCCTGGCCTCGCCTTCGGTCGTCATTTCGCACGTGATGAGATCACCCCCTTCTTGAAATCTTATGCCTTGTATTCGCTTTTATCCTTCAGAATCAGAGGATAGCGTCCCTTGTAGATATGGCCGCCCGAGAGCGATGCGATGAATTCAAGGTTGGGGAGCATCCCGAGGAGCTGAGGCAGGAACAGCGGCACTTCCTCTTCGGCCATGCGTTCGCCGAGACTGCCGCCGCGAGGCACGGGCTCGTGCACAGTTGTCGAAAGCCCCTGCGTGCGTTGGATAGACATCACCTTCGTCTTCGGAAGCGAATCCGCCACGAAGTTCTGCGTTTCCGTGTCGATGCAGCGCAAACAGATGCGGTTATTCAAGTTGCCAAGGAGCTGATAGGCCCTGTCCTTTGAGCCCATGCGGGATACAAAGTCGGATAGCGTCTGAGTGGCCACGAAGAGCTTCAGATGTGCGCCACGGCCCTTGTTGAGGATTTGCAGGAAGGGCGCATTGACCACTTCCGCCGCTTCGTCAACGAAGATGTTGACCGTTCTGGGCCCTGCCTTCTCATGCTTTTCGAAGAACTTACCAACCAGCGGCATCTTGCCCATGAGGCTCTTTTCCGACTTGGAAGCTGTTTCCACCTCAGGTTCCAGACCTTCGAAGTTGTATCGAGCACCGGCCACGCAGGCAAGGTCCGAAAGAAAGAGCGCACCGATGGCTGAGCCCACCATGGGGTCCGACAAAGAATCGAGACCGACGTAGACGACATGGTTCCAGGCGATCAGGTCATTCGTATCGCGCCACGTGTTCTTCTGCTTTTCCTCAATGGATTCCGGAGGAGAAAGCATGTCGCCCAAAACACCCGAGGTGAGCATGGAGAGGATCGGCAACAGCGACGTGATCATCTTCCCGAAGTGCTCCTTGTTGTGCGTGAACATCGAGACCAAGTCATCAATGTCGGGATCGTGAGGTCCGTGCGCTTGGTAATACTCGACTAGCGCCAGCGCCAGACTCTCCGAGTCATGTTTTTTCTGTGTAGCAATGAAGGTTTCAAGCTCCTGCACCTTCTCCGGCTTCGTACGCCGAAGATACGAGTTGAGCGCATCGACGACGAGACCGGACACGGCTCCGGACCCGGTCCCGGCAAGGTAGTGCTTCAGATTCTTCAGTGTGGGATTTCGGTAGACGTTGCAGAGACCGTTGCAGATGGCGTTCAGCGCACCGAATGCGAAGTTCTTGAACGGGTCAGACTCCGATGCGGACGGGATGAGGGATGCGATGCGGTCGGCAATTTCCGAAGGTCTCGTCCAGTTAGCCAGCAGATTGATGCGGATGGATTCCTTCGGGTGAGCCGGGTGGAACGACAGGAACTTGTCGCCTCGCCCCAGCATCTCGCAGGCTCGCTTGGCCTTGTCGCGCAGATCACGGTCCCCCTTCGGATCAATGATGAACACCGTCTCGCCGCGCAAAATTGCTTGAGAAATCAAGAGGTCGAAGCAACGGGTCTTGCCCGAGCCCGTCGTCCCGATGATGAGCGTGTGGCCTTCCGAGTGGGAAACTGGCTGAAAGACGTCCTCCTCCTTGTCGCCCACGCCGTGAATCCAAGTCTGGCCCTGTGCATCTGATATCCGCTTTTGGATTTCGAGATAGGTGTGCCGGGCCTTGAAGGGCCTGAAGAGGCAAAGCCAGAAGTGCTTGCGGATGAAACGGATGAGATAGAGCCCGCCCAAGGCTTCACGGTACGTCTTGTGCCAATCGCGCTTCAGAAGATCGTTCACGCGCTGCACCTGCGTCTGTCCCCACGGGAACCCGCGTCCCAGCCACATGTCGCCCTTGTGCGTCGGATCGTTGAGAATGCGCTTGAGCTCTTCAAAGTCGATGTAGGGCAAAGGCGTTCCGGCAAGCCGAAGCGTCATGTGGTAGCGCCGCACGGCGGGTCGAAAACTCATGATGGCCATGACCGCGCAACAGAGTACGAACCCAAGCGTAGCCCCGTTCGCCCCCATGAAGTTTCCCCACATGAAGTACCAGATGCACCCGCCGAACCATGCCAGCGCTTCCCGCATCTCATAGTTTTGCCGCCAGGTTTCGTAGGCGGTCGGATCATAGTTCAAGCTCATCGCTCAATTCCCTCTTTCCCTGTCCACTTAACTCACGGCACGAGCAGAACGTTGCCCGCCTTGCGGTCCCACTCGATGCGCGGGCGAACGTTGCCGGAGATCTTCTTGTCGATCACCATCTCCACCAAGTCCTCGTCAACGCCGCCCTCGACAATGGCCGCTTCGAAGCTCGATGAGGAGGTGCGCCAGAAGCCTGTCAGCGAATCCGTCGTCACACCGTCGGACAACCAGATGCCGAAGCCACGCTCCATCTGGCTCTGCATGCTTTCCACCATGTCTTCCGCAAGGGCGTACGCTTGATCCACATCGGATCGCCCACCAGAACGCGCAGGAGCAGGTTCCTTCTTCGATGCTGGCTTGTCCCGCCCCGTTGCTGACAATCCTTCCCAGGATGCGTTTTGAGCGTCGTCCTGCGTCGTTTTCAAGTGGCCAGAGGAAGAGGATCCGTCCTCTTCGTTCATCGCTTGTCCCCTGTTGCGCAGCAGAGGCTTTCCGTCGTCATCGAGCGGCTCGTTGAAGTACACCGTCTGATAGGCCGGTTTGTCGTCCGACGGCAGAACCTCGTCATCGGAAGTTGCGGCAGTCTCGGCAACCACGTCCTCTCCAGCATCCCCGGGAAAAGTCTCCGCCTCGATCTCCATGTCGGCATCTTCGACTTCTATGTCTCCGTAGAGATAAGCCTCCTCGTCGTCCTCGTTCAGGCCGTAGGAAGAAGATGCGCCACCTGCGGTCCTTCCGCTCATCCTCGCAGCATCCTCATCGTCGATCGGCATGTCTTCGTACTCGATGCAGTCGTTCACGTCTGACAAGTTACCTGGTTCGAGGGACGCTTCAGGCCCTTCGGCTTCCTGGGATCCAGGGACCTGTTGAGCGGCATGAGCATCTTCCGCATCGGATTCCACGGCGGAGTCATGGCGACTGGTCTGAGCTCCGTACGACGCATCGATGACGTCAATGCCGGTAGCGCTACCAGGGGCTTTGTTCCCAATGTGAACTTCCGACCGCGAAACGGTCATGCGGTTAACGTCATCGCTCCCGTTGCTGGCGCTGATGGGCATGGATCCAACGTCTGGACCAGCCTTGGCGTTGGAGCTGGATTGGGCCCCTGCCGTTTCTTGAACTCCTCGATCTTCTGCGACGTGCTGATGCGTAGCCTCAACATCCTTCGCGGAAGATGCCATGGAGCCGCCCAACAGAGCGCCCATGTCGAACCCGGACTCATCGAAGCTCGCGGTCGTTTTCTGAGCCGGCTTTCGTTCATGTCTGTCCGGTGCTCCCTGTCCGTCTTCTCGGATCGGTCGAACAGCTTCGGCATCGGATGTTGCGCTTTCACCTGGATGGCTTTCGCGGTAAGGAAGGCTGGCCCCGCCAGCTCCTTCCAATGCCTTTGACCCGGTCTCGGCTGCATGCCGGCCCGCTTTGCTCTCCGGAAGCACGTTGTCCGCAACGTCAGCATCCGAAACGGAATTGGCCGTTTCTGCAGGTGTTGTGGCAGAGGCTGTGCCGGAATCAACGCCAGCAGCGCCCCCTCTTGCTTCCGAAACGGAACTCAGGCCATTCAGCACGCGGCCCGCCAACGAACCGGTGCTGGCGCTCTGATCACTCTGGACCTTCTGGTCCTTCAGCTTCTTCTGATTCGTCTGTCCCTTGCGGTTGCCGCGTTCCCGCATCCCGCCGGGGAGCACGCCGGCAAAGCCGTCGCTGCCGTCATTCTCATTCACGTTTTGAGCTTCCGACTTAGAAACGGGAGAGAGATCGGAATCCGTGCCAGCTGCTTCGCCATCGGCGGCTTGAGTGCCAGAACCCGCAGCGTCATCGCCATCGCCGCTCACCACCGCATCTTCATAGCGTCGGTCGCCCTCGAACATGTCGCCCCAGACCTCGCGTCGAATCGACTCGTCGATCTCCTCGCGTTCACGAAGGTGCTCTTCAGCCTCAAGCGCAAGCGCATTGACGTAATCCTCGGTGTACCCCGTCGCCTCTTCCTCCTCTCGGGAAATGCGCTGCACGGGCAGAAACTTCCAGCGGTCGATCCAAGCCTTCTTCGTCACGTCGTCGACGGCCAAGCCCTCGACAATCGCCTCAATGGCCGCAGGCGGCGTCGCATCGAAAATGAGCTGCGGATCCGCCAGACGGATGCAGTCAACCTGCATGTTGCCCAACACTATTGGCGTCACGCGCCAGAAGACGTTATGGGTGTTGGAAACCTCGTCGGAGTTGCGGATGGCTGCACCAGCATCGACCAGAACGGTCGCAAGCCTAAGCATGTCCGTGGGCAGGCTCTCAAACCCCATGTCCAAGGCTTGAGCACGCGCCTGAGCCACCACATCCTCTGACCAGACGATGTAGCAGCCCTGCTTGGTGTTGAAGACGCGGCTGTCTCGATCTCGGTTCGTGGTCCAAAAGGCATGCTGGATCAGTACGCGAATGGCCTTGAGCAACTGATCGCCCTGAGGGTGCGCAACGTTCTTGAATTCCGGTCGGATTTTGCGCTGACGTAACTGGTCCACACGGCGGCTCAGACCGTCGGCGTTGTCGAGGATCTTTCCGATCAGACCGCCCTCCTTCCCT
>OGED01000708.1_pt1 | contig 14553 bp, 8 predicted proteins | sample 1570581 | NCBI WGS metagenome assembly OGED01 (sample SAMEA2582135, study PRJEB24529) | metagenome | biome: Human gut stool | place: China | collected 2011 | reverse complement strand
TAAGAACCGGCGGTTCCCCAGTGTTTTCTTTTGCTCTTGTCAACTTTCCGTAATTCAATTCACATTTTCTAGGAGTTTCGCAATTGTCTAATTTTTTTTGATGTCTCTATGATAGCTTGCCCAAAAATGATTGCCAATTTACAAAAAAGGTGAAATGATAAAAATTTTATCACTTCACCTTTTTTGTAAAAAATCCTATGGGTGTCTGCGAAACGCCCCATAATATTCTTTCAATTGCTCAAAATCTTCTTTATCGCAAATTATATTTTTTCATTCTCCTGTTCAAAATTCCGGATGGAATTGGCAATATTGCCATGCAACGTCACTGCGAGCAGATCTACGATTTTCTGATAATCCTCTTTCATTCCACGGTCGATCCAGTCTAACATGATGCCGACAAAACCGTATTTGTAAAAATCAGCAATAAACTGTTTATCTGTTTCCGGCAGATGATCTCTGGAGCATTTTTCCTCGACAACATCCGCAATCAGCTGGTATGTCAGTTTGTATAGAAAACTCTCGATCTTTTCACGTCTCACGGAATGATAGACGTTCATAATAAACGGCTTGTTTTCCAATACTGCCTCAAAAATCTGGGCAAAACCCTCCTGCCAGGTATCGTAAGTTTTCTTATCCCGCAGGGCTTTTTTGCCGTCTTCCACACATGCCCACTCCACCAGATCATAGATATCCTTGAAATGATAGTAAAATGCCATGCGGCTGATCCCGCAGTCCTCTGTCAGATCTGCGATGGTGATCTTATCAAAAGTTTTCTTTTTCAAAAGCTCTTTCAATGACGCTTCTAGTGCGATTTTGGTTGTATTCAATATCTGCTTCTCCTGTTTTTCGCTTGCTTTATGAGTTCCATTTTATCTGCGTTCTTCGGTTTGGTAAAGCCTTTCCGTGATTCTTTCATAAAAATTTCAGAGACATTTTATAATTTTTTATTCTTGACAGAAAATGTTAGCAGACTTACAATTTTTCTGGTTTCAAATGATTCACAATTTTTGATGTACAATTTGATATTATAAATGAAAATACAGACATTTTGACACCTGAATTTTATAAAAAAAGGAGTTTATCAACATGACACAGAAAAAACAAATGACAAATCCACTTGGTACCGATAGGATTTCCACGCTGGTGGCACGTTTTGCTGTTCCAAGCATTATCGCAATGCTTGTCAGCGCCGTTTACAATATTGCAGACCAGCTTTTTATCGGAAACGCAGTCGGCACGCTCGGAAATGCTGCAACCAATATCGCCTTTCCGCTCTCTATGCTCTGCACTTCGCTGGCACTGCTTTTTGGGATCGGCGGAGCAGCAAGCTTTAACCTTCATATGGGCGCTGGACGAAAAGAGGAAGCTCCTTATTATATCGGCAACTCCATCACTATGCTGCTCTCACTCGGATTTCTTTTACTGCTTATCACCGAACTGTTTTTAAATCCGCTGTTAGTGCTCTTTGGTTCCCCGGCAGATGTACTCCCACTGGCAGAGCAATATGTCCGCGTCACAGCGGTCGGTTTTCCATTTCTGATCTTAACCATCGGAAGCGGTCACCTGATTCGTGCGGACGGCAGCCCAAAAATGGCAATGTTTGTCACGGTTTCAGGCGCTGTCATTAATATCGTCTTAGATGCACTGTTCGTATTCGGTTTTCAATGGGGAATGTACGGCGCTGCGTGGGCGACTGTCATCGGGCAGATCATCTCTGCTGTGATTGCAATCCGGTACCTCATGCATTACCGCACTGTAACATTAGAAAAACAGCATTTTATTCCTTCCGGGAAAGTTCTCGCACAGATCTGTTCCCTCGGCATGTCCTCAGGCATTAACCAGATTGCCATGATGATCGTGCAGATCGTCATGAACAACCTGTTAAAACACTACGGCGCACAGTCCGTTTATGGCGAATCCATCCCGATCGCCTGTGCCGGAATTGTCATGAAGGTAAACCAGCTTTATTTTTCTATTATTATCGGACTGTCCCAGGGCAGCCAGCCAATTGAAAGTTTTAATTACGGTGCAAAGCAATACAAACGGGTGAAGGACGCTTTCCTTCTTGCAGCGTCAGTCGGTGCGGTTGTATCCATTATTTCCTTTTTGCTGTTCCAGCTTTTCCCGAGACAGATCCTTGGTCTGTTCGGAAGCGGAAGCGAAGAATATTTTGAGTTCGGTGTCAACTATTTCCGAGCCTTCCTGTTCTTCACCTGGTTAAACTTTTTGCAGCCGATCTCCTCGACGTTTTTCAGTTCCATCGGAAAAGCGTACAAGGGAACTTTCCTTTCCCTGACCAGACAGATCCTGTTCCTGCTGCCGCTTATCGTTGCACTGCCGCATTTTTTCGGCATTATGGGCGTGCTTTATGCAGGACCGATCGCCGACCTTCTGTCCTTTGCAGTCGGCCTTAGCATGGTGATCGTTGAATTCAAACATATTAATAAGCTGGAAGCTGAACTGGCTTAATATTATCCTTTACCCCAACACCTTCTCCAGCTCCTCCACAACGATCTTAAGAGCTTTGATCCGGGCATATTTCTTGTCGACAGACTCTAAAATATGCCACGGAGCGTAGGTGGTACTGGTCTTTGCGATCATCTCATTGACCGCTGTCTCATACGCATCCCATTTGTCACGGTTGCGCCAGTCCTCGTCCGTGATCTTCCACTGTTTTTCCGGTGTATTTTGTCTCTCATTAAAACGCTCAAGCTGCGTATCTTTGTCGATCTGCACCCAGAATTTAATGATCACAGCACCCCAGTCGTGAAGTTCTTTTTCAAATTCGTTGATCTCATTGTAAGCACGCATCCAGTCATTTTCACTGCAAAATCCTTCCAGCCGCTCCACCATCACTCTTCCGTACCAGGTACGGTCAAATATTGCGATATGTCCTGTTTTCGGCAGTCTCGTCCAGAAACGCCACAGGTAATGTCTTGCTTTCTCGTGTGGTTCCGGGCTTGCGATCGGATGTACTTCATAACCGCGCGGATCAAGTGCTCCTGCAATCCGCTTGATGTTGCCGCCTTTTCCTGCTGCATCCCAGCCCTCATAAGCGATGATGACCGGTACTTTTTTCCGGTAAAGACGGTTGTGCAGCTCTCCAAGCCGATTCTGCAGTTCTTTCAGTTCTTTGCGGTACTCATCTGCCTCAATCTCTTTGTCCAAAGGCACTTCTGCCAAAAGCGGCATCCGCACTAACGGAAAAACATTCTGCAAGAGAGGTACTGCCAGCTTCTGATTACTCAGCGCAATCTCGATTCCCTGTGTCAATGTCTCTAAAACCTGAAGTTCCGTCCATTTTCTCGACTTTGCATCGATAATGTACCACGGCGCAGACGGCAGATTCGTGTTCTTCATATAGGAAGAAAATGCCTCTTCGCACTTCTCATAATGCCGGTTCTGCCAGAGATCATTTTTGCTGACACGCCAGACCGTATCTTTTTCATGCTCTAAATGTTCGATCCGTTTTGTCTGTTCTTTCTCCGAGATATGCAGGAAAAATTTCATGACCAGATAACCATTATCGGTAAGCTGTCGTTCAAAACGTCTCACACTCTCGATTCTTTTTGCGTAATCCTCATCGGAAAGTTTTCCGTGCAGCTCGTCTTTTACGATCTCATCCATCCAGCCCGAATCGAGAAATACGAACTTTCCCTCTTCCGGGATTCGTCTGAAATAGCGGTATAAAAACGGTTTCCGGCACTCCTCCTCACTCTTTTCCCCCATCGATTCCACCTTGAAGAAACGCGGATCGATATTCTGGATCACCTGACCGATCACAGAACCTTTTCCGGCGGTTCCCCAGCCTTCCATGAGCACAAGTACCGGTATCTTCTGCTCTTTGATCAAAAGCTGCTGCCTTGCTAACTTTTCTTTTGCAGCGGCAAGGCGCGCCCTGATCTCTTCCTCCTCCGGTTTTTCCATTGCTTTCCATTCCTGCAGCATAAAAAAATCTCCCTTCTCTTACACTTTTTCATCATCAATCCATATCTCCGCGATCACGTTCCGAAGAAGCACGGATCTCTGCCTGTTACTCTGTTGTCATTCTTCTTTTAGTTTCTCTCAAAATTTCCGAAACATCAAGGCATTTTCACACTTTTTATATTTTTTTCAGAATTTGACAGTTTTATTCTTCTGCCTATATTTTCGTATACTTGTTTTCTTTTATAAGCGTTTCTTATGAATCATTTTTTTCTCCCTATTTTTTTGCATAAATGCAGGAAAACAGGAAAAACCTCCTTGCAATTTGTATTCTTACACGATATAGTTGAATCAACAATTTCGAGATGAAGTTTGCAGGAAAACGACGCAAGTCTACCGAAGGAGTAACACTCTCAGGTGCCGGTCATACCGGTGCAACTGTAAATGGATCGACTCTCTGGAGACGCCCGGATGAACCGGGGGCCGAAGGTGCAACATACGTTTTCGTATGAATCTCTCAGGCAAGCGGACAGAGAAGATATCTTAATTGCACACATAAGATTTCATTTTATATGAAGTTTTCTGATTATGTATCTTCCTATCCCATATATTTTTATATGGGATATTTTTCTGTCAGTTCATCCTGTTTCCGGTCATCATCCCATTTTCATTGCAAGATATTTTTCTGTGATACTGCATGCACTCGATGTATATATTGAAAGAAAGATAGAGGATTAGAAACATGTGGAGTGTAATTAATGATTTTCTTGTCAATGTTGACAATTTTGTCTGGGGTGTGCCATTAATGGTGCTGATCATGGCGGGCGGCCTGCTGCTTACGGTGCGCCTCGGTCTGTTACAGATCCGGAAGCTTCCCCTTGCACTGAAATGGATGATCCAGAATGAGGAAGAGGCAGAAGGCGAAATTTCCAGTTTTGCAGCTCTCTGTACTGCTTTGAGCGCAACGATCGGTACCGGTAATATCGTAGGTGTTGCAACCGCTGTCTGCGCCGGCGGTCCGGGCGCTCTGTTCTGGATGGTCGCAGCCGCTTTTCTCGGAATGGCTACCAAATATTCCGAAGGACTTTTAGCTGTCAAATACCGTGTCGTTGCTCCTGACGGTCACAGCCTTGGCGGTCCTTTCTATTATATTGAACAGGGAATGGGAAAAAACTGGAAATGGCTTGCGAAGCTTTTTGCATTTTTCGGCGTCTGTGTCGGACTTTTCGGTATCGGAACTTTCAGCCAGGTCAATGGTATCTCAAGTGCGATCAACGGTTTCTTTGATCCGGACAATGCACACTGTGTCAAGATCCTTCCTTTCCTCGGAGAATATTCCTGGTCAGTCGTGATCGCATCCCTGATCCTGACGATCTGTGTCGCAGCCGTATTGATCGGCGGTGTAAAACGGATCGCAAGTGTGAGCCAGATCATTGTACCATTTATGGCGATCCTTTATTTTGCTTTTGCCGTTATCCTGATCATCTGCAATATTACTGAAATTCCTGCAGCTATTAAAGTGATCGTAACCGCTGCTTTCACACCGAAAGCTGTTACCGGCGGTGCTGTCGGAAGTATGTTTGTCGCAATGCAAAAAGGTGTTGCCCGCGGTATTTTCTCAAATGAGGCAGGACTCGGAAGCGCCCCGATCGCAGCAGCTGCTGCACAGACAAAAGAACCTGTCCGTCAGGGACTTGTCAGCATGACCGGAACTTTTATCGACACGATCGTAATCTGTACACTGACCGGACTCTCTATCGTCTTAACCGGCGCATGGCAGGTCGAAGGCTTAGAAGGTGTGGAAGTCACCACTTACGCATTCCAGCAGGGACTTCCTTTCCCTCCGGTCGTGTCCTCTTTTGTATTAATGCTCTGCCTTGTATTTTTTGCATTTACAACAATTCTCGGCTGGGATTATTACAGCGAACGCTGTCTTGAATATTTAAGCGGCGGTAATTTAAAACATGTGAAAGTCTACCGCTGGATTTATATTTTTGCAGTATTTATCGGACCATATATGACCGTCAGCGCTGTGTGGACGATCGCTGATATTTTCAACGGACTGATGGCTCTGCCAAATATGATCGCACTGTTCGTATTGAGTGGGGTTGTTGTCAGGGAAACAAAAGCGTTTTTTAAGAAACAGAGTTAGGCAATTGCGAAACTCCTTGTAGGCTTCTTTAAATTGTTCAAAATCAACAAAAATTTCGAAAACACGCTCTCGCTACGTGTCGCTCGCAGCGGTACTAAGAAGCCATGCACAACTTACCGTTGTACCAGCCTTCTAAGTACCGGCGGCTCCCCAGTGTTTTCTCAATCTTTTGTTAATTTTTCACAATTCAATTTAGGTTTTCGAGAGTTTCGCAATTATTTAATGTGTCACATTATAAACTTAGTTGCCAATTTTAGCTCATACGTAAAGAGGAGTGTGATAATTAATCACACTCCTCTAAAAATTTCTTTATAAAAAAAGTTTTTCTGCTGGTTGTCAGCCTCGGTATCCAGTTAAGATACCCATAACGACGTGGAAATCATTAAGTCCCCCACGTGGACTACAGCTGTAATGCTTTACATCGCTATCTCAACCTTTTTGCCGCAAAAAGCAATTCCATATTTTGATATCTCTTTTATACCTCTGTCTTTCAGATCGGTATCGTAATGTTTATCTTCTATCTGCTTTAATGCCTCGCATGCCGACGATGTAAGCATTTTTTCTTCCTTCACTGCCTTAAATTCCATTATAATTGCCGGCATTGATGCTGTTTTTGGCTCCAGTGTCAAATCAAACCGTCCATCCCCTGCTTCACGGTTTGATCTAATATAATATCGATCAGACGCTCCTGCTGACAATCCTAACATCATTCCATGATAAAACCCTTCTGATGCACCATCAAAACAGCTTACACATGTCAGCATATACTTTCTAAGTGCAGCTTTTAATCTGTCTCCATCATTCAGATATAATGCCTTCTCCAAATCTGCCATTACATTTCCATCCAAAGTATTTTTAAGCCAGAACAAGATTTCTGAATTGTAGACTCTTCTGATTTCTTTGTTTGGAAGCGCTAATTCCATAAATGTGCCAATTTCAGTTTCAATTGCTTCCTTTACAGGCTTCAAATATCCTGCCATGAGCAAAAAGCTAAATATGCTGTCTGCGCCATCCGTTATTCTTGGGTAAATGACATCCATATTCAATGAAGTCTGCACATGTTTCCCCTGCATCAATAAGATCAGGTCATCCGCAATTTCCGGTGTCAATGTTCTCATGATCTCACGAATGATCTCATTATCACTGGTGTTCGTCCAAAAAGGCCTCGGTTTACACTCATTATTAAAATAATTTGCTACTGACCACGGATTATATATTTCACGATTTCCAAACAAATATCCGTCATACCACTCCTGCAATTCATTCAATTTATCCTCGCGTCCATAGTAAGCAGCCATAGCTGTTACTTCGTCTGATGTAAACCCAAAATACTCACTGTATTTTTCATCCAAAACAGAATTTACAACCAGATTATTCAATCCACTGAACAGATTCTCTTTTGAAACACGCAGTATGCCTGTAAGGACTCCAAATGCCAGTGCCGGATTATCCTTCAATCCGCCCGACATAAAATTTCTCATAAAAGTGATCACTTCATTATAAAACCCTTTTGAGTGTCCCTGCTGGATAGGTGTATCATATTCATCAATCAAAACCACAATCTTTTTGTTGTGATATTTTTCCAGCATCCGGCTTAAATTAAGCAACGCCCTTGTATATTCAACATTGCTCAAAGTTCCTTTCTGCATCCTATCGAGATAATCCTTCTCAACTACATCTAATCCATCCCATGAGAGAATGTCAGCATGGCGCATATATTCATCCCGTATCACAAGTCTTATAGCTTCCAGAGAATCTTTCCAGTTATCGAATTTTACATCTTTGAACGTGATATATATAACCGGATATGCTCCCTGCTGTTTTCGATAAAACTCACCGCAATCCCATATCTTTTTATCCCGAAAATATACAGAATTGTCCTCATCCGTTTTTTCAAAAAAGACCTTCAGCATATCAACTGCCAATGTTTTTCCAAATCTTCTTGGTCTGGTAAACAATGTGACAGCTGCATGATCATCTATTAAATCCCTGATCAAAAGAGTTTTATCTACATAATAGCTGTTTTTTACCGTATCAATGTATGATGTGCTTCCAACGGCACAGGGAAGTGAAACATTCTTTTTTCCAGTCATATTGTACCTCCGATCATCCGTAATCTGATATTTTCATTATACGCAAAAAGCTGTAAAACTCAATGCGAATTTTACAGCTTCTAAATAAATGTGTGCTGATTACAGAGATAAAAGTATGCAGGATTTTTGAATTACATTATGTAAAGATATGCGAAGCAGCCGTTCTTCCATTACTCCGCATATCTCAAAAAACTAGTTGATGTAGTTAGCTGCTGCTCCCATATAAGCGATTGCTTCATCAGCTGTCAGATACTGACCTTCCATAACAAGGGAAAAATCTGAATTTGCAATTGCAACGGAACCGTCGTCTGCTTCTACAAATACTGCTGAGAAATCATCACCTGTATAAACATCTGTTGTGCTGATCTCAGTCCAGTCAATGTTATCTTCATCTGTAACATTTGTTACATTAGAATCATCATATGCTCCACAAAGGACATCTCCCTGTCCATCCTGTGGAACGATCATTAATGAAACATAGCTATATCCATCCGGATCTCTAAAGAGTGTGATCACATACTCTGTACTATCATCATCCACTGCATATAATGCTGCATCAACAAGATCTGCTGTTACATCAAGAAGTGAAAATCCTTCTTCCTCTGTTGTTGCTGCTTCTGCTGCATCTTCCACATCCACTGCATCCTCTTCTGTGTCTGCTGCATCATCAGATGCTGTGTCTGTTGTAGTTGTCTGCTGGTCATTGTCAGCTGGTGCTGCTGCATCTGATGAACCGCCACATGCTGTAATATTAAGAGCCATTGCTCCAGCAAGTAAAACGGTCAATAATTTCTTTTTCATTTGTTCTCCTCCATCTATCTCATTTTAATTAAGATACTTCGTATTTATTGTCTATTCTGCACTACATTAACAAAATTGCTATCTATACTCCTGCACACTTGTATCTCCGCAACCAGCTTATTTTTCATTTAAAAAAAATTTTTGTGCAATGCTTTATCTGGCATGGTTTCTTTTTCTTTTCGCAAACATTCCTGCAAGTCCTGCGCATGAAACCATCAGAAGTACTGTACAAAGTGTTCTGCTGAAATCTTCGCCTGTCTTTGGAGATTTTGCACTATGGTCAGCGTTTTCGGCTACCGTAAAGTTTGTTGCCGCTGTTCCATCTGTCCAGACAAGTTCAAAAGAATGATTTCCTGCTGACAGACTCTTAAGGTATTCCGGTTTGAAGGTAATGATGGTAGATCCTTCTGTGACCGTATAGTTGACCGGATCAACCGTTACTCCGTCCACCTTGACCTCGCGGAATTTTGGAATCTCACCGCTTCCTCTGATTGCAAGGCTTCCATCTGTATTCTGCATCCATGAGCTGCCCGCTCCATCTAAAATATCATATGCTACCTGAACCGGTGCTGCAGCTGCCGAAGCTGCCGGTGCCGTTGTGGTTGATGCAGCCGGTGCTGATGTCGCCGGTGCCGGATCCGGTGTCGGGGTTGTTGCTTCCGGTGTCGGATTTGGATCCGGTGTTGGGCTTGGCTCTGGGGTTGGTGTCGGCGTTGGTTCTGGCTCCGGATTCGGTGTCGGTTCCGGATTTGGTTTTGGTGCTGGGGATGCACCTTTTAAATTCATTACAATATATCCTTCGGAATTAATAGCTGTTTCATATGCACTGTTCTCCGAAATGAAGTAATTTTCTGTTACTTTATCATTTGTAATGATCACCGGAGTGGTATCGGTTGGAACTGCTTCTGTATTTATGCGAATCTTTACACCTGCAGCCAGTCCCGATGCTGATACAAGTTTTTCAGACACAAGATACAGATTGGGTGCTGTGTTTCCAACTATATTCGGTGAACCGGATAATACTATATTACCATTACTGTATATACCACCGCCTTTGCCACGACCACTGTGATTTTTCTCAATCGTGCCGCCAGACATTATTAATGTGCCCTTATTATAAATACCTCCACCTTCATACCCTGCATTATTGCCGGAAATTACAGCACTGCCCGACAATTCAAAGCAGCCCTCATTATATACGCCGCCACCAGTACCTAAAGATTTATCATTATTTGAAATAACGCCACCACACATGATAAAAGTCCCTTCATTATTTATGCCCCTGCCAGTTTTTCCCTTATTATGAGTAATTTCCCCGGCAATTTCCTGACAATCTGTAAGCGTAAACGTTCTACCAGGCATTACAAAAATCACATCCTGTTTAGCATTCATTGTAATCTTCTTACCGTTCAGACAGAGTACTACATTGTTCTGTGGTATCCAAGTCTCTGTCAAATTAACGTTATCCGTCAAATAATAATAACCTGCGCTTAAATTGTTATCTAACGAATTTATGCCTGTCCATGTTGCTCCCTGCGGCAAAACAATTAAATGTGAACCGGTATGTTCCTCAGCCGGTGTTCCGCCATTTTCTTCTGTCGCTTCAACAGCATAAATCAATCCATCTAAATCTGTCGTCTCAAGCCAGATTTTGCATTTAGATAAGTCAACATCTTCGTAAGGCAACTTCACATCTTGGCTTATTGTAATCGGTTGACCATAGAACGTTTCTTGACCCTCCACTTTATATTGAACGATGAGATATACCGTATCCGCCGTTCCTTTGTTGACCTTGATTTCTTTTGTTAAAGCATTATACGTTGCAGTACCTATTCCCTTATTTTTGCCATCCAAACGAAGCGTCATTGCTTCTTCTATCTTTCTGGACTCAACACTGAATGCCGATGCAAAAAGGACATTTGACAAATCCAGATTAGCGGCTGGTCTGATTGCTTTTGTCTCATCAACATACTCATCCTTAACCTTCTGCTTCTCCGTTGATGTACAATTTGCCGCATAATCATACGAACCCAAATAAGAAGATTCATACGGAGAACGCAGCCAGAATTCATCTTCACTCCAATATACACTTCTTTGTAGCTGCACGCTGTTGTCACTTCCCGCTTTTAGTATGATAGCATCACGAGCACCTTCAAGCGCATATAATTTATCTGTAGTGGTATAATCTTTCTTAGCCTTTGTATCTGTTGTAGTAACAGTTGTTGCCTGCATGAGTGTCTGCTCTGCATCTGAAAAATAGTCTTTATTACTCGCCATTCCCTGCAAAGTAACTCTTAAATTGCTCGCTCCATAATGGTTGGCAGCACATTCCTCTGCAGAATCACCGTCTGCATACGTTCCATAATCTTTCATGTACGCTTTATTTTTTTGTTCATTATTAAATTTGCCTGTTGCTATCGGGCTAGCTGCAAAAATAATAGTATTATCTCCCTGTACGCCCTTGTCTTTTCCTAAGATATACCAGCCCTGTGCTGTACCAGACGCATTTTTACCAAATAAAAGTTTTCCTACATTTGCATTCGTTCCATTTTCATCCGGCATAAACGCTGTCATTAACTGCTCTTTTGTCGCATATACTGTCACACCCGGCTCACTTACATCCGCAGCCTTCGCATGCACTGTTCCACCCGGTACTGCCGGAACAAGCCCTGCCACCATTCCGAATACCAGTAAACCGGAAAGTATTTTTGCAATGCCTTTGCTCATTCCCTTTTTTCTTATCATGTGTACTCTCCTCTTGCTGTAGTTTCAAAATCCAAGATTTCATGTGGCATTCCATCCACAGGTCTAATATCAAATGCTTATCTTAAGCTGCTCTTTTTTCTTCTTACAAACATTCCTGCAAGTCCTGCGCATGAAATCATCAGAAGTGCTGTACAAAGTGCCATGCTGAAATCTTCGCCTGTCTTTGGAGATTTTGCACTCTGGTCAGCGTTTTCGGCTACCGTAAAGTTTGTTGCCGCTGTTCCATCTGTCCAGACAAGTTCAAAAGAATGATTTCCTGCTGACAGACTCTTAAGGTATTCCGGTTTGAAGGTAATGATGGTAGATCCTTCTGTGACCGTATAGTTGACCGGATCAACTGTAACTCCGTCCACCTTGACCTCGCGGAATTTTGAAATCTCACCGCTTCCTCTGATTGCAAGGCTTCCATCTGTATTCTGTGTCCATGAACTGCCCGCTCCATCCAAAATATCATACGTTACCTGTGCCGGTGCCGAAGCTGCAGGAGCAGCTGTAGTTGATGCAGCCGGTGTTGATGTCGCCGGTGCTTGATCCGGTGTCGGGGTTGTTGCTTCCGGTGTCGGATTTGGAGTCGGTGTTGGGCTTGGTGTTGGCTCCGGATTCGGATTCGGTGTCGGTATTGTCTCACTGTCCTTATAGGTTGCTTTAATCGTAGTTGGTGCTATTTTGGTTGTCACAGTAGTTGTCGCACTATTCTCATCAGCAATAACTGCGTCGCCATACATCTTCACCCACTTATCAAATACTTTTCCATCTGCAGCCGGATTTGCTGTAATCGTTACAAGAGTACCCTCCACATACGTTCCATTACCTGTACCATTGATAATTTCCAAGATATAAACAGGCATATCTGCATCCGGAACTGTTACCGCAAAGGCTGGACTTTCATTATGGTTTTTATCCTCTTTGTATCTTACCTTGTAGGTTCCTGCAGAAAGTCCGGCAATCTCTGTACCTGTGCAATCTATATATAAGCTGTCCTCGGATTTACAGTACTCCATCTGCTCATTCACGCCTGTAATCTTACCGTCACTGCCACCTGCGGTAGTAGGTTTCACCCCCTCCAGACCAGTAGGAGCATTCTGTGATGCTTTTGTAATTTCCCATCCAATAGTCTTCGGGGTTGTCGATCCATCTTCCCATGTTTTGCCATCAAACGGTACTATAGTTACCTCATAAGTACCTACATCTGTTGCATTATTTGTTCCATCAGCAACTTTATAATTTTCACCTAATTCAATACCAGTATATTCTGTTCCATCATATATATAGGTTTTTCTGTCAGGAATCGGTACAGTAGGTGATTTTTCTTTGCATTTTAATACAACTTTTTCATCTGTACCCTTACCTATTACGTAATCACTATTATCAGATTTAAAGTATTCTGCACTTGCGGCATCACTTGTAATCGTAACCGGAGAATTTTTTTTTGGTGTTTCTTTTGTAGTCACGCCTATGCATGCTTTATCCGTCAGAGATTCTGTTTGCACCGTTATATTCGAGCCAAGATATAGATTATTATTTATGTTGTCTCCAACTGTATTTTCAATGATTATTGCCGTATTTTTTAAAGTTGTTGTATTTCCAGACGATAGAAAAACACCGCCTCCTGCTTTATCTGATTGGTTACCGGTTATCATGCCTCCGAGAATATCGAATCTGCCTGTGTTATATACTCCTCCACCATACATTGCTTTATTCCCACTAATCGTTGTTCCATCAGACATAGTGAATGTGTCATTCAAGTTGCTGACACCTCCACCCTGAATAGCAGCAGTATTATTAGAGATTTCGCCTCCGGACATAGTGAAGTTTCCACTCGCCTTAAAGACACCACCACCATACTGATTTGATGTATTACCGGTTATTGTACCTCCAGACATATCGAATGTACCTGCCTCATTATATACTCCTCCACCAGATGTAGTGGATGTATTATTGGTTATAGTACCTCCAGACATATTGAATGTGTTGCTATTATATACACCGCCGCCGTAATCAGCCTTATTTCCAGAGATTAGGCCATCATCCATTTGAAATTTACCCTGCTTGTGAACGTATACACCTCCGCCACGTGCAGCAGTATTCTGTGAGATTGTTCCACCATACATCTTAAAGATATGTTTCGTATCAACGTATACTCCTCCACCATATCTATAGGTATTTTTGTTGGTATTTCCAGAGATTGTTCCACCGTACATGTTGAAATCGCCTACATTTATGACACCACAACTGCTCTTGGAAATCATACCATTATACATGATGAAATAGCCTTCACTATTGTAAACACCTGCACCGGTATTTTCACCTTCGTGCTTAATAATCCCATTCTCCTTACAGTCCGTAAGGGTAAACATGACAGCTGTGTCAATGTAAATAACGGCATTCTGAGCAGGATGACTATCAGGATTTTCATTTGTGCGGGTAATGCTGTGTCCATTCAGACATAAGTTTACTCTATACTCACATTTCCATTTCTCTTCAAGCTTCACATCTTGCTTCAGATAGTAATTGCCATTGTTGTCTATTTCACTAAGCTTATTAATCCCTGTCCATATCACGTCCTGATGTTCCGGCCCATCATTAGGATGCTTCCCAGTTCCGCATACGCAATGTATATGCTGTTCCGTTGTCATATCCTGCCCACTTATCTCCGCAGCATTCGCATGCACTGTTCCACCCGGTACTGCCGGTACAAGTCCTGCCACCATTCCGAACACGAGTAAACCGGAAAGTATTTTTGCAATTCCTTTGCTCATTCTCTTTTTTCTTATCATGTGTACTCTCCTCTTGCTGTAGTTTCAAAATCCAAGATTT
>OGED01000701.1_pt1 | contig 14633 bp, 10 predicted proteins | sample 1570581 | NCBI WGS metagenome assembly OGED01 (sample SAMEA2582135, study PRJEB24529) | metagenome | biome: Human gut stool | place: China | collected 2011 | reverse complement strand
CAATCTTCTTCACGATTTCCTCGGCTGTGAGATTGCACTCTTTTACCAATGTATCTCTCCTATTATAATCTCTGCTAATTGATAGTACAGTGGAATCCTCTCTTTTCCTAATAACATAAGATTCCTCCATCATAATATTTTCCAATTATTATGATAATACCACTTTTATCACTTTTTTACAAGAATTTATTTTAAAGGAGTTGTCACAAATCATTTGCCACAACTCCTTTTATTTAAACTCTATTAAATTTCATAGATTATTCTATATAACCAGTTTTCTAGTGGATCTTTGATCTTTACCATTTCAGCATGAAGTTCTTCTAACATCTCTCTTTTTATTTTAGAATACTTCTCATCATAGAATAAATTGTGTAACTCTTGTGGGTCATTTTTTAGATCATATAGTTCTCCAACATCAGTGGCATTGAAGATAAGTTTATAATCATCTCTTCTCCACATTCTTTGTTCAAAAGCCACAAAATGTCCAGCAAGTTGTCCTAATACACCTTTTCTATCATTATTTTTTCCCTCTCTTAAAATAGGTAATAATGATTCTCCATCAAAGAAATCAGGTGCTTTTTTCCCTGCTACCTCATTACAAGTAGAAGTTAAATCGTGAAGATATACAAAGTTATTATCTTCCTCTCCTTTTCTATTTGAAAGTGGATCTTTTATTATCATAGGGATTCTATATGTTGTATCAAACATAAACTCTCCCTTTTCTATCATTCTATGAGCTCCCATAGCATCTCCATGGTCAGCAGTTATTGCCATAAATAAACTCTCATACAATCCCTCTTCTTTAAGGAATTTTACAAACTCTCCAATAGCGTCATCAATAAGAGTTATATATCCCCAGAACTTACTGATTACCTCTTTCCATCTCTCTTCTGAAGCACTCCACATTCCCCACATTTTAGATATATCTTTATAGTGTAGTGGCTTTCCTTCTAATGGATTATAAAAGCTCTCATCTAACACAACATCTTCTGGCTTATACATAGAATAATATGGCTCTGGTATTACACATGGTGTATGTGGTCCCCAAAAGTTCATCCATACAAAGAAAGGTTTATTTTCTTTTTTAGCTTCTAATACAGCTTTTTTAGCTTCATCTACTACGAAGAATGGTAATGAAGCTTCTCTTGGTCCACTTAATAATCCACATAACTCTTGAACTCTAAGATGTGGGTTCTCTCCAAAATACTCTCTTGTTACTTCTGGAATCTCAAATCCTTTCTCTTCTAACCACTCTCTATATCTTGGCTCCTGTTTTGGTCCTTGAGCAAATACCATATTTTTATATACTCCACTTCCTGGATATCCATATCCATCAAAGTTGTGTCCTCTAAATCCAAAATCTCTTGGCAATACTGTTTTTCCAACGTGCCATTTACCAATTAAGTAGTTAGCATAATCTTCCATCTCAGTTATGATATTAGGATTATCCAATTTAGGATCTCCCTCTCCACCTTTTTCGCTATTTCTCATTAATTCATGATTACTTGGCATCTGTCCTGTAAAAAGAGATGTTCTTGCTGGACCACACACTGAAGCTGGTGTAAAAGCGTTATTAAACTTTACTCCATCAGCTGCTATAGCATCCATATTTGGAGTTTTTACTATTTTATGTCCATATGTTCCAAGCATATCTACTCTTACTTGGTCTAATAATATAAAAGCTATATTATTCATTTAATATTGCCTCCTTAACTATTTTCTTTTCTTTTTTTCCTTTTGTCTTATTTATTACAAATAATATTATAACTGTCAATATAACAAATATTCCTGTTAATTTTCCTAATCCATTTCCTCCAGCTAATCCTATTGGAGATAATACTGCATAAAGATATGCTAATCCTATTATTAGTATTGCTGAAAACTCTCTTACATATTTCCAATCACTTAAATCTACATTTGATTTATTTTTTGCAGACGGAACATATGGAATCTCTCTTTTGAAAATACTTCCTAGTATAAACATTGCAACTATATCAAATACAAATAATCCTCCCATTACATGAGTAAAGTTTATTTGAACTTTAAAAATCCATACTAGTGAATAGTATAAAATAACATGTAGTAATACAACTATTCTTGCTGCTTTTCCTGATATTGTTTTATTTAAAAATCCTACTGCTACTAAAGCAACTATTGGAATATTAAAGAATCCTGCAAATCTTTTTAATAGTAAAAATAATCCTCCTGTTCCATATTGTAATAATGGAGCAATTATCATAGATACTATTGCTATTATTGTTCCTGCTATCTTAGCAACTTTAATCAAATCTTCATCTGAAATATCTTTTTTAAATATTGGTCTATAAATATCATAACAGAAAAGTGTTGCAGCACTATTGATAAATGAGTTAAATGTACTTAAAATTGCTCCAAATAAGCAAGCTGTAAAGAAACCTAATAATGGTTTAGGTAGTACTTTTGAAACTAACATTGGATAAGCTAAGTCTATTGTTTTTATAGAATCTCCAAAAATATGGAATGATACTAATCCAGGTACATTTAATAAAAATGGTAAAAATAATAGGAATACTCCTGCATATAATATACCTTTTTGTCCCTCTGCTAAACTTTTAGCTGCTAACGATCTTTGAATAATTGCTTGGTTTGTTGTCCAATAGAAGAAGTTTACTATTAAGATTCCTGTAAATATAGTTGTCCAAGGTACAGGATCTGCTGCTCCTCCCCAAGCTGTAAGTTTATCAATATGAGTAGTAGTTACTATCTCTACTCCTTTTGCCATACTTCCTTCTCCAAGATATTTTAAAGCAAAGAAAGGTATCATAGCTCCACCTATTATTAGAGCAAAACCATTTAATGTATCAGATACTGCTACTGCTTTTAATCCTCCAAATATAGCATATATTCCTCCAATAATTCCTATTAACCACACCACACTCCATAATGCTACATTAAAACTTACTCCAAACATTGCTTCTACGTCAAATATTTGTGTAAAAGCTATTGCTCCTGAGTATAAAGCTCCTGGAATCATTACAAATGTATATGCTACTAAGAATAAAAGAGACATTATCTGTCTTGTTTGTTTATCATATCTTTCTTCGAAAAACTCTGGTATTGTTGTAAATCCACCTTTTAAATATCTTGGTAGTAAGAATATTGCAAGTACACATAATGGAATTACTGATTGAACTGTCCAAGCTATTATTGAAAAGTTACTAGCATATGATGAAGCATTTACTCCAACAAGTTGTTCAGTTGATAAACTTGTAAGAACCATTGAAAACCCAATTACTGTTGCTGTCAGTCCTCTACCTGCTAAAAAATACCCCTTTGCACTATTCTCTTCATCTTTTGTTTTTAACCAAGATATAAAAGCTATTAATGCTGTAATAAACACAAATGATATAAATGTCATTTTACCACCCCTAAATTTATCTTCTAAAAAATCCTAAAACTTAACTAAAAATTTGTAGTATATATAAATCTATCTCCTCTTACTGTAGAAGTTGTATATTCTACTACATCTTTACCTTGAAACACTACCCTTTCTACCTTCATTCCTAAATCATTTTCTTTTAATCCTAAATTTTTTGCTTCATTTATGTCTAATTTACATGGATAAAATAACTCTTTTCCATGTGTCATTTTTATTCCGTACTCCTCAGATAAAATATCATAAAGTTTTTTGTCAGTAAGTTCTTTCATTTCTATTCCATCTACTAGCTTATAGTTAAGATTAATTGTTTCATAAATAAGAGGCTCATTATTTCCATATCTTATCCATTTAATTTGGCATAGCATTTCATTCTCTTCTAGTTGCATTTTTTCTCTTACATAGGCATCAGCTACTTTTATTTTCAATGAGATTATTTTTGAAACTGGAACTTTTCCAAGGCTTCTCATATCATCATAAAACTTACTAAAACTAGAACGATTTTGATATATCTTAGGAGTAGAAACATAACTTCCTTTCCCTCTCAATTTATAAATATATCCATCTTTTTCTAAAATATCTAGAGCTTGTCTTACTGTTGTACGGCTTAAATCATAAATTTTACAAAATTCATTTTCTGCTGGAATCTTATCATTTTCTTTAAGCTTTTGCTCATCTACAGCTTTTTTTATGCTATGAGCTAACTGTTGGTATAAAGGTATTTCACTTTTTTTATCAATTTTAAACATTTTTTCTCCCATGGTTTAATAAAATGATATCATCTTGTTATAACAAGTATAACCTTTCTGTTTTTCATTGTCAACCCTTATTTTTACTGGCTTAAACTTGTATCATACAAGAAATACAGCTTTTTCATCACTTTTAATCAACTTGTATCTAATAAATTTTTTCAAGGTTTTTTACAACTCATTTTGTTCTTTTTAAGACTGTAAAGAACTATTTTACAATAGATATTCTATTTAGAAAATATAATATACAAAAATAATAAATTTACTTTTTAAAACCCCCTATAATTTTTTAAATCAACTAAATTTATTTTTTTTGTTTTTTACTTCAAATTAAACTTTTTTAATAAAAAAAATACTAAAAAAAAACATTTTATCTATTGACATTATATTTTTAAAGTTGTAAAATTATCGAAAGAGGTACGTACAACACAACATTTTAAGGAGGATTTTATTATGCCTAATATCGTTTTAACTAGAATTGATAACAGATTAATCCATGGTCAAGTAGCTACTGCTTGGACTCAATATTCAGGAGCAAACTTATTATTAGTTCCTAATGATGATGTTTCAACTAATCCTACTAGACAAAATTTAATGAACCTTGCTGCACCTAAAGGGGTTCAAACAAGATTTTTTTCTATTCAAAAAACTATTGATATCATTCACAAAGCTGCTGATAGACAACTTATAGCTATCATAGCTGAAACACCTCAAGATGTAGTAAAATTAGTTGAAGGTGGAGTTCCTATAAAAAAAGTAAATGTTGGAAATATGCATATGTCTGAAGGAAAAAAACAAATTTCAAAGGCTGTTTGTGTTGATGATAATGATATAAAAGCTTTTAATAGATTAAAAGAACTTGGTGTAGAAGTAGAAATACAAAGAGTTCCTACTGAAGCAAAAGAAAATATTTGGGAATTAATAAAATAAATTTTTAAGGGAGGAAGACTATGTTACTAGAATCATTGTTAATAGCAATATTTGCTGGTATTGCTGGTATTGATTTATTTAATGGACTTTTTCATATCCATAGACCTATTGTAACAGGAGCAATTGTAGGTTTAATTCTAGGAGATTTAAAAATGGGGCTTATTGCTGGAGCTACCCTTGAGCTTGTATGGATGGGAGCAGTGCCAGTTGGAGGAGCACAACCACCTAACGTTGTAGTTGGAGGTATTATAGGTAGTGCTTTCGCTATTTTAACTAAACAAGATCCTGCAACAGCAGTTGGAATAGCAATCCCATTTGCTGTAGCAGTTCAAGCTTGTATTACATTGATGTTTACTTTCTTCTCACCTGTTATGCATAAGGCAGATAAGTTTGCTGAAGAATGCAATACAAGTGGAATTGAGAGAATCAACTACTTAGGAATGGCACTATTATTTGTATTCTATTTTATTGTTACATTTTTACCAATTTCATTGGGTGCTGAAGCAGCTAAAGAGATTGTGGAACTTTTACCAGAGTGGTTAATAGCTGGATTTGGAGTAGCTGGTGGATTAATGCCTGCAATTGGATTTGCTATGTTATTAAATATTATGTTTAAGAAAAATTATATCATATTCTTTGTACTAGGATTTATCTTAGCAACTTATCTAAATCTACCTGTTATAGGTATTGCTGCAATTGGATTCATAATTGCTCTATACGATTACTTCATAAATAAAAAAATGGATAGCTTAGAACCTGTAGCAACAGCAAATGGTGAGGAGGATTATAGCGATGGAATATAGAGATACAAGTAAAGAGAAAGTTTTAACTAAAAAAGATTTAAATGGAATGGTTTGGAGATCATTACTTTTACAAGCTTCTTTCAACTATGAAAGAATGCAAGCTGGTGGTTGGTTATATTCTATTCTTCCTGGACTAAAGAAAATTCATAAAAATAAAGAAGATTTAAGTAATTCTATGAAATTACATCTAGAATTTTTCAACGTACATCCTTTCTTAGTTACATTTGTACAAGGGCTTGTACTTGCAATGGAAGAAAATAAAGAGAGTAGAGATTCTATAAGAGGTATAAAAATAGCTTTAATGGGACCTCTTGGTGGTATTGGAGATGCTTTATTCTGGTTTACTTTACTTCCTATTGCTGCTTCTGTTGGAGTTTCTTTAGGAATACAAGGTAATATAGCTGGTCCTATTATCTTCTTATTAGTTTTTAATATTGTTCATCTCTTCTTAAGATTTTTCTTAATGCATTACTCTTATAAAATGGGAGTAGGAGCTATTGAGAAATTAAAAGATGATACTCAATATGTAACTAACGGTTCTCTAATCTTAGGACTTACAGTTATTGGAGGACTTATAGCTTCATTTGTAAGAATGAATATCGCTTATGTCGTTAATCTAGGAAGTATTAGTATAGATATTCAAAAAGATATTATAGATAAAATTATGCCAAATATGCTTCCTCTTCTTTATACATTATTCATGTTCTATCTATTGAAAAAAGGTAAAAAGCCTATCTTCCTAATAGTAGTAACATTAGTTATTGGTATTGTTGGAAAATTTTTTGGTGTACTATAAATAATGGAGGTCATATGATACCTATTGTAATAACTGGACATGGACAATTTGCCACTTCTATAAAAGAAACCATAAAATATATTCTTGGAGAACAACCTAATGTATATTTTGTAGATTTTAATAACGGTATGGGAAATAGAGAATTAGAAGATAAATTAAAAAATCTTATTCAAGAATTAAATAGTAAGCAAATTTTATTTTTAACTGACTTAGTTGGTGGTACTCCTTTTTCAACTGCTGTTCTCTTAAGTGAAGAGAATCCAGAATACAAGGTTTTTGGTGGTTGTAATATGCCAATGATAATCTCTGCAATCGAACTTTCAGAAGAAGAAGATATAAATTACATAGCAGATGAGATTTTAAACTTCGCTAAAGACAATATAATACTATTTAATCCTATTATAACTAATACCTCTACTGATGACGAAGATGGTATTTAAGAATTAACTTTAAAATTTAAAAGAAGGTACTATTGCAATTTAAGAATTTGCAACAGTACCTTCTTTTTTACTTTAAATTCTCTTTAAGAATTTATAATATTTTTTAAATTTTTTGTAACTTAATTTTTATAACTTTAGAATAAGTAGTTGTTATATAAAGAATTGTTTTCTCATTTTTATACTCAACTTTTATCCCTTTATTCTCTTCTAATTTGTATTTTCCATTTAAAACAACCTTTGAAGTATGAGGTATTGAATTATTTTTATTCCAAGCTCTAGAATATATACTTACCTCTCTCATTTTACCATTTTTATCATACTGGTTTTCATCTCTTCCTTCATAAAGTCTTAAATCTGGATCAACAAAACTAAGTTCTATCCCAGCTTCCATTGGAGCAATCATTATCATAGATGGGGTATCTATTTCAGAGATATACCTATCCTTTATCTTTCCACTTTCAAATAAAGCATATCCCCTCATTTTAGATACTTTATCTTCCACTATATGTGCATTATAATCTTTTTTAAGTACCTCATATCCTTTATCAATTTTAAATTTATTTTGTTCCTCCTCATTTCCTTTAACTAAGATACTATACTCATATCCCTTATCTTTTGGATTTTTTCCATGGTTAATATACGCTAACTCATAATTATTTTCAGTTGGAGTTCCCTCTTTTTGGTCAAAAGAGTGTTGTTTTTCTCTTTTATAATGTACCTCTCCATCAGCAACTGCATAGATATTATTTTGACTATCTACTAAAACTATATCTCCCTTCGTTACCTTTTCTACTTTTTCAATTTTCCCATCTCCTAAATAGTTTTGGAAAAGAGTAGTATGAGTTTCATTAACTTTATCGTCATTTTCTATATTGCTACCTAATAATACCACTCTATTATCAAAGAAAAATACAGATTTTCTAGCTCTATGGCTTCCATTATATTTTGGATTTTCGTGTAATTTCATAGCAAACATACCATTGTTATTTAAGTTATTTCCTCCAGAATAAGTTTCATCTGAAAGTAACATCTCCTCTATTCCACTAAATGTATCTACTTGAGCTATACTCGACTTCATCTCTTCTAATGGTAAAGCAATAGCAGTAGCTCCAGGATAGTGTGCCCAGTTCCATCCCTCTTGTACAAATCCACTCTCTTTTAAAGAGTTTTGTAATATTTGAACAGTTCCATAACTCATATATCTTCCATATAGATTATTTTTTTTATAAGTTTCATTTCCTACCAAATATCTACTAAATCCCTTTACTCCCACTAACCACTCATCTCTTCTATGAAGTTGTAGCGATCCCATATTCATTGTCCAAGCTCCATTTGGAGTTTCTTCCTCTCTATACCCAAGTTTTTTAAATTCTTTGGCAAATTTTCCATCACTATCAAGTCTTAAATATGCTTCAGCTAGCTCCTTATCTATACCCTCTTTTTTCCCATATGCTGCATATCCAAATACATCAGTGGATATTTTAAAACTATCATTTGGATGTCTTCCACTTATACTAATTAACCAATTATATTTATTAGAATAGATTCTTGACATAAGAACAGATTTTTTTACCTTATTATAGGCAGTTTCATCTAAAGCAAAATCTGTATTTCCTAAGTAATAGATTATTGGAGTTAATCCTTCAAAAGCTCCTTTTGCATAAGCTGGATAATTTTGCATATGATGAAATACAGAACCATCATCTTTAAAACCTCCAGAAAGACCAGGTGTATAATTTATTCCGTAAGCTAGATAATTATTGAATTGTCTAAGTTGTGCAGTTGCTACTCTTTCATCTTCATTTAACATTATAGCTGTTAACATTCCAGGTAACATTGTATTCAATACATCTATATTTACACCTTTTATCTCTTCAATTGGAGTATATATCATTCCCATAGCACTATACCACATTACCATCTCTTTAGCTTTAGCTAAATCTCCATGAGATAAAAGTGGTTCTCTCATAAGCAAGATACTTTGATATACCTCTCTTATATTATATCCAAGATGGTGTATTGTTCCTTGAGAACTTCCCTTTGTCCAACCTTGACTATACATAAAATCAAGTGCTTCTCTAAATATAGAATATATATCTTCTTGTTGTTTTTTATTATTTGTAGAGTTATACATATATGCTAACTCTCTTAAATAAGTTCCAAACTCTTGAAGAGGAAGATAATCTATCAACATAAACTCCTCTTTTGGTAACTCTTCATAAATTTCTATCAACTGTGGAGTAGCTAAGAATTGTTTTTTATACTCCTCTAACTTTTCTCTCTTCTCTCTAATATTTTTATCTTTTACCTTTACATTTTTTAAGATATTTTCTCTTAACTTCTCCTCTATTTTTTGTAATCCTATCTTCTCTTGAGAAGTTATCTCATTCAAATTACTTTTCTTTATTTGATTATAATTTTTATATAGAGCCATCCAGTGAGCATTAGCTGTATAATCAGCTGATAGATTTACAAAATTTACCTGCTCATCTCTAGCATTGTATCTAGGGTCTATCAAAATAGAAGGGATAATTTGATCTAAATATATCTCTCCATCAGAATTAGGAGCAATAAATACTATTTCGTCCATTCCTGTAATTGCTCTTCCCTTCATATCCCTATCATACTGTACCCACATAGTTCTCCAACCTGTAAAGTCCATATTTATTTCAAAGTATGACTTTGTTTCTCCATACTTTTTAAACTCTACCTTTAGTTTATCTTTTATTGGAGTTTTATTATATATCCACATAGCAAAACTTGCTCTTGATTTTTCCTTTCCTCCCTCTTGAAAAGGTTTATATCCTACATCTCCTTTTATAGAGAGTTTATCTCCTTTTTTAAATTTCCATTTTAAAGATTGCTCTCCATCTTTTACTATCTCTTTTGATATCTCTATTTTTGAATTCTTTCCAACAATTATATTTTCTGGAATTCCTCCTTCAAATTGATAATTTCCATAAGCATAACTATTGATTAAAACTGCAATAGAAAGCAACATCTTTCTAAAGGTAATCCTATTTTTTCTTGTCATCATAACCTCTTTTCTCATAAATTTAATTTTTATAATAATACTTAATACTATATAATTATCTTAATCAAAATCATTTCTAATGTAAATCTTCATTATTCTGTATAATTCATTTTATAGAATAATGTAGACACTATTTTTCTATAAAAGAAAAGAGGATAGAAAATTAATAATCTATCCTCTCTATTTATTGGGAAAATTTTATGAAAACTTATTAGCTATTTTACTTTTCTTAGTTTTATATATTTAGTAGCACCATTATTTTTTAAATCCACTTCTATTTCTGTTATAAAGTTCTTAATATTTAGCTTGATATTCTTATCTGTACTTTCTACTAACTCATATTTTCCATCTAATTCAATTTTTGAATCATAATTTTGTATTTGAGCTGGATCACTTACATATAAATCTAAGATATCTCCTTTTTCTTTCTTTAAGACTGAAAGGGTAGAGTAAGTTTTTATTCCTTCAAATTTTTGTGGTTTATCTTTCCAGAAATTTATACCCACTGTATTAGTTTGTCTATCTTTAACTATATGAGCCTCATTATCAGCTTTTACTATTTCAAATCTTGAAGTGTCAAAACTATCCACCTCTTCTTTAGAGAACATTGGTAAAATTACATAAGCATATTTTGCATCTTTAGGATTTTTTCCATGATTAATATATGTTGTAAAATATTTTTTTGTTATCTCTTTGTCAGAGCTTCCTCCAATATCTTTCCAACTACCTTTATTTTCAGTTACTTTTACTACTACCTCAGGAGCTTCTACTATCTTATATCCAATATTTTCATCTGGATAGTTTTCATTAAAGTTTATAGAAAGATTTTTAGGATTTTGAATTGTAATCTCCTCTTTTAATTGCTTTCCATTTAAATAGATTTTTCCATCTTCTAAAATTCTATTATCTACAGTAGTATGAATTATTCCATCTCTACTATCTATATTTGAAGCTATTGCTAATGTAACTCCATCTATCATAAACCAAGATTTTTTCATCTCAGTTTGTTTATTCCAAGATATCATATCCATTCCTACAAATGCTTCTCTTCCAGTTTCAACTCCTCCTACAAAAGATTTTGGAGATACAAATCCTATCATTCTTCTCTCTCCTGATTTATCTCCTCTAGGATTTAAACTATTAGTTACTCCTGGTAGATGATAGTCATCTACTGTTGGCCAAAATTCTGTAAATGCACTTGAATCCTTACCATAGATATATGTCATTCCATCTCCAGTATACCAACCTTTTATATTTTCTCCATTCATTGTCTCAAAGTTAGCTACTCTTGATGAGTGCATTGACACTACTACTTTTCCATCTTTTCCATTGAAATATACAGCTCTATCCATGGCACCAAAAACTTTTGTCCCATTTACTTCTAAAGGTTTTATACTTTTATTATTCATTATATCTATTAAGATATTTTTTATAGTTTGATTACTTACTCTGTCTATTGTATAATAAGAATTATTATCTAGAATTAATTTCTTTATTAACGATTGTAACTTTTCTTTATACTCTGGACTAGCCCCCTCTGATAACATTGCAAAAGAACTAACTAACGCTCTTCCTTTCTCAATATCATTAGATTTATCTCTTGAAATAGATCTTCCATTTACAGAGTCATTCACTCCTCCATTTATCATAAGGTAGCTATATCCATTTAAAATAGACTCATAAATATTATCTATTCTTGGGTCTTTTATTTTAAACTCTGTTCCATTAATTAACCATAAAATAGAACCTAGTCCATTAAAAAGTACTGCTGCATATGTTCCATTATATGCTACATTGTCATGTTGAATAAAAGAACCATCTCTATAGAATCCATCTCCTGATGTTACATACTCTCCAACATCTGCAACAGCATTTAATCCATCTAATACTTGTACCTTATCTTCCATCAATACCCCTCTTAAAAATGAGATTATTGATGTATCCATTCTATTTCCTCCAGTAGAAATTCTCTTATCTGGAGATGAAGAGTAAGAAGCCGATGGACTTACACCTGACCACTCTGCATATGGTTGGAAATATTGAGAAGCTTTTAAGTATTTCGTTCTTTTTTCTGCTGGTACATCATCATATACTAAAGTTAATAAATCATTTAAATTTTTAGGAATTCCTAATTCCCATTGCCACCAGTTTCCTAGTTCTGGTAATCCTTCATGATAAGCATTATCATATAACCAATCTAAACTCTCTATTATATCTTGTTTAGTTTTTTCATTTTTATAGTATTTAGTTCCTGGAGTTGCATATGCCTTGGCTATTTTTACTAAGTTCTCATATTGTCTCATTACATGAACTCCATTTTTCATATTTTCAGCACCTTTAAAAATAGATGTTCTATTTTTATCAAAGTTCATATTCTCATAAACTTTATCTGCTACTCCCTCATTCATAGCCACTATTCTAGAGATGTCAGCTTTTGACATCTCCAAAATTCTATTATCTTGTGGTAAGCCAGTTAAAAACTCCACCCAACCATCTCTTATCTTTTTATAATCTCTTATCTCCTGTTGAGAAATCTCCTGTTTTTTTGTATTCTCTATTTTTTCTACCTCTTGAGAGAAAGAAGTAGTTGTTAAAGCTAGTATTGCACATATTAATATTAATTTCTTTTTCATCTTTTCTCCTTCCTCCTATTAGAAATTATAACTGAATCCTACTGTTGGTCTAAATGAGTATGCTCTTGTAACTTTTCTATCATTTTCTTTCGTTACTTTAGTTTTTAAATCTAAGAAAGTAAGTTCTCCAAAGATATTAAATCCAGGTACTACCACATGGTTATACTTTACTGTATACCTTGTTTCATAGCTTTCAGAATCTTTCTTATTATTATCTAATGAGTTATACCAAGCTCCGTTTCCTAGTGGTACTCTTAGAGCAAATGTTATACTATCTCCATTTCCAAAATAGTAAGTTGCTGATGGTCTTAATTGATTCATTTGATATCTTCCTGCTCCTTTAGCAAATACATATTCTCCTGAATTAGCATTATAACTAGAATACTTTATCCCATCATGATCCATCCATCTATCTTCTCTATAATATCCCATTCTTAATTGCCATCTTGGCATAAATCCAGTATACACTAAATTATGTTCATTTTCCATTAAGAAATCCATTTGTCCTTCTAAAAGTCCAGTGTAGTTATACTCAAATATTCCTGTAGTTTTCATATCTAATCTAAATCCACTACCTAAATTATACGAGAAGTTTGGTGTTAATCTTAATTGATGAACCCCTCTTTCTACTCTTGCTGGTCCTTTAGTATATGATAATGCTGGCTTATCTGATGTTTCATTTCTATATCCTATGTTAAATCCATATCTTCCCTTAGAATATGAATCACTCCATCTAGCTTCCCCATGAAGTCTTGTAGCCTTTTGTTCTGCTTCTCCAGCCTTAGTATCTTTTAAGAAATCATTTGCCATATAGTAACCTTCAAAATAGTATGACCATTTTGTTTTCTTATCATTTAAGCTCAAAGTAAACTTAGGTTTCATCTTCATTGATGTAGCATAATCCCCACTACTTAATGAATTATCTATTTGTGAATAATATACTCTATCTGAGTCATCTTCTGACTCCATCATCAATGCAAAAGTTCCACTCCATCTATCTGATGATAATCTAGTATTTTCTATACCACTTAAAAGAGGTCCAAAAATTGGAGTATCTGCCATAGTATCCATCTTATATGTTAATCCCATTGTTAGCATATCAGCATCATACTCATCTGATATTGAAGATGTATATCTACCATTTAAAGCTAAAGATTCTGTTATATCTAATTGTCCAAAGATACTTGTAGAAAATACATTTTCTCTCTCCATAGTTCCTACTTTATATTGGTCCGTTATACCTTGCATATTTAATCTTTTTCCATCTTTAATATTTCCTAACTCTGTTTCCCAAGCTAAATCTGCTCCTACTAAATATTTTCTATCAAAAATATACCCTGTATTTTGGAACATAAATCCTGCATGTGGAGTAATTGAGTAATAAGAAAATTCATTAGCATTTTGATTTTTTACCATTAAATTTATATTATCTTGATTTGTTGAATGAATTCTCTCCTCTTCTTTCTCATTTATATTCCCTTGCATTATTCTATTTACATCTATTCCAGCATAGAATGAAGCTTTATTTTTAGCATCATCTTTAATAGTATAGATAGCACTTGTTCCTACTCCCATAGCATATGTAGGATAATGAGATTTTAATTTCTCATTAAAGTTTCCTATATTCACTCTTCTATTTATGTTATTGTGTCCATAAACAAAAGAGAAATTTGTATTTAATGCTAATTTTTCACTTAAATTATGGTTATAATAAAGTCCTACATAAATATTATCTGTTGCTATTTCTCCACTATCTCCACCATCGAACTTAGCTTATACTTTTCTTATTATTATCTAGAATGAAAGTTATTCATATAGATAAAACATTCTATC
>OGED01000631.1_pt1 | contig 15729 bp, 13 predicted proteins | sample 1570581 | NCBI WGS metagenome assembly OGED01 (sample SAMEA2582135, study PRJEB24529) | metagenome | biome: Human gut stool | place: China | collected 2011 | reverse complement strand
TAGGTTGAGCACCGTGTTCTCATCGTAGCGTCGAACCTCCTGCACGGACCTGACGAGCGCATCGGCCAGCTCGCGTCCCCTGAGCTTCGCGGGCTTGACGCCGCAGACGGCCTGCGCGAGCCTTTCGCGACGGCTCCTGTCATCGTCCTCGGTCCAGACGTCGAGCGCCCTCACGAGGGACTCGGGCATCAGCTCGCCGTCGGCTCCGTGCGTGCGCTCACAGATTCTTTTCGACTCCTCGAGCAACTTCGTGTGCAGGTTTCCGAGCCTGCGGTATTCCTCGCGACGCTTCTCAAGCATCCCGTTCAGATTGAGAAGCTGGTCGATCACGTCCTTCTTTTCATCCAGAAGACAGGACGCGAGGGCCTTCCTCCGGACCTCCGTGTCGAGCTCCTTCTTGCTTATCTCGAGACTGGCGTACTTGCGAGCGAGCTCGTCCCTCTTGCCTTCCTGCTCTCGGATGTTTTCGCGGAGCGCCTTCTCCTCGTACTTCAGGCGCTCGACCCTCACGCCCACGAGAGTCTTTGCGGAGATCTTGTCGATCAGCTTGTCACCGACCGCCACGCGCGAGATCACGGCGTCAATAATGGCGTCGTTGCCGGCCCTCATCTCGTTCAGCACGAAGTTCGCGACATGCTCCTTCACCTCCTCCTTGTACTGCAGGCGGCGCATCACGTTTCTGGCGCGGGCAAGGCGACCGGCCATCACGTCCGGCTCCACGTCCTCGAAGGCCTCGTGAGACTGGAGCCGATCCCTGATGTAGGCGGCACGCACGGCAGACTTCTCAAGAAGGCGCCTGAGCAGGTCCGCGTCACTCCAGACGTCGACCGAAACCGCATCCATGAAGGCCGTCTTCGCGCAGCGCACGCCCACGTGCACGGGCTGGCCGGCGCCCTCCCACCTGACGTACTCGCGAACCTCCTCGACCTTGTCGGCCTTGATCCTGAAGGCGGAGACGAGCCCCTTGTTGACGGTGCCGGAGAACGTGACGTAGTTCTTCCCGCGGTTGTCCCTCTTCAAGCGCATAGGACCGTAGAAAAGGTCCTTGTGCTCGAGCAGCACGAACTCGTTGGCAACCTTCATCTCGTCTTCCAGATCCTCAGAATCCGTCACGCTGACGGGAATCATCGTCGAGGTGAAGTCGATGCGGTCCAGGTCCTCGGCGGGCTTCACGACAAGATGAATGCCGAAGTCGGACGCGCTGAAGAAGCGCTTGCTGCTCGTGATCCTCGAGAAGTCGACGAACTTGCAGAAGTCGGAACGCACGCGGCCGTTTTCGTCGAAGTTCGGCATCAGTTCCGACGGCTTCAGGTCGATGACGTAGAAGGCGCCTTCCTTGATCTGGTTGCGGCCCGCCGACTTCAGGTTGAAGGCACCGTAGGAGGGGAAAAGCTGCTTGGCCTCCGACTCGATCGCGCCAAAGCGGTCCTTGAACCACTCGGCGAGAACATAGAAGTTGAAGAAGTTTCCGCCACTCGAGCGGATGTAGCCCAGATAACGGGTCACGCCTCGCGGCAAGGGCGGCACGGTGACGGAGAAGTCGCGCGCAAAGACGGTGCTCGCCTTCGCCCCTTCAGCGGGCACAGGCACGACGGGGGCTGGCTCCGCGGACGGCTCGGCGGGAGACTCGGCAACCTTCGCGGCCTCGACGCCGGGGACTTCGTCCCCCGTCTGCGCAGGAGCCTCCGAGCCCCCTCAGTCTCGGCCGCATCAGCAGGGACGGTCTCGGCCGGGGCCTGCTCCTGCGAGGGCTTTTCGGACTTCTCGCCTGCGGACGCCTCTTCGCCCTCGGGATCGCCATCCTTCCCCTCGTACAGGCTCGGATCAAAGCTGATGGAGAAAGCGGTCTGCGAGTTCGCGCCAAACTCCCTGCAGTACCGTTCAAGGAAGTCCTTTGCGTACCACGACAGTCCGAATCCGCAGATGTAGATGATGAGCATGGCAAAGGCCCTGCGGTCATAAGGAGTGCCGTCGATCTCCTCATGAAAGGCCCTCATCGCCTCCTTCGACTTCTCGTGTGTCGTAGCAGCCTCCACGCGTCTGAAAAAGGCCTCGGGCGTCTTGTCCTCAGGGAGCCCCGGATAGTCAAGCGCATGCATCTTCTCCGTGTTGGCGGCTGTCATCAGCGGCAGGGAGCCCAATCCTGCACGATGGGCCAGCCCCGCCACAAGCATCTCGACAAGACTCTTGTCCTTCTCATACCAGGAGCCTTTCAGCGTGCGCTTTCCCAGAACATGCTTGAGCCTCTTGGTGAGGTAGTCCCTCTCCTCAGCCTTCAAATGTCTGAAAGCCCAACTCAGCATCTCAGCTTCTGCCAGCCATCCTTCCTTGCCCGGTCCAAACATGCCCATATTCTCACCTCTATATCAAAAAATTGCGAAGCTCGCGCAATACTGAAAGTATTTTATAGAGTGGTGCGAGATGGTGCATGCTTCGCACGGGAAACGGGCGCCGCGAATCGGGATTCAGGCAGGGAAAAAACCGCCCGGCCGCTTCACCCGGCCTGCAATCTGTGTCAAAATAACGCCTTTCACGCTTTTCAAGGCTTTCGCCTTGAGGGGCGCCAGGCAAGATAGAGGCGCAGGGACTGCATCAGTAGACGGCCGAGGAGGTATCCGAGGACGCCGCTCGAAAGGGCAGCCTGCCGAAATGACGCCGCGGACACGCGGCGGCCATTGGTGACGCGGAGAACATCCGCCTCACTCCCGCCGATCCGCGGCGGAGGAGCTGTCGCTGACCGTTCGGTCGCTTTTCGACAGTGCGGCCGGCAGGCCCGCACCCGGAAAAGTTCGCCCGGACATCTGCTGCAAGCCCGCAAGGCCCCGCCGGCCGCCGCAGGTTCGCTCCGTGTCCTCCCCCTGCGAACGCATTTCTTTCCGGAGATTCCTACCCACATGTCCGACACTACCACCGGCTCCAACGCCGGACTGCGCCGAGACCTCAAGGCGCGTCACATCACGATGATCGCCGTCGGCGGCTCCATCGGCACGGGTCTTTTCGTGGCGTCCGGCGCGACGATCGCCCAGGCCGGTCCCGGCAGCGCCCTGCTCGCCTACTCGATCATCGGCCTCATGGTCTACTTCCTGATGACGAGCCTCGGCGAACTCGCCGCCTACGAACCTGTGGCCGGCTCGTTCTCAACCTACGGCCGCCGCTACGTCGACGAAGGCTTCGGCTTCGCCCTCGGCTGGAACTACTGCTACAACTGGGCCATTACGGTCGCAGTCGACCTTGTGGCCGCCCAGCTCGTCATGGGCTGGTGGTTCCCCGACATGCCCGGAACACTCTGGAGCGCACTCTTCCTCGCGTTCATATTCACGCTCAACTACATATCCGTAAAAGGCTTTGGCGAGACGGAATACTGGTTCGCGCTCCTCAAGGTCGTGACCGTGATCCTCTTCATCTGCACGGGCTTCGCGATGATCTTCGGAATCCTCTCGGGCGACACGCCCGCGGGCTTCGAGAACTGGGCGATCGGCGACGCACCCTTCGTGGGCGGCCTTCCCGCCCTGATCGGCGTCGCCATGGTGGTGGGCTTCTCCTTCCAGGGAACCGAGCTCATCGGCATCGCCGCAGGCGAAACCGAGCATCCCGAGAAGAACATTCCCAAGGCCGTCCGACAGGTCTTCTGGCGAATCCTGCTCTTCTACATCCTCTCGATCTTCGTCATCAGCCTGATCATTCCGTACACCGACCCGCGCCTTCTCAGGAACGACGTGGCCGACATCGCCGTGAGCCCCTTCACGCTCGTCTTCGAGCACGCGGGCCTGCTCTCGGCCGCCGCGCTCATGAACGCCGTGATCCTCACCTCGGTGCTCTCTGCGGGCAACTCCGGCCTCTACGCCTCTACGCGCATGCTCTTCGTGCTCGCGCACCAGGGTTCGGCCCCGAAGATCTTCGGCAAGCTCTCCGCCTCCGGCGTCCCGCGCAACGCGCTCTTCGCCACGACGGCGGTCGCGGGCCTGTGCTTCCTGACGTCCCTCTTTGACAACCAGTCCGTCTATCTCTGGCTGCTCAACACCTCGGGCATGAGCGGCTTCATCGCCTGGCTCGGCATCGCCATCAGCCACTACCGCTTCCGCCGCGGCTACGTGATGAACGGCTACGACGTCAACAAGCTGCCCTACAAGTCGTCCTTCTTCCCGTTCGGACCGATGTTCGCCTTCGCGCTCTGCATGATCATCATGCTCGGCCAGAACTACCAGGCCTTCCTCGCGGGCACGATCGACTGGGCGGGCGTGGTCGCCACCTACATCGGCATCCCGCTCTTCCTCGCCATCTGGCTCGGCTACAAGCTCATCACGGGCTGCCGCTTCGTGCGCTACAGCGACATGAAGTTCCCGGAAAAGTACCGCTAGGAAACTTCACTGACAACGGGCGGCCCGCTTCCATCAAGGCGGCCGCCCGCAGGCTTCACTCCTCCTGGCTCTTCCCATCTGCGGCCTGCGCAGAAATCGTTCCAACCAGCTGCAGACCCGTCATGGTCGTCAGTCGACTGCCTGCCTCTCTTCCCGCCTTCTGCATCAGGACGTATCCGGGCGCCCCTCTCTTCGATCTCACAATCAGCATGCCCGACTCTTTGGGGCAGCTCTCAAAAAGCCTGTCTGCAACGATGCCCGCCAGCGCATCCGACACACTCGAAATGAAAACATTGGGCACAGGCTCAACAAACCAGAGCTTCAGCTTGCCTCGAACGGCCGGAGGCAGTTTTTCCGCAAAAACCACAATCATCCGTCACGCCTCCGCATCCAGAACTCCGTTAACCGTCTCGGCAAATGCCCCTAGAACCTTGCGCTCGATCAGGCGTGCGCAAAATGCGTCTATCAAGACATGACGATCAAATACGTCGGCCCCTTCGGACACCAGCTTGAAAGCCAGATCGATCGTCAGATCGGACTTATAAAGATCGGCCACATCGTACACGAAAGGCATCGGAGAACCCGAATGAATGAAGCCAATGCGCGGTGAGTAACCCAGTGCCAAAAGTGATGACGTACAGATTCCATACAAAAGCTGGTTCAAAAACGTCAGTGCTCGATTGGCTGGATTGCCTTCTGTCGGTCTACCCTGCACATAAGCCCTTCCCTGCCACTCAACTCCGTATTTCTCGGACAAATCGGCATACAGCCTGCGAACGCGGACGCCCTCCATGCCCATCATCGCCTGCAGGCTTTTACCCTCCAGATCTGCATACGGGAACCGGAGGGAAAACATGCGACGAGCGACTTCGACACGGGAACTCGGATTGAACGCCAGACGGCACTGCCTGTACAAAGGCTCCGTATCAGCCGTAGGAGGCATCCCGTAAGCATAAAAGGACAGTGACTCGGCGCCCGTCCAGCAGACCGTACAGCCACTCGAACCGACGGCGTGCATGGCGGCATGCGTCACGGAAGTACCTGGTCCGAGGAACAGGGAGCCAATGGTAGCGACAGGCAGACGCACCACATATCCATCGGCACTGATCCACTTGACGCTGCTGTCATCGACTTCCAGACGCCCATGCTCCAAGTAAACATACGGATATCGATCCTTGACTTGCGGAAACATATCTCGAGTGACTCGAAATTGAATCTTCCTCATAATTGAATCCTCCTCATGTTACAAACATCAAATAATAACGGTAACCATTATCAGTCCGCGACAAATACCTGAATCATGTCATGCGATATGTTAACAATTACATGACAATTGCCAGCAACAGCCTCTCATTTCACTTTCAGAAACATCCCCACCTGCGTGGGGAAAACCAACAAAGCGGCAACCCGGACAAAGACTACCTAGAAACATCCCCACCTGCGTGGGGAAAACGGTACTACTACAGCGCATCGCCTTTCATCGGAGGAAACATCCCCACCTGCGTGGGGAAAACGTGGACCTACGCGGCTGGGCGTGAGCTCCCGGGGAAACATCCCCACCTGCGTGGGGAAAACAGACGGCGGATCTCGTTGCGGCTCATCGCGCCGGAAACATCCCCACCTGCGTGGGGAAAACATTGCGTAGTAGATGTACTGGCCTTCCGTAGCAGAAACATCCCCACCTGCGTGGGGAAAACCGGCGGTGACATCGCACGAAGTCCTTCGCGGTGGAAACATCCCCACCTGCGTGGGGAAAACCAAACAAAAAGTACAAGGGCAAACAGGTTTTGAGAAACATCCCCACCTGCGTGGGGAAAACCCTCGTCAATGTTCTAGAGAACGGCGAACTTTAGAAACATCCCCACCTGCGTGGGGAAAACAGCGCCCACATGGACTTCAGGAGCTCGGAGCGGGAAACATCCCCACCTGCGTGGGGAAAACAATGGCCGTCGGCGCGTGAGACAATGAGGCCAGGAAACATCCCCACCTGCGTGGGGAAAACAACCGCCAAGGGCCGTCGTGATGCGAGATGCCAGAAACATCCCCACCTGCGTGGGGAAAACAGCAAGATGTTGTCTTGACTGCCATTCTGGATACTACCTTTTGTTAAAGAGCAAGTTCCTAGCGTTATCCCTTAGACAGGGTTGCGCCATCTTTGCGTATTACCCCTCGCTCGGTATAGACCTTCGCCTTGCCAAAGCTCAGCGGGACGTCCCGAACGATTGTGGCGGCAGGGTCATCAAGGGACGACTCCTCCCAAATTGAAATGACTTCAAAGCCTTCACCGTAGAACTCGGGGAGTTCGGCCTCCACCTTTGCCAGGGCTTCAGCCTCGGTCTCGAAGATTCCACCAAAGACTGGCAGAGCGGGCGGGCAGCACTTTCGGCCCAGATAAACATCCCAGACGGGCGCCTTCAAGCCTGCTTCAACAGCCTCACTCCATGTGTCAGGGATTTCCTGAATAACGGCAAAGCTTGCGTCCTGAAGAAACTCGCGCCCGGTGAGCCTCGCTCCTCCATTGACCGCCTTTTTGCCTTCTGAAGTTTTGGGTATGCACTCAAGCTGCCAGGGATCATTCTCATCGTAACCGTTGCCGACCATGTGAAAGTCCGTAAGAATGGCAACCTGCCGATGCTTCCCTTCGGAAGGACCGAGTTGAAGCACCTTCTGAGGCAGTCCGGCGATTTCACCCAGCGCCTCCGTCTGAGGACCGCCTTTTCCCATCGCACAGAAGAGCAGCCCCAGCACACCGGACTTCGTCGGAAAGAACTCCGTCCCGCGATGCCAGAAGAGGCTGTTGCTTCCCCAAGACTGCATTGGGCCGGAAAGGCGCATATACAGAAACCTTGTCATTGGAACTAGACTCCTGCAGCCTTTTCGATGCCTGCAATCAGTTCATCAATGGACATGCCTTCGGCATCACCGAACTCGAAGGACGCGACTTTGCCATAAAGCGATCCGGAAAGCTTTTCCTGACGTGAAAGCTCGGCCTTGAGCGCTTCAATGCTCGGCTCCAGACAGCCGCCCTGCGACCTGGCGCGCACAGGCTTTTCAAAGGCGCACTGCATGCGCTGGCCATTACGGACGAGCACGAACGCATAAGCCCACGGACATGCCGCGCTCATCGTCGCCTGACGAGCCGCAGGCACTGCGGTATAAAGCGCCTTGATGAATTCCTCGACTGCCGTCCTGACGGCATCGGGCTCATCCTCAATGCCCAGCGTCTCGACGAGCTTGGACAAGTTGAGCGATATGTAGCGATAGTAGGTCGCGGATCCGTACTCGGAGGTGCCCATGTGACCCGCCCCAAGGCTATCATCCTCGTTTCCGCCCATGTCGTCCAGAGCCGTGAAGAAATCCAGTTCGGGGGAAGCAGCATGCGTCGAGATGGCGTGACTGAAGGCCGCAGCGGCTTCGACATTCATAACGGACGCCTTGGCGACCATGCGGCCGAAAAGGGCAATGTCGAGACCGTTGAGGGAAGCAACCTTGGCCTTCTTGAGAATTTTCGCTACTTCAGCGGACTTGATCTCGGACACGTCAAGGTTCTTCTCGATGGCGTAGTCCGCAAAAGCCTCGTACTCCTTGTCGGTCATGAAAAGAAGAGAGTCATCGGAGAGAGACTTGGCCAGAGTGTCAGCCGCCTTTTCAGCAGCTGTGTCTTTGAATCCCTTTTTCTGAAGGACTGCGAGAAGATTCGCCTTCACCTTCTTCGTGCGGATGCCGAGCTTGACGCCCTGTTCGTGAAGAGCCAGACGAACGGAGCGCTTCCAGCACTGGGAGCTCACGCGCAGACGTTCCACTCCACCGATCACAACGGTCTTCGGAGCACCGACGTCGTCTCGATTGAGGCACGAAACGGGGAAGGACTGAAGGATGTGAAATTCAATAACCGGATATTTTTTCATGATGACGTTCTCACTTGATGACGAAAACTTGAAGGAACCCATACCCGAAAGCACGGGACTTACCGATGCCTCCCAGAAATGCCTTCTTGAACAAATTGGAATCAACGACTTTCAAAATACCGCTGACTCTTGCGCGGGAGCAGACAATGCGGTTTTTCTTCCTGTAGAAAACATCGCGCCCGAGCCTGTCGACTGAAGAAATCGACACCTCCATGCCGCGTCTGGCCGCGAGTTCCATGAACCATGCACGGACGTTCTCTTCGCCCCTGACCGCCACGCGCTTGCCTTGAACGCATCGGCACGGATTCACGAGGATCTGGAAACGATACGCTTCATGGTCAAGAAAGCCCTCTGGCAGCGGCTTGACCTCAAGCGAAACATCGCTCGCCGAAGAGACGGCAGGCACGGGATGCCTGCTCAGAAAGTCGATTCTGCGCCCGTAAAGCGTCTGCCCATGGTCCACCCACAGCAACCCTGAAGAGGTCTCGGGAGCCGCACAGCGTTCACCGTCGATCAAATCGAGCAGCGCCCGGTGAATGGAGTACGGATCCGTGACACGAAGTCTGGCCTGCGCCTCGAGGCTCAGGTAGACCCTGCCTGCATAAGCATTCATTTCTCTTCTTCCTCTGCGATCCTGCAGTAAAAATCATCAACCCAGCGCGCCTTGACCCTTTCCTGAGCCACATCAAAAGAGAGCAGCTCGTCAAGAAGACGCGCGTAGTCGAGCATCCCTGGTCTGCGGCTTCGAATCAGGCCAAGCACCGGTCTGAGCACTTCCCCGAGGTCCTTTCCCGATCGACAGCGCAGGATGCGCCGAAGTCTGGCCACCCGAGGATCCGACTTTGATTCGGAATTGAAGGCCTTGTCCGGTCCGCAGGCTCTGAGCGCGGCCCCAAGCCCGAATGTACCGGGAGAACCAGCATCCTCCAGAGCGATCGAAGCGCCGATCAGCGTGAAAAGGGCGCGATCCGTCGACCTGGTGATGTCGACGTACGCCGTCAGATCCCCCCAGATCTGAGGTGCCAGAGCAGGACTCAACGCCCTGCGGAAGCGGGCACGATAGCCGTGATCCTTGCGGATCCTCTCGTAAACGTCGGTCACAAACCTCTCGACATTCTCACGCCCCCGCCGCTTGTCGGGGTTCATTTCAGTGGTCTCAGTCATTTTCTCACCTCATCTTGTCTCTTGAAAACCGGACGGCACTTCTGATATGCCATCAACTGGCGTGCATTTCGTTTGGGGCAGACGGCGTCGTAAGCCGTCAACGCCGCCTGTTTGAAAGCAGGGCGATAGGCCTTGGGATCGGCTACGCCGCAGGCTTCGGCCATTTTCACGCCAACGGACGCGCATTGGCTCCAGAAGAGATCCTCCGCCCTGGCTGCGTGATTCGGCCCAAGTTCTGCCGCCGACAACTCCTTGTAATAGCCTGTGACACATACATAAATTGCCTTTCTGATCGAGTCGATCCAGGCCATTTCATCACAGTACCTCTTGAAAAAGACCGTATCCTGCCAGCCGGGAGCAATGCGGAAGATGCTTTCTACAAAATCATCCCTCCCGGACATGTACTGCTCGCCGGACTGTTCGGACACCTGAATGCCGACGCACCAGATCGCCGTCACGTCATCCTGACGCACGGTTCTGAAAAGCTTCAGAGCCCTGCAGCCTTCAGTCTGCCTGTCACCGCAGAAAGCCAGCACGGCATCAAGCTGGCGCCAGGGAGCGACGTCCCTTCGCGCACGCACGGCGGTGATTTTCGTGTTCTTGTCATCACGCCCCGTATTTCGAGTAGACACGGTGAGATCGCATTGCCCTGTCGAGACGGCAGGATAAGCCACGCCCGAGGTCAAATAAACGCTTTCGTCAAACAGCCTGCAGAATCGGCTGACTGGCACCAGCCATCCGACAAGTGAGTGAGCATAATCAGCCGCATCCGGTCCAATTTCGGTCAAGGGCATGCGCTCCCAGGGCGGAGTGCCGACCCCCTTGGACAGGAAGCTGAGCTCAACCTGCTCAAACATGTCCTGAGTCACCAAATTAAGCTTCAGCGACTGGTAGACATCCGACCCCATCGGGATGCAGTGCAGCCACCCTCGCCCCAGCGCCGGAGATGCAGGCGCACTTTTCTTCACAAGTCCGCTCGAGAAGACCAGCTGCTTGTCGGGCTTCTTGCCGCCCATGCCGAAGGTCACAAGAGACAGGAGCGCGTAGACCCGATCCGAATCGGACAGAGTCGAAGGCAGACTGTTGCCATCAAAAAGCAACGTTGCATTCCCCGTACATGCGCCCGGCAGAACGGCGGATAGCGGAAGCTTCTTCTTCTCGTCCCTTACAGTGACGCCGGGATGCTGAAGGAAGGGACGCTCAGGATCAAACAGGCGGAACCCGTCTCTCTGCCGTTTCAGGTAGTCCCTGACTCCGGCCTTCAGATCACCCACTGACAGCTCCGCATAGTCATCCTCATCATCCAGAGGACATGCGCACTGAGCAATCGCCAGCAGCAGCCTGAAGACGAGCAGCTTCTGGACAGGCGTGCCTGCCAGCTTGGGCGCTTCCTGCATGTCGAAGAACTGAAGCAAGCTCACGGGCTCATGCCCGATCAGCTTGATCCACTTGTCGTCGACAAGGTTGAATTCGAGTGTCATTGCTCAAACTCCGAACTAAAAAAATCTTCACTGAAATGATCGTAACCCCTCATGCGTCAAAATATGACGCAACCAGACGAAGGGAGCTTCACCCTGAAATCACAAGCCCCAGAGTCTTCGAGTAAACGGCAGGCCTGTCGACAGGAGAACCATCTGACTTCGTCAATTTTCCGTCCTCCGAACACAGGCAGACCGTCAGGTTCTTGAACCTGCGGGCGCGCAACGCCCACGACCGAAGTCCGGCGGGGAACCTGTCCGCAAGCCCCTCCATTCCCGCGGGAGCAAGACGCAGCGCGGACTTCACGAGACGACTCTCGAGCAAAAGCGCCGCCTCTTCAGGCTTCGTACAGGCAGCGAGCGCCTTCACGTCCTCCTCAAAGAGCACGACGTGCTCCCAGGATGGCTGTTCGACAAGCCGAGTCGCCGCCTCTTCGGGCTGTTCGTGCGTAATACTCAGCGCCCCTTGTGCACCATCCTCAAGTCTTTTCTCTTGCGCCAGAAGGTGACGCTTGAAAGTCAGGCCTGTTTCACACGTCTCTTCACGCTCATTGAAAACAGCCGTCAGCAACCCCCTGACCTCGCGCGGCAAATTGAGCACGGCGCCCTGCGCCAACCTGAACTTCAAAGTCTCAATCGTCCGCATGAGGTGGTACGGATGGTAAATCCGTCCCGTCACTCCGAAAGGCTGCTCCACCCCGTCATCGAGTCCAGGCGAGACACCCGGCTCCTCGGGAACAGCCAGCACCAGAGCTTCAGCGCAGGTGCACCCCGCGGGTCTTTCCGTCCCCGCGTGTCGCCACAACCTGCCGAAGCGCTGCACCAGCAGATCAAGCGGAGCCACGCGCGTCACCATGAAGTCAGCATCAAGGTCCAAAGACTGCTCTAGAACCTGCGTACCTACAAGTATTCTTCCTTTCTCCGAACGTTTTGCCTTGCCTGCCTTGCCGAAAATCCCGGTCCAGACCTCCTCATTGACCTCACGGTCCACCGATCGAAACCGCGAGTGCAGAAGCCCCGAAGCGACCCCTTCCTTCAGGCAGCGTTCATGAATCCTCTGTGCCGCCCTGACGGAGTTTTCAATCCAAAGCACCTGCATGCCGGCTCTGACACGATCAAGTGCCTCGGCGAGCGCATCCTCCTCAGCCGCAGCCTGCTCAAGCAGCCTTACGGTAACGGGATGAGCAGTCGCCTCTCCGTCATCAAGCTTGCGAATGCCCTCGCCAGTCTTGACTGTCAGAGACACGACTCTCCTGGATTCAGGGACTTCTTCGTCTCCCAGAATCTTCTTCAAGCCCGCATGCGTGAGCGTTGCGCTCAAAATAATGACGGTCGACCCCATGGCCTCGAGCGTCCTCACCAGACGTGCAATCAACTCAAGCGTGTACGCATCATAGGAGTGGATTTCATCAAGAATGACGACTTTTCCACACAGGCCTGCGAGCCTGACCTGCTTGAACTTTGTGGAAAGGACGGCCAGCAGCGCCTGATCGACGGTTCCTACACCAAAGGGAGCAAGCAGTGCCAGTCTTGAGGATGTGTACCAAATGCCGCCGGGGGCTGCCTCCTTGCCCATGCGGACATGCGCACCGCCGTGCGTCAGCCTGACATGCGCACTTTCGCCCAAATATCGTCCCACGGCGTCCTGCACGCGTTCATGTGCACGGTTGCTCGTAAGTTGCGTCGGCAGTGCAAAGTAAATCCCCGAAGCATCCCCTTCGTTCAATACCCTGAAGGCCAGTCCAAGAGCGGCTTCCGTCTTTCCGCAGCCCGTAGGAGCTTCGAGAACGTACACGCCGGGCCCAGCATAGGCGTCGGTCAGCATGGACTGGGCCCGTCTGGGGGCAAAACCAAACGTCTGCTCGAAGGACTTTCCACTCTGCAGAGGAAGCGGTCTGAATCCCGCTTCGGACACGAGCTCTGAAGCGATCCTCGACTCCTCTCCTTCCTGCACGGGCTCATTGCGGCGAGAGGCTATCCAGTCTGCAAGAATGACCCAGCCCAGCCAAAGGTCGGCCTGAACGGTTTTTCTCCTGCGGTCCTTCAACCTGACGGGGAACCCCTCGAGCCCGGCCAACTTCAGGATTTCATCAGCCAGCAACTCGCGAAAATTCTCCCAGGGCTCGCCACCCAGATACTCGGCCGCTCCTGAAGGAATGCGGACGCCAAGGGGGACGCCGTGATGCTCCGCCACCAGCTGACAGCAGTACTGTGGCGCTCCGAGCTGCTTGAGGACTGCAGCACTGACAATCGGATGCGACGTCTCCTCCACATCAGGCAGCGCATCGGACGCCAGCTCCTGCCAGCGTTCGGCATCTCCGCAGTTGAGAAGCAGCTTCCTCAGAAAAAAGGGGTTTGCTTTTCCGATGTCATGCAGGGCGGCCAGAGTCGGCAGTGATGAAGGAAGAAGCTCGCTCTTTCCGGGGATCCGCACTAACTCAAGCAAGTTCTTCAGAACCAGTCCCGCCAGGCAACCGTGTTGCAGAATGCCGATCCCAAGAGTGGCCGAACCGTCCTCCCTGTGGTAGGTCTTGGCAGGAAACTCACGCAAATGACAGGCTGTAAATCGACTCATGGGCACTCCTTTTAAGAGGCATTGACCGATGATACCAGAAATGCAATCATGCCCCGTCCCCCTCATTCTTCAGGCTGAATCGGATCAAATGACGACAAGTGACGCTTTCTGGCGAAAGGCATGAACAATCGTCAAAACCAACAGTTTTAATCTTCGAACAGATCAACTCGCCAGACATCAAATTTATTTGACTATCAGAAAAGGAACTATTCAGGCTCCCATACCAGACGGGGCTTTTCCACCGGCCGAAAAAAGGGTATCCTCTGACAATCCCGTACCGACATGCCGACACTTCCACCACGATGCCATCCCTTTTGCGTACCCTCGTCATCACAAGCACGTGTCTTAACCCGGCAGCCCATGCAGCCCTGCCGCTGGACGACCCCGCGCTCGCCGAGGATCTCAAGGCCTACATCGCTTCTCTCGACCCGACGAAGCCCGAGGACTGCATCGGCTTCGTCAACAGGCACCTGTCGGACATCCTCTACACCCGTTTCACGCACAAGTCCGTGCTCGAGGACGAACTCGCCCGCATGAAGAGCACTCACGCAACGGCCTGTCTCAGAAACAAGACGCTCAAGGGCATCTCCAAAGAGGATATCCTCAGGCTCGAGGCGGCCGAGCGCGCCTCCCCGTGGTGGGAGCGCTCGGGATGGGCGACGAGGGACAAGCAGTCTCTTCTGAGGCTTCCGCCCGACGCCATCAAGGATGCGGTCCCCGATGCCGACCCAGAGCTCGCCGCGAATCCGCAGCCGACCGAATCCGCCACCGAGCCCGAAACGCACTCGGCGTCCGCCGCGCCCGCTCCGTCAGAAGCGCCGGTCGCAGCTCCTGCCGCATCCTGTGATCCGCTTCAGGATGCAGGCTGGTGCGACCTTTCCGCACCTCGCTCCTGAGCGTCTCCGCGTTGCAGTTGCCCAGCCCGTTCGGGCGAGCACCGCGCGAAACCTTCAGCCGTGCGGGAGATGTCCTTCTGTTTGATTGGAATAGCCGCCTTTTTAGTAGCCGGCTAAGCATTAACGAAAAAGAAAGACCGCCGGAATCGACGGTCTTGAAACGGCAGGCTCCGGCCTCAGTCGTCGGCGACGAGCTTCTTGAGCATGTCGATCATCTGCTCGCACTCATCGCCCGACAGGCATTTCGCGAAGTCGGCCACTCTGGCGGTATGCGCGGGAAGCTCGGCCGTGATGAGCGCCCTGCCCTCGTCGGTGAGTTCGATGAGCCAGCAACGGGCGTCGGCCTTCGACTGGACCTTGGCGATGAGGGGGTTCTCGGCCTGCAGCATGCGGGTCACCATGACGGAGGTGGTCGGAGCGGAGACGCCGATGCGCTTGGCCAGCTCAACGACAGGCACGGGGCCGTCCGCATCGAAGAGCGTCATCAGAAGCGCGAACTTCCCTTCGGAAAGCTCCCGCTCCCGGAGGCCCGAATAGACCGATTCGCGCACCACGTCGGCAGCTCGGATCAGGTAAAGCATCAGTTCGACGCCCGCAATGTCCTCTTCGCTCATCGCGGCGCCCCTGTGCACCCTGCGCAGGTTCTCGCGAGTCGGCATGAGTCGCTTGGTCATGTAGTCAAAGCCTCGTATCGTGACGGCGGACGCCATTTGTTAGCCAGCAATTTATAGGCTGTCTGCGCCCGCAATGAAGAGGAATTTTACGATGGCTCGGCTCGGAAGCCGTCTCCTGAAACGATTTGCAAAAAGGGACCGCTCAAAATGCGCACGCAGTCCCGCAAGGCCCCATACTCGAGAATCATTCTCACTCAATTCGATCCGAAAGCCCATGACGCCAGAACTTCTCAACGCGCTCGCCCAGACCACCCTTGCGACGGGCTTCACCTTTCTCTGCACGGCAGCGGGGGCCGCGGCCGTCTTCTTCATAAAGCCGGGGAGCGGGCGAGGTCGCGGCGCGGAGCTCGCCGAAACGCTCTCGCTCGGCTTTGCCGCGGGCATCATGATTGCGGCGTCAGTCTGGAGCCTGATCATTCCCGCGCAGGAGATGGCGCAGGCACAGGGCGGCACGCCATGGCTTGCGGCGGGTTCGGGCGTGGCGGCGGGCGCGCTCTTCCTGAAGCTCCTCGACACGGCGCTTCCGCACCTGCACCCGGGCGCCGCCCGGCCCGAGGGGCCGAAGACCTCGATGCACCGAGCGATGCTGCTCTTCATTGCGATCACGCTGCACAACGTGCCTGAAGGCGGTTCGGTGGGCCTCGTCGCGGGCTCCGCCGCCCGCTCGAGCGAGGCC
>OGED01000613.1_pt1 | contig 16017 bp, 7 predicted proteins | sample 1570581 | NCBI WGS metagenome assembly OGED01 (sample SAMEA2582135, study PRJEB24529) | metagenome | biome: Human gut stool | place: China | collected 2011 | reverse complement strand
TTCTAATCTTGTTGTTGGCTTTCATGGTTGTGATCAATCAATTGCAAATAAGATAATTGAAGGTAAAGATGATCTAATTGCAAGTACTAATGATTATGATTGGCTGGGACATGGAATCTATTTTTGGGAAAACAACGAGCTTCGTGCATTGCAATATGCAAATGATATGATGGGTAGAGCTCATTCATCTGTTAAATGCCCAGCTGTAATTGGTGCTATTATTGATTTGGGATACTGCATGGACTTGACAGATTCATTGTATTTAGGTGAATTGAAGGAATCTTATAATGTACTTGTGGAAACATGTCGTGTAACAGGGATTTCTCTTCCTACAAATTCTACAATAGGAATATCTGAAGATAAGCTATTGCGCAGATTGGATTGTGCAGTTATTGAAACGGCACATCAGATTAACAGAGAAGTATCAGGAAGAGAATTTGATTCAGTGAAAGGTGTATTTTGGGAAGGTGTTGAACTCTATCCAGACGCAGGGTTTAGAGAAAAGAATCATATTCAGATATGTGTGCGTAATCCTAATTGTATAAAGGGGTTCTTTTTGCCTCGTAAATTAGATATGAACTATATAAACCCGTAAGGAAAATTTGGAGGCTAAATTCCGTACGGATACGGTTCTTTCCGGCCGTGATACTGGGAAGATTGTAAATCTGCATCTCCGGCAGATTTATTTGCAATTTCCTTATTTTACAAAGGACTTGTCGGACTGCCATACATTATATGATAAATTGATTTATGCACTGAAGAATATGAGCAATTGGAATAGAATGCCGGATGCTTTGAAAGAACAAGTGTTTGAACATCTGGCGAGATTGGCAGCAGTTGCCGATCTTTCGGAAGAAAATCGTATCGCTTATGATAAGGCATTAGATCGATATAGAGTCAATCAAATCGTAGAGGAGGATGAACGGCGTAAAAACGAAGAGATGCGGAGAAAAGCGGCTGAAGAAGGGATGAAAGAAGGGCTAAAGGAAGGGATAAGAGAAGGAATAAAGGAAGGAATAAAGGAAGGAATGGAGAAAGGGATGGAGAAAGGAGAGCAAAAGAAGCAAATTGAAATTGCTCGAAAGATGAGGGAGGACGGAATATCCATTGATACAATTATCAAATACACGGGTCTTCAATCTTCTGATATAGAAAACCTATAATATATCTTCGTAGGAAAATTGTTGTAGTTATATTAGGATAAAATATAAAAGAGGCGGGAATATTCAGGAATGAATACTTCCGCTTTCTTTTTTTGATTCGTAAGATGTCCAACAATGTCTATGATGTTTAGATATATCGATGAAATGGACGATTTTAGACAAATTTGGAAGAATCGTAGCTAAAATAGAACATTCTTTGCCTTTAATATAGCTTACATTTGTGGCAGTGATTGTCAAAAGGGACAGCACAATTATTAAATAAAGCTAATCTTAATTATTAAATTTATGAGAAACAAATTCCTATTTCTTTGTCTCCTCCTTTTGGGAACGTTGACAGCTTGTAAAGACACAAAATGGGTAGACGTTCCAACTGGTACTCCTCCTGAAGGTGCAATCACAGGAAAACCTGGTGAACCGGAAGAACCGGATAATCCTACTGTAAAATCATTCATTAATTGCTCTTACATTCGGGGGGATTTTTTTGAAATAAACCGTATTTCGGCAGCCAGTATGGGTACTTGTACAGATTTGATTTATTTGGCAGCGCGTCCTTATGCAAATGGTGAGGTAGCTTTTGAATTGCCGTTGAATGATGCAACGATGACAAACGTATCTCATGCTGGCACTTTTCAAGGTCGTAATGGAGTGGTTAAATTTGAAGGAACAAGTCTTATGAATGGCGGTGATGGATTACTTCACTCTGCTGATGGAGCCTTTAATAAATTCACCTTTGGTACCTATATATATATAAGTGAATGGGTGGACGGAGCTTTTCTCTTTAAGAAAATGGATGGAAACTCCACGATTATTGCTTTTCAAATGGGTGCGACAGCTAATAGTTTGAAACTGTCTATTGGAAGTTCGGTTGCAACCGTTACCACTCCTGATCTGGCAACAGGCTGGCACTATATTGGGTTGACTTATGAACAAGGTACAGCTAAACTTTATGTAGATACAAACAATACTGCAATAAGTTTTGTAGGTGCTCTCCCTAATGAAGTACCTAATACACGTACTGATTTTTTGATTGGAGATAAATTTAAAGGTTATTTAGATGAAACTTTTGTAAGCAGTCTGGTAGTAGGTACATCAGGTAGAAACCCTATCACCTTTGACAATTGGAATAATTCAAAAATACTTGCTTATTGGAAATACGATGATGCCACGAAACTTGGCAAGGATTCACATTCCTGGCTGGGGCGTTTGAATAATATACGTACCGCTTTACAGGGACAACAGGGAGATAGAAGATTGCGCTTGGGCATTGCCGGTGGAGAATGGAAAAAGATGATGGCTGATGCCACTGCCCGTACAAGATTTGCTTCCGAGGTGAAGAAGATTATCGAACAATATGATTTTGATGGAGTTGATTTTGATTTTGAATGGCCTGCAAATGCCAGTGAATATAATAATTATAGTGCAACTGTAATCCAAATGCGTTCTACATTAGGAAAGTATGTTTACTTCACCGCATCGTTGCATCCGGTTTCTTTTAAAATTTCCCCGGAAGCTATTGATGCTCTGGATTTTATCTCTTATCAATGTTACGGCCCTGCAGTGATGCGTTTTCCTTACGAGCAATTTGTAAAAGATGGAGAAGCAGCTGTGGCATATGGAATCCCTAAGAATAAGCTGGTGATGGGAGTGCCTTTCTATGGTTCTACGGGTAGTCTGATTGCTGCCTATTGTGATTTCGTGAATGATGGTTTGGCTACTACGAATGAAGATACATATACATATAAAGGAAATACATATACTTTCAACAGTATAGAAACGATTCGTAAGAAAGCGAGATATGTCTGTGAAGAAGACTATGCAGGCATTATGAGTTGGGATTTGGCAACAGATATTGACATAACCAAAAATAAGTCTTTGTTGAAGGTCATAAAAGAAGAGTTTGAATATTATGCGAATCCGACGGAATAAAAGAGAATCTAAATTAATCAAATACAATATTATGGAAAAAAAGAAGTTCATGCGAGTACAGAAATTTTTGATTCTGTTTCTGATACTCCTGCTATCATTTCCTTTAAGTGCGTTGGCACAGCAACAAATGATAAAAGGACAAGTGGTAGATGATAAAGGTGAAACCATTATCGGCGCCACAGTGATGGTGAAAGGTTCTAAAGATGGGACGCTGACTGACATTGACGGTAACTTTTCCGTGAAAGGGAAAGTAGGTAACACATTGGTTATTTCTTATGTCGGTTTTACTCCCCTTGAAATAAAGGTTACAAAAGCAGAAGGCAACCGATTTACACTAAAAGAGGATACAAAAGTATTGGATGAAGTGGTAGTAGTAGGTATGGACAAACAGAAGCGAAGCACCATCACGGCGGCTGTGGCTACTGTAGGTTCCGATGCTATTGTCAACCGTCCGGTCACTGACCTCACGAGTGCCCTTCAGGGTAACATAGCCGGTTTAAACTTCTCTTCTGATGCGGTTGCTAATGGTGTAGGTGGTGAGACCGGTGCCGAAATTAAATTCAATATTCGTGGTATCGGTTCTATCAATGGAGGCGAACCTTATGTATTGGTAGACGGAGTGGAGCAAAGTTTGCAGAACGTGAATCCTGCCGACATCGAAACCATCAGTGTATTGAAAGATGCTTCTGCTGCTGCCGTTTATGGTGCACGTGCCGCCTATGGTGTGGTTATCGTCACTACCAAAAGTGGTAAAAAGGAAAAAACACGTATATCATATAGTGGTACTGTAGGATTCAGTTCTCCTATTAATATGCCCCAAATGATGAATTCCATTGAATTTGCCAATTATCTGAACGAACGAGATGATAACGATGGAGTAAAACACTCGATTCCTGATGCGCTCATCGAAAAGATGCAGGGCTTTATGGAGAATCCTTATTCGGAAAAGTTTCCGGGCATAGGACCTAATGCGGACGGTACCGGTTGGGCAGGTTCTAAAGATGCTGTGTATGCCAATACCGACTGGTATGATTACTACTTTAAAAAAGCTTCCATCCGTCATTCTCATAATCTGAGCGTAACGGGAGGTTCTGATAAATTTAATTATTACGTAGGTTTGGGATATATTTACCAGGAAGGATTACTGGATCAAGTGGACGATAACTTGAGTAAGTACAATGTAAACTCGAAGTTTCAGATCCGAGCCAATAAATGGTTGAAGTTTAATTTCAATAATAACCTTTCGCTGAATATACTGAAGCGTCCGATGGCTAACCAGACCATTTTTTATGGAACTATCGGAAGCAGCTTTCCGAATTCTCCTACCCATCTTCCTGTAAAGTCGGAATATAATGACAATTCCGAATACCGTTATCTGAAACAATCGCATTATGTGCAGAACAGAATTTCTGATGCGATGTCGTTTGCCACTACGATTACTCCGCTGGAAGGTTGGGATATTGTAGGTGAAATGAAAGTACGCTTCGATGTGGAAAACAATGACTTCAAACGCGGATATCCCACTGCTGAAAAGCCTGACGGAACGTTGGATATAAGTAAGGGAACCAAGCAGGGGTATCAATATCCGGGCATGAACTGGAAAAACTCTAATTGGGGCTCTTATACACGTGGTAATACTTTCAACTACTACCTGTCTCCAAACGTATCGTCATCCTACACACATGCTTGGGGCGACCACTTCTTTAAGGCGATGGCGGGTTTCCAGATGGAACTGCAAGAAAATTCGAATGGTTATACTTATAAAGACGGATTGCTGACTAGTGATATATTCTCTTTTGTGAATGCTAACGGGCAAGTATTGGCAGGTGAAGACCGGACGCATTGGGCTACAATGGGTATGTACGCTAAACTGAATTGGAATTACAAGGAGATTTATTTTCTGGAATTCAGTGGACGTTATGACGGTTCTTCCCGTTTTGCTCCGGGAAATCGCTGGGGATTGTTCCCTTCTTTCTCAGCTGGTTATGACATTTCTCGTACCGACTATTTCAAAGCTTTGAATCTGCCGGTTTCTCAATTGAAAGTACGTGTTTCTTACGGTCGCTTGGGTAATCAGAACGGAGCGGGACTCTACGATTACCTTGGGATTCAGAGTTTGACCTCCGATTCACCCAATGCTTGGCTGTTGCCCGGTGTGCAAGCTACTCCTCAAAAAGGAACTTTAGCCACTACGCCTAAGATGATTAGTTCGTATATTACGTGGGAGAAGGTAGACAATGCCAACTTAGGTATCGACTTGATGTTATTGGATAATAGACTGTCTGTTACTGCTGATATCTATCAGCGTACCACACGCGACATGATTGGTCCTGCTGAAGCTATTCCGAATCTCGGAGGTATTAGTACGGCTGACCGTGCGAAAGTTAATAACGCTACTTTGCGAAATCGTGGTTGGGAATTGTCTGTAAACTGGCAGGACCAGCTAAAATGTGGCTTTAGCTATGGCATAGGATTCAATGTATTCAATTACAAAGCTGTTGTTACTAAATACAACAATCCGGAGGGATTGATATACAACAATCATACCGGTTTGGCAACTAATAAAGGATATTATGAAGGAATGGACATAGGTGAGATTTGGGGATATGAAGCGAATGATCTTTTTCTGTCCAATCGCGAAGTGGATGCATACCTCAGACAAGTAGATCTTAGTTTCTTTAAGTCCGGTGACAAGTGGCAACGAGGCGACTTGAAATACATTGATTCCGACGGTGACGGTAAAGTGGATCCGGGTAAGGGTACATTGGCCGACCATGGTGATTTGAAAATTATCGGTAATGCTACTCCCAAATACAGTTTCGGTATCAATCTAAACGTAGGATATAAGGGATTTGAAATATCCACTTTGCTGCAAGGAGTTGCCAAGAGAGATTTCCCGATGGCCGCCAGTACTTACCTATTCGGTGGTAAAGAATGGTTCAAGGAGCATCTCGATTATTTCAGTCCCGAGAATCCCAATGGATATCTACCTCGACTGACGACCGATGCCCAGACAACGAATGCCAATACGGGATACAATACTACCCGCTATATGCTGAATGCGGCATATATGCGTATGAAGAACTTGACAGTATCCTATACTTTTAAGCCTCAATTGTTGAAGAATATTGGACTAAGTAACCTGAAAGTATACTTTACATGCGATAACCTGTTTACCATCAGTAAACTGCCGAATCAGTTTGATCCGGAAACCCTTAATCAGGTGAACGCGTGGGCAGGCGGAAGTAATGCGGCTGCTCCGGGACTTACCTCGGCTCAAAATCAGAATGGTAACGGAAAGGTGTATCCGATGAACCGTAATTTCGTGTTTGGACTTGATTTTACATTTTAATTAAAGAGGAACGCTATCATGAAAAATAAAATAATTATCCTGACTGTTTTTGCAGGCTTACTGTTGTCGGCGTGTTCCGACTATTTGGACCGTAAACCCTATACGCAGCCTAACAATGAAGATTTCTTGAAAACTAGAGAGAATGTAGAAAGCTATATAAATAATTTGTATACTTCTCTACCGGCTCCGGCTCAATATGGTATTGGTGTCAGAGGAGAAGAGGTGAACAGTGACAATATCCTTTCGGAAAAGTATGATATGCGCCTGAATGGAGAGAATAATCAATTCAGTGGCTCTGACGATTGGAATAAAGGCTATAAAAACTTGCGTATGGTGAATTACTTTTTTCATTATTACGCAGTTTCCGAAGTGGACGAGACGGACGAAGTGCTTTCATTGAGAGGGGAAGCGTATTTCTTCCGTGCTTATTGGCACTTCTATCTGCTCACACGTTTTGGTAATATTCCCATTATGGATGACTTCTGGGATGGCAATGCTACGTTGGGCGGTTTGCAAATTCCGGTGACAAAACGTGCGGATGCAGCCCGTTTCATCCTGAACGATTTGAAAGCGGCTATTGGGTTGATACCGGAGGCTCGTGCTAATTTACATTCCCGCAGTAAATACAGTGGATTGCGTGTCAACAGAGAAACGGCCATGATTCTGGCTATGCGAGTTGCTTTGTACGAAGGTTCGTGGGAGAAGTATCACAAAGGAACTGATTTTGCAACGGAAGATAACTCTGAAGAGTTTTTTAAGGAAGTGATGAACTGGGGAGATCAATATTTGTTCCCGGTCGGACTGACTTTGCATATGACAGCAACCAATCCGAAAGCTACCAATATAGATGACGCTTTTTCGGAGCTATTCAATTCAAACGATCTTTCCAACATTAGCGAAGTGACTTTTTGGAAAAAATATTCAATAGCTGATGGCGTGTTCAATACCGTTACTCAACAGCTTAGCGGTGGAGTAACAGATAATGTGAAGCCTTCGGGACTATCCAAGTCTTTGGTGGATAACTTTCTGAATGTGGATGGTACGCCGGTTGACCCAACCGATGAAAAGTATAAGGACTTTAATGAGGTATTTAAAGATCGTGATGGAAGACTTTTGGCCATGGTGATGCATACCGGTTGTAAGTTCAAATCTAATAGCTTGATGAATGTGAGAGCGTATGACGAGACAGGTACCGAAGAAGAACAAAAGGAAAAGAATAAAGATATTTCATCTCCGCGCTTGAATGGGGATGGTATTTACAAGAACGTGACCGGGTTCCATACTCGCCTTGGCATTGATACGACCTATGTAACCGGCAATTGTGAAACGGCTCATGTCATGTTCCGCTATGCCGAAGGATTGCTTTGTTATGCTGAAGCTGCCGCCGAATTGGGGCTGTATAACGATGGCGTGGCAGAGAAAACATTAAAGCCATTGCGTCAAAGAGCCGGTGTGGCCTATGTTACTCCGGCGGCTGATCCTCACTTCCCTTTCCAAGGCCTGCCGCCGGCAGTGCAGGAGGTACGTCGGGAAAGACGCTCAGAGCTATCTCTGCAAGGTTTTCGTTTGGATGACCTGATGCGTTGGAGGGTAGCCGGAACGTTGAAAGGTGTGGAAGGACGCGGACGTGGAGCTTATCTGGGCAAAGACGGTGTACTTTATCTGAGCTTTTCGCCTACATTGCGGAAAGAAGGACTGAATCATGTACTGACAGATAATGAAGGATGGATGGATCCGTTGAAAGAGTACTTGCCTGAAGGCTACAAGTTTAATGAAGATCGTGATTACTTGTTACCCATACCACCGGATGAAATCCAGATGGACCATGAGCTGAATCAGAATCCGGGATGGCCGACTAAGTAAGGGAACTGAATAAAATTCATTTATGATAATTAGATAGATAAAGATATGAAGAACATATTATATAAAATATTTCCGATATGCTTGTTGACCATGGGGTTGACTGGGTGTGAGGAAGAAACGAAATACCGCCCTCTGCCGGAAATCGTGCCATTAACGATGAGCATCAATGACAACGCATTTGCGATGGGAGAACACTTGAAAGTGAATATTAATGTGGAACCGGATGCTGATGGCAAGGAGGTTGTAGCAAATGAAGATTTTGATATTTACTTTACGGCGAAAGCCGGAACGGAGGATGCTTCGAATGTATTCGAACAGTTCAATGGAATCGTTACTTTTCCGAAGGGGGAGAAACAGATTCAGGTGGATTTTCCGATAAAGGCATCCGGACTGACGGGTAGTACTGCTATAAACTTTACGGCTTTTGCCCGTGGTTATAAGATGGAAGGCTCCAGTCAGGTAATTAAGGTTTCCGATTATTATCGGATAATGGCATCATTGGAGAACAATGCGGAGAATGTAGTAATGGAAGGTGGTAAGTTTGTATTAGTTGCAAAGATTGAAAAACCAAGTTCCGTACCTCTTAATATGAAAATTACTCCGAAAGAAGGGGAAGGAGATAGGTATGAAAATTTACCTTCTACATTAACAATTCCTGCAGGAAGAACTTCGGCAAAAAGTGATGCTGTGACTATTAAACAGGATTTTGAAATGACAGGGGATTTGCAACTGGTATTGAATCTGGAGAGTGATTCTCCAGCGAATCCGATGATAAATTCTACTCTGACTATAACTATGACTGATTTGGAATCTATGGGAGATCCTAATCTGTTTGATATAACGAAGGCGTATGAATTCCCGGATAGGCCGTTTATGTCTGATAAAAATAAAACTGCAATTGAAAGTTGGTTTACGGGAGATAAAATAGCTATGAATAAGAATAGCGCTCATCCCACTTCAGCTTTGAAAGATAAAGATTGGGTATTATGCAATGCGATAGAGTTCCATTATATTAATAATAGTTTTAGTGGCGGAAATAATACCCCTAATGCTTTCGGACATCGTATTTCTTGGGCCTTTTCTGATATTAATGATGCACCGTCACAGAAAATACAAGCTGTGAATAATGCAAAATGTACAAATATAACCAATGAAGGTATTTTAAATATGTGGGTGGATAAAAATGTTCAGGGGACTGGTGCCATGACTGCTACCAAGGATTACGGTGTCGCCGCATTGCAATGTTCTAAATTTGGTGGTATTTTTGCCCCACAACATACTCGGTTCTTTCCTGGTATGAGAATTGAAGTGAAGGCGCGTTTGAGAGGAATACGGACTGGTTTTGTTCCGACAATCGGACTTAAAAATCAGAAAAATTCCCTTCCGAACACGAAAGATGAGATCGATATTCTCAAGAACACTCAAGGTTCTGTAATTACTCAGGCTGTAACTGTTGATAATGAGATAGGTTCAAAGAGTGTAGCAATACCTCAAGCGAATGAATGGAATATATATTGGGTGGAACTTGTGGATGAAAATATAATCAATTTAGGAATTAATGGAGCAACCAATCTGACTGTGAATCGTACACAATCTCCTGACAGGTGGCCATTCGACAAGGCTGGAACTCCTGCTACTGCTAATCCTGATCCTGCTACTGCTGCTGGTGGCAGTGCCGGTCTCTACTTCTTTATGAGATTGGCTGAAAGCTCGGAACGGGCTGCTGGTAAAGCGCCTGAAGGTTGGGATAATGTACTGAAAAGTATTGCCAATTGTGAAACGGATGATAATACGCCTCGAATGGAAATTGATTGGATTCGTATCTATACAAATAAGAATTATGTACAGACTGATGCTGAAAAAGTCTGGGCTAATCAGTTATTTTATTAATGCTATCTCTTTCAATTAGCTTTCAATAGTGTGAAATGAATTTTATGCCGGAAGCTATCGTTAGAAGGCGATATGCTTCCGGCTATTTATTAGTCAATTATGCAGAAATGGAGATTATTGGAAATTAAATGGTAATTTGTGGAAGTTAAATAGATGGCTGTCCTCTATCTTTGCTGACACAATCTTATACAAATTAGTATTTATGGAAAAATTGCAACCAAACTTATTCTTTCCTTTAGCAGGAGTAGCAGCTGTAGCTTCCTTTGCTTCCTGTTCAAACAAGCAAAAGCCTGTGGAACAGAAACCTTTGAATATCGTCTACATTATGACAGACGATCACACAGCTCAGATGATGAGCTGTTATGACACACGCTACATGGAAACACCCAATCTCGATCGTATTGCTGCCGATGGTGTACGCTTTACTCAAAGTTTTGTAGCCAATTCATTAAGCGGTCCCAGTCGTGCCTGCATGATAACGGGTAAACATAGTTGTGCTAATAAATTCTATGATAATACCACTTGCGTATTCGACAGTTCGCAACAGACTTTTCCGAAGCTGTTGCAGAAAATCGGTTATCAGACAGCACTGGTAGGTAAATGGCATCTTGAAAGTTTGCCTTCCGGTTTTGATTACTGGCAGATTGTCCCCGGACAAGGCGACTATTACAATCCGGATTTCATCACACAGAACAATGACACTATCCAAAAACATGGATATATCACGAACCTTATCACTGACGATGCCATTGACTGGATAGAAAACAAACGCAATCCGGAGAAACCTTTCTGTCTTTTGATTCACCATAAGGCTATTCACCGTAATTGGTTGGCAGATACTTGCAACCTGGCTTTGTACGAAGATAAAACCTTCCCGCTACCGGACAATTTCTTTGACAATTACGAAGGACGCCCTGCCGCTGCCGCACAAGAGATGAGTATTATGAAAGACATGGACATGATTTATGATCTCAAAATGCTTCGTCCCGACAAAAATACCCGTCTGAAATCCTTATATGAGAAATATATCGGTCGTATGGATGAAGCACAACGTGCTGCATGGGACAAATTCTACACCCCAATAATAGACGACTTCTATAAACAGAACCTGCAAGGCAAGGAACTAGCCAACTGGAAATTTCAGCGTTATATGCGCGATTATATGAAGACGGTGAAGTCGCTGGACGACAATGTTGGTCGTGTACTCGACTACCTGAAAGAGAAAGGATTACTGGATAACACACTTGTTGTCTATACTTCCGACCAAGGATTCTACATGGGCGAACACGGTTGGTTCGACAAACGTTTCATGTACGAAGAATCCATGCGTACACCACTCATCATGCGTCTGCCGAAAGGATTCGACCGTAGGGGCGACATCACCGAAATGGTTCAGAACATCGATTATGCACCTACCTTCCTCGAATTGGCAGGAGCAGAGATTCCTTCAGACATACAAGGTGTATCCCTCGTCCCCTTGCTGAAAGGCGAACATCCGAAAGATTGGCGGAAGGCTCTCTACTATCATTTCTACGAATATCCCGCTGAACACATGGTGAAACGTCATTATGGTGTACGTACGGAACGCTATAAACTGGTTCATTTCTATAATGACATTAACTGGTGGGAACTCTACGACCTGCAGGCAGACCCGTCGGAAATGCACAACCTCTACGGACAACCTGAATATGAACCGGTAGTGAAAGAACTAAAAGAAGAAATGCTGAAACTTCAGGAGCAATACAATGATCCTGTCCGCTTCTCACCGGAGAGAGACAAGGAATAATACCAATGTACATACGCCATGAAAAAATACATCTTAATCATTCTCATACTGCTTTCGCCACTGACAGCGTTTTTGCAGGCTGATAACTTAACATCCCCTTTAATTTCAATAGTACCACGCCCGACACAGATTGTGCCGGGCCGTGGTAACTTCACCTTTTCAGCCCAAACGGTGTTTGCGGTAGAAAGTCAGGAACAAGCCGTGATTGCTCGCAATTTTATTGACTTGTTTATTCGTGCTGCCGGAATAACTCCTGCTTTGAATGTCGGGCGTGAAAAGGGACAAGTCCGTTTTGTGACGGATTCTTCTTTAAAAAGTGAAGCCTACTTACTGGAGATTACGCCGGAACAGATACTCATTAAAGCTTCGGATACAAAAGGCTTTTTCTATGCCCTGCAATCTATCCGCCAACTTCTGCCGGCTGCCATAGAATCGGAACAACCGGTCCGGAATGTCGATTGGAGAGTTCCGGCAATGACGGTTCAGGATGAACCCCGTTTCGGTTTCCGCGGATTACTGTTGGATCCGGTACGTTGTTTTATCCCTAAAAAGAATGTACTGCGAATCATTGACTGTATGGCGATGCTGAAAATAAACAAACTTCATTTTCATCTGACAGACGATAACGGCTGGCGGATTGAAATAAAGAAATACCCCCGTTTGACGGAAATAGGAGCGTGGAGAGTAGACCGTACAGATGTGCCTTTCCACTCACGTCGCAACCCGGAACGGGGAGAACCTACTCCGATAGGCGGTTTCTACACGCAGGAGGACATCCGGGAAATTGTAGCTTATGCAGCCGACAGACAGATAGAAGTCATTCCCGAAATAGATGTACCGGCACACAGTAACTCTGCTCTGGCTGCTTATCCCCAGCTTGCCTGTCCGGTTGTGAAAGACTTTGTCGGTGTACTTCCCGGACTGGGAGGACGAAATTCCGAGATTATCTACTGTGCGGGAAATGATAGCGTATTTACATTCTTGCAAGATGTTTTTGACGAAATTCTAGAGCTTTTCCCTTCTCGCTATATTCATGTTGGTGGAGATGAGGCGCGAAAGACAAACTGGGAGAAATGCCCGCTTTGCCAAAAACGGATGAAAAAACAGCGTTTGGCCAATGAAGAAGATTTGCAGGGTTACTTCATGAAACGTATCAGTGATTATCTGCGTAAGAAAGGTCGTGAAGTGATTGGCTGGGATGAGTTGACAAACAGCTCTTTTCTTCCTGAAGAATCTATTATCCTAGGCTGGCAGGGAATGGGTACGGCTGCTCTGAAAGCTGCCGAAAAGGGACATCGTTTTATCATGACTCCGGCGCGTGTCTTATACTTGATTCGTTATCAGGGACCGCAATGGTTTGAACCGGTAACCTATTTTGGCAACAATACCCTGAAAGATGTTTTCGATTACGAACCTGTACAGAAGGATTGGAAACCGGAATATGAGTCTTTGTTAATGGGAGTACAGGCTTGTATGTGGACAGAGTTCTGTAATAAGCCAGAAGATGTGGATTATCTTTTGTTCCCCCGCCTGGCCGCTTTAGCAGAAGTGGCATGGACGCCCGCAGGAACGAAGGACTGGTCTGGATTCTTGAAGCGGATGGATGCATACAACGCGCATATTGCGGAAAAAGGAATTGTCTATGCCCGCTCAATGTATAACATACAACAGACGGTGACACCAGTGGACGGACATCTGGAAGTGAATTTGGAATGTATCCGCCCGGATGTAGAGATTCATTATACACTGAACGGAAGTAATCCGGCTATGTCTTCTCATCGTTACGACGGACCTATCCGTGTGACGAAGACACAAATGGTGAAAGCCGCTACCTTTATGAACGGCAAGCAAATGGGAGAAACTTTAGAGTTGCAACTCACATGGAACAAAGCTACGGCAAAACCTTTGCTTGGCAATAAGAAGAACGAAATGTTATTAGTCAACGGATTGCGGGGAAGCCTGAAATATACTGATTTTGAATGGTGTAACTGGAATCAAAATGATTCTATATCTTTCACGATAGATTTGCAGGGACGGGAGATTTTGAATAAATTTGCCATCGGTTGCATTACGAATTATGGAATGGGAGCACATAAACCGAAGATGATTCGCGTAGAAGTTTCCGATGACAATCGAACCTACCATACTATGGGAGAATTGAACTTCTCTCCGGCAGAAACCTATCTGGAAGGAACTTTTAGAAATGACTATTCGATAGATATGGGCGGAGTATCTGCCCGTTATGTCCGAGTGACGGCGGAAGGTGCGGGGATATGTCCCGACGAGCATGTCCGTCCCGGTCAGGAAGCGAGAGTCTATTTTGATGAAGTGATTATAGAATAGTAATCAAATAGTTAAAAACAGCAATTAAGTGCTCTTGCAGAATAATCTTATATTATTAGAGACGGATTACACGAATTTCACGGTTTTTAGAATGATGAGTATATAAAATAATAGTGTCAATCAGCTTAATCTGTGCCTAATTTATTATATAAACCAATTATGATGACATGCTTATGAATATTAGCTTAAAGAAACGAACTCTTTTAGTTCTATTGTCAGGACTGACTGCTACTTTCACTTTAGCGCAGCAACAACCGTTGCCCGAATGGCAAAGCCAGTATGCGGTGGGACTGAACAAACTCGCTCCTCACACATACGTATGGCCTTACGCCAACGCTTCCGACATTGAAAAGCCGGGAGGGTATGAACAGTCTCCTTTTTATATGAGTCTCAATGGAAAGTGGAAATTCCATTGGGTGAAGAATCCCGATAATCGTCCGAAGGACTTTTACCAACCTTCTTATTATACAGGAGGATGGGCGGATATCAATGTGCCCGGTAACTGGGAACGCCAGGGGTATGGCACGGCTATCTATGTCAACGAAACGTATGAGTTTGATGATAAAATGTTCAACTTCAAGAAGAATCCGCCGCTGGTGCCTTATGCAGAGAATGAAGTCGGCTCCTACCGACGTACCTTCAAAGTGCCTGCCGACTGGAAAGGACGCAGGGTAGTACTGTGTTGTGAAGGAGTCATTTCTTTCTATTATGTATGGGTGAATGGAAAATTACTTGGCTATAATCAGGGATCAAAGACGGCTGCCGAATGGGATATTACAGATGTCCTCAATGAAGGCGAAAATGTGGTTGCTTTGGAAGTGTATCGCTGGAGTTCGGGTGCTTATCTGGAATGTCAGGATATGTGGCGTTTGAGTGGTATCGAACGTGACGTGTATCTTTACAGTACTCCCAAACAGTACATTGCGGATTATAAACTGAATGCCTCTTTAGAAAAAGAGAAATACAAAGATGGTATTTTCGGACTTGAAGTGACCGTAGAGGGACATTCTGCTATATCTGGAGCTACTTCTATTGCTTATACCCTGAAAGACGCCGATGATAAAGCTGTCCTGCAGGATGCTATCCGGATAAAATCCCGCGGATTGAGCAATTTTATCACGTTTGATGAAAAGAATATTCCCGATGTAAAGGCTTGGAGTGCAGAGCATCCTCATCTTTACACATTAATACTCGAACTGAAGGATGAACAAGGCAAGGTAACCGAACTGACTGGTTGTGAAGTCGGCTTCCGTACCTCGGAAATCAAAGACGGACGTTTCTGCATCAACGGCGTTCCGGTATTGGTGAAGGGAACCAACCGACACGAGCATTCTCAACTGGGACGTACCGTGAGCAAGGAGCTGATGGAACTGGACATCAAACTGATGAAGCAGCACAATATCAACATGGTGCGTAACTCGCATTATCCTACACATCCTTACTGGTATCAACTTTGCGACCGTTACGGTTTGTACATGATTGATGAGGCAAACATCGAATCTCACGGAATGGGATATGGTCCTGCTTCCCTAGCCAAGGATAGTACCTGGCTGACTGCACACATGGATCGCACTCACCGGATGTATGAACGTTCTAAGAATCACCCGGCTATCGTTATCTGGTCATTGGGAAATGAAGCAGGAAACGGAATTAACTTCGAACGTCCTTATGCCTGGCTCAAATCGCTAGAGAAA
>OGED01000540.1_pt1 | contig 17600 bp, 14 predicted proteins | sample 1570581 | NCBI WGS metagenome assembly OGED01 (sample SAMEA2582135, study PRJEB24529) | metagenome | biome: Human gut stool | place: China | collected 2011 | reverse complement strand
ATTTTGTTGGCATGCAATTAACATAACCTGCAAAAATCCGTAACACCACCTACAGGCGGCAGTTCATACGTTACACTCCGGTTTTAGAATGGAAGTCCCCCTAAACCACCCATGCCTCCGGTGATTTTTGCCATAGAACTCTGGCTTTCCTCATCAAGTTTACGGAAGGCTTCATTGGTAGCTGCCATGATAAGATCCTCTAACATCTCGATATCATCCGGATCAACAACTTCCTCGGATAATTTGATCTTTGTCACCTCATGTTTTCCGGAAACTGTTACCTCAACTGCTCCGCCACCAGCTGCCGCAGTTACCTCTTTTTCTTCTAACTCTTTCTGAGCTTCCTCCATCTGACGCTGCATCCTCTGTGCCTGTTTCATCAGATTATTCATATTTCCCGGCATACCACCTGGGAATCCACCTCTTTTTGCCATTGTAATTCCTCCGTAATAATTTCATTTCATGATCTATCAGACCCCCGGGCTGATCCCATCCGGCAACAATCATGACTCTATGCTTCATGATAATATAATTTTTAAGATTCGTCCACCAGAAATTAGAAATCATCTTCCTCAATCTCAAAGTTGATAAGCTGTCTGAGATCCGGATAAATTTCCTCGCTTGCATGTCCGGTGTCATTTTGTTTTACCTGAAGTTCCACTTCTTTTCCAATGCGCTCTGCGATCATCATTTTTAAACTGTCCTGGCATTCCGACCGATTTTCCGAAATGTACTCATACGCATTCGGGTCTTCAAATACCAGAAGCAGACAGTTATTTGATCCAAGCGTTGGAACTGCCTTATTCAGATATGTTTTGGTAATTCCGGTAAGCTGGGACAGGATCCCCTTCCAATTTCCAATAATCTGTCTGATGTCCTCCGGGATTGCTTTCGGAAGCTCCATTTTTGCAATTTCTTCCGATGCAGTTACCTCACTGCCCTGCCTGGGGCTTTGGGATTGTGCAACAACAACACCTTTTTCCAGCTTTTTCTCCAGACTGTCCACACGGTCTATGAGTGATGTATAATCTTTTTCCATTTCTGGTTTACATAACTTTATTACATTTATTTCAATCAGAATACGCTTCTGCGTTGCATATTTGATCTGATTGCTGAGTTCTGAAAAAATACGGATGTATCTCATTAAGATTTCCGGATCGACCATTTCCGCTTCTTCTTTTAACAATGCAAGGTTATCCGCAGAAATATCAAGTACATCTTCCATATTATCTGAGCTCTGGACAAGAAGAAGATTTCGCAGATACCATGTAAAATCTGTGACAAACTGCCCCATCTCGCGTCCTTCAATGACCATCCCGTCAATCACCTGAACTGCCCCGGTCACGTTTTTATCCAAAATCTGTCTGAGCAAGCGGCTGAACACTTCCGTGTCAACTGCGCCAAGCGTCTCAAGCACTTTTTCATATGTCAGTTCCTGCCCGAGATAGAATGCAATACACTGATCCAAAAGGCTCAATGCATCCCGCATGGAACCATCTGCTGCCTTGGCAATGTAACGGATTGCCCGCTCCTCCACATTTACCTGCTCTTTTTCCATAAGATCTGTCAGGCGTCCTGCAATCGTATCAATGGAAATTCTCCGGAAATCGTATCGCTGGCAACGGGATAAAATCGTAATCGGAATCTTGTGTGCTTCCGTTGTGGCAAGAATAAAAATAACATATGACGGTGGCTCCTCCAACGTTTTTAACAGTGCGTTGAACGCTCCTATGGAAAGCATATGAACCTCATCGATGATGTATACTTTGTATTTTCCCTCGGTCGGACGGTATTCCACTTCCTCACGGATCTGACGGATATTGTCCACACCATTGTTGGACGCCGCATCGATCTCGATCACATTCATGGAACTGCCCGCCGCGATTGCTTTACAGGTCGGACATTCCCCACAAGGGCTGCCATCCACCGGATGCTCACAGTTGACTGCTTTTGCAAAAATTTTTGCGATCGTCGTTTTACCGGTTCCTCTTGTTCCGCAAAATAAGTAGGCATGTCCGATACGATCTGCTTTTATCTGGTTTTTCAAAGTTGTTACGATATGATCCTGTCCTTTTACATCTTCAAATTCCTGTGGACGGAATTTCCGGTACAACGCCGTATATGACATGCTGTTTTTCCTCTCTTAGTTATGCCCGGCTCTGACGATGCAGATTGCCGGGCATTCGTTTTTTATGTTTTTAATCACCAAAACTGATTCCGATACGTTTTGCTTCCTGAATCATCTGGCAGTCCGGATCAACAGTTTTCAATTTGCCGGAAACCTCTGCCAATGGCACACGTTTTGTCTCTCCATTGATCATTGCAATCATGCAGCCGTAATCTTCCTCAATGATTGCCTGTGCTGCTGCAGAGCCAAGTCTGGTACAGAGCACTCTGTCATATGGACATGGGCTTCCGCCCCGCTGTGTATGTCCCGGAACCGTAACACGGACCTCAACGCCTGCTGCTTCATAAATCTGATCCGCAATCTCATAGGAAACGGACGGATATTTGCGGTCGGCCACTTTTGCCTTGTATGCCTTCTTCGCAAGTGAAGCATCCTCCCTAGAAATCGCTCCCTCTGCTACAGCCAGGATTGTAAATCCTTTTCCTGCTTTTGTTCTCTTGTTGATAGCCTCTATCACTTTATTGATATCATATGGAATCTCCGGAAGCAGGATAATGTCCGCACCACCGGCAATTCCTGCATATAACGTCAGCCAGCCGACTTTGTGTCCCATAACTTCCACAATAAATACACGGTTGTGGGAAGCTGCTGTCGTATGAATGCAGTCGATCGCCTCTGTTGCAATGTTGATCGCACTCTGAAAGCCAAAAGTGACATCTGTTCCATAAATATCATTATCGATCGTCTTAGGAAGATGAACCACATTTAAGCCCTCTTCCCGGAGAAGGTTTGCCGTTTTCTGCGTTCCATTGCCGCCAAGGATCACAAGACAGTCAAGATTTAATTTATGGTAGGTCTGCTTCATTGCCTCCACTTTATCGAGACCATTCTCATCCGGCACACGCATCTGTTTGAATGGCTGACGGGAAGATCCTAAGATTGTTCCACCTTTCGTAAGGATTCCCGAAAAATCTGCTGACGTCAGAAGACGGTAATCTCCATAGATCAGCCCTTTGTATCCATTGTGAAATCCGTATATCTCAAGTTCATCTACATTATTGCTCAGTCCTTTTACCACACCACGCATAGCAGCATTCAGTGCCTGACAGTCGCCGCCGCTTGTCAACATTCCGATTCTTTTCATACGTAAACATTCCTTTCTCAATGCTATATTAAGTTATTTCATTGCTAAATAGATTATAATATATTTTTTTTGCGCACACAACTATTTCAAAGCTTGCAGATTATAGAAAATATGGTATACTAAACAAGTATTTTTATACAAAAAGAAAAGCGTATCACGTTTTTCTATGGAGATATACCCAAGTGGCTGAAGGGTCCGCACTCGAAATGCGGTAGGTCGGTAAATGTTCCGGCGCGCGAGTTCAAATCCCGCTATCTCCGCTAAAAAAGGATATCGCATGGTGATTCCATGCGATATCCTTTTTATATTAAAATTTGCTTTCGAAAATACTTTATTTCACATCTGTCACTTCGTAACCTGCATCTACAACTGCCTGTTTTAATGCTTCTACAGAAGCGTCGCCTGTTACGACTGCATTTTTGTTTTCAAGGCTTACGGTAACTTCTGTTACGCCTGCGACCTCTTTTAATGCTTTCTCTACATGTGCCTGGCAATGGGCACACATCATGCCTTCGATTGAAATTGTTGTGGTCATAGTTGATTCTCCTTTATCATTGTTTGTTGATTTTATATTATTATCCAGTGCATTGTGCTGGTTAATATCTGCAATTGTACTTGCAGCGACATCCTGATGCGGTTCACTTTGTGTCTTTTTCGCATCGTGCAGTTTTACCCATCTTAACCGGAGTGCATTACTTACCACACATACGCTGCTCAGACTCATAGCTGCTGCACCGAACATCGGGTTCAATTTTATCTGGAAAAGCGGATACAAAACACCAGCTGCAAGCGGGATTCCGATACTGTTGTAAAAGAATGCCCAGAATAAATTTTCTTTGATGTTGCGGATCACGGCTCTACTTAATTTTACTGCACCTACAGCGTCAAGTAAATCGTTTTTCATCAGTACGATATCAGCGCTCTCGATCGCTACGTCTGTTCCTGCCCCGATCGCAATTCCCACATCTGCGGAGGCAAGTGCCGGCGCATCGTTGACGCCGTCACCGATCATTGCTACTTTATGTCCTGCCTGTTTTAAGGCTGAGATTTTCTCCTCTTTCTGTGTTGGCAGAACCCCGGCGATCACCTCATCGATACCAACCTGCTCCTTGATCGCCTGTGCGGTCACTTCGTTGTCACCGGTTAACATAATGACATGTATGCCGTAATCACGGAATTTCTGTACCGCCTCTTTACTGGTCGGTTTTACCACATCTGCAACTGCCACAATTCCAAGGAACTGTTTTCCATCTGCAAAAAGAAGTGGTGTCCTGCCCTGTTTGGCAAGTGCCTGGATCTGGTTTTTCTGTTCTGTGGAAAGGCTGATTCCTTTCTCTTCCATCATTTTCTCATTTCCTGCAAAATAATGTGTACCGGACACTGTACCTTCGATTCCTTTTCCAAATAAAGCGTTGAAATCTGTTACTTTTTCCAGGGAAATATTGTTTGTCACACAATAGTTTACAATCGCCTCTGCAAGCGGATGTTCGCTGCCTTTTTCAAGACTTCCTGCAATCTGAAGAAGCTGCGTTTTATCTGCATTCTTTCCGGCAGCACAGATAATATCTGTCACGACAGGTTTTCCCTGCGTGATAGTTCCCGTCTTATCTAACACAACGGTGTCGATCTGGTGTGCTGTCTCTAATGCGTCACCGGATTTGATGAGAATTCCGTTCTCCGCACCTTTTCCGGTTCCAACCATAATTGCAACCGGTGTTGCAAGACCAAGTGCACACGGGCAGGAGATCACAAGCACTGCAATCGCAGTTGACATTGCAAACTCAAACGTTGCACCGGAGATCAGCCAGATAATTCCTGTGATCAATGCAATGGTAATAACGGTTGGCACAAAAACTCCAGCAATTTTATCCGCCATTTTTGCAATCGGGGCTTTGCTTGAGGAAGCTTCCTCAACCAGCCGTATGATCTGTGCGATTGTGGTGTCCTCGCCGACTTTGGTTGCTTTTGCGCGGATCAGACCGGATTTGTTCATGGATGCAGAGACAATCGTGTCTCCCTCCTGTTTTGGCACCGGAATACTCTCACCTGTGATCGCCGATTCGTCAAAAGAAGATTTTCCCTCCAGCACGATACCGTCCACTGCAACCGATTCACCCGGTTTTACAAGAAAAATTTCTCCTTTTTCCACATCTGTTGCATCAATGACCTGCTCCACACCATCCCTTACGACCGTCACCGTCTTTGGCGCGAGATTCAAAAGCTTTGTGATTGCCTCGCTTGTCTTTCCCTTGGACTTCGTCTCAAGATATTTTCCAATGGTGATCAGTGTCAGGATCGTTCCGGCTGACTCAAAGTATAAGTCATGGGCATACTGATGTACGACCATCATATCGCCGTGTCCCATCGCATACCCGATACGGTAAATTGCAAAAATACCATAGAGGATTGCCGCACCCGCACCGATCGCGATCAGGCTGTCCATGTTCGGGCTTCTGTGCCATAATGTTTTAAATCCGTTTTTAAAATATTTCTGATTTGCGATCAAAATTGGCAGCAATAGCAGAAACTGCGTAAACGCATAGGTGATCGCATTCTCATTTCCATGCAGAAAGTTCATGGTAAACGGAGGCATCGGAATGTTGAGCCACTGATAAATCATATGTCCCATGGACACATACATCAGTGGTATCCAGAAAATCAGTGAGACGATCAGCCGCTTTTTCATGTTTTTCACATTTTGCTCTACGGCTGAAAGTCCATTGTTTTCCTGACTGCCAGACTGTCCAGACGTTTTTGCCCCGAATTTTGCGTGTTCGTCTTTCACCGCTGCACCGTATCCGGCATCCTCCACTGCCTTGATAATTCCTGCTGTATCAAGTTTATTCTCATCAAATTCGACCTGCATACTGTTTGTCAGCAGATTCACGCTGACATTTTCCACCCCGGTGAGCTTGCTCACGCTTTTCTCCACATGGGAAGAGCAGGCGGAACAGGTCATGCCTGTAACATCAAATCTCTCTTTCATGTATATCGTCCTTTCCTGTTATGTTCTGTTTTTGAATATCCGGTGTTCTGCTGAAACTTCGGATATAACTTTGTCAGAGTTCTTTATTTCATCAGTTTCTTCAAAAGTCCGCACAGTTCATCGACTGCCTCTTCATTTCCTTCGCGGATGTCCTCCGAAACACAGGTTTTGATATGTCTCGCCAGAAGTTCTTTGTTAAACCCATTCAAGGCCGCCTGGATCGCTGACACCTGTGTGAGAATATCCACGCAATAACGGTCGTCCTCCACCATCGCCCTGATTCCACGCACCTGTCCTTCGATACGGCTCAAACGTGTCATGAGTGCTTTCTTCTCCTGCTCATCACGCTGTTTATGTTTTACATTGCCATCCTCATTGCCTTTACAACAACATGTCATAACCTCCACATCCTTTCTGTCCATCGCACCCTCATTTTGTTATCTGAGTATTATTTTCTACCACTTATGATTTTGTCATTCATTATATTCAATATACCCCTATGGGGTATTTTGAATATAGTACAGGATAAAAGAAAAGTCAAGCATCATTATTTACTATTTTTCTCAATAACTAAATTTCTATTACCGTTCTCCTGTATTTCGTTCCCATAACAATTCCTAACTTAACAATGCAAATAATATAAGTTCATGATATAATATGCGTATGCAATGAGCAGTGCCAATCGAGAATATGCAGACCGAACATGCTTGCATGTTGAGGTCTGCATATATCGAGAGTGATAGGGCGAATGCCCGACAGCCAGGAAAATCTCTGATTTTTCTGGCGTGCACTGCGGACTGTGCTTCATGATATAAGAAAGACTATAACGGATAATTGCGAAACTCCTAAAAACGTGAATGAAATTGTTCAAAATTAACAAAAGCTTGAGAAAACACTGGGGAGCGGTCGGCACTTAGAAGGCAGGTGCGGCATAAGCCGTGACTGGCTTCTTAGTACCGCTACCAGCGACACGTAGCGGAAGCGTGTTTTCGAAAATTTTGTTAATTTTGAACAATTTAAAGCAACTTTGCCAGAGTTTCGCAAACACTCCAAACCCCAGAGAAAGGACTTCCCTATGCTTTTGAAAAAAGAAAAACCCGCCCAGATCGATTACCTCGAAAACTGGCCGGAACATTATTATGAGATAGAAAATGCCAAAGAAAGAAAAGAGATTCTCGCTCAGGCGATCAGCCGGGAGCTGGATCTTCCAAATGATAATTACCGTATGAAATTGTTGGAAAAACGTTATGGAAAAGACGGCAAGAACGATGCCTTCATGAAAGCATGGATGATGATCAAAGCATCCGGTGCTGCCGGAATTTCTTTTTTCAACAAGCGACATCTGCAAAAAGAATTAAAACAATATATGAAAGATCTCTGTCTGCTCGAATACGCACCTGAGAATGAAACAGAACAGACCGTTCTTCTGACAGAGTGGGAAAATTTTGCGAAAGTTCTGCTTGCCTCCTGCACGGGAAGCAAAACTTATTGCTCCACTCTTTTTGGCATTGTGCCGATCAAAGATGCATCCGTTGCAAGAAAAATCGCGGAAGAGATCGACTTCGTCACAAGAACTTACCCACAAAAGCTCGAACTTGCTGACGAATTCGCTCCGTTCCGCGAAGTGATGGTCAACACCTACTGTAACATGATAGAAAATGGTTCTTCCTACTGGTACGAAGTTGTAAACTCCTGATCAGAGTAATCCCTGATGAGAATCAATAAAATCAGATTAATCCCTGGATTAGGATAAATAAAATCAATACCGGAAGCACAAACTGGAAATATGGTTTTAATCCTTTTGCGATCTTAAGACCTTTTCCAGTATTTGCTTCTTCCAGATAGTTATCAAATCCCCATCCCCATTTTGTGACGCAGAATAACAGGTAAATAAGGGAACCACCCGGAAGCAACAGATTGCTCACAATGAAATCCTCACTGTCTAACACATCCCTGCCACCAATCAGGTGCAGATCACTCCACACATTATATCCAAGTACACATGGCATGCTGGCGATCAGTATGATCACACAGTTGACCAGTGCCGCTTTTTTCCGATCCCAGCCAAACATATCCATACAAAATGACATGATGTTTTCAAATACCGCAATAATCGTGGAAAAGCTTGCAAAAGTCATAAACAAAAAGAACAGTGTTCCCCAGATACGACCGCCTTCCATATTTACAAATACGTTTGGCAGCGTAATGAAAATGAGTTTTGGTCCTGCCCCGACTTCCACGCCGTAGCTGAAACATGCCGGGAAAATGATCAGTCCTGCCATGATCGCCACAAATGTATCCAGTGCACAGATTCTGGCACCTTCTCCTGCAAGGCTGTTATCACGACCCATATAGCTTCCAAAGATCTCCATGGCTGCAACTCCGAGACTTAAGGTAAAGAACGCCTGATTCATTGCCGCTGAAACGACATTTCCAATGCCCACTTCCCTCACCGTTTCCATATTCGGAATCAGATAAAAGCGGACACCCTCGCCCGCACCGGATAATGTAAAACTGTGTACCGCAAGGATCACAATCAGGCCAAGCAAGGCACTCATCATGACTTTGCTTATTTTTTCCAGACCATTCTGCAATCCTCTGCTGCACACAAAAAAACCCAGAATGACCGTGAGTATCATCCAGAAGCTCATCTGCAACGGGTCTGCAAGCAGGTTGGAAAATACTGCTCCGGCAGCCTCCGCATCCATGCCAGCCTGAAACTCACCTATCAGAAATTTGTAAAAATAAGTTACCATCCACCCGGAAACTGTCGTGTAATACATCATCAGCATATAACAGCCGAATATCGCTGCCCAGCCGTGAAGATGCCACTTGCTTCCCGGTTTTTCTAATGCCTTGTAACCTAACACGGCACTCTTACGGCTTGCACGTCCCACGGCAAGTTCCATCGTCAGAACCGGCAGTCCCATGGCAATCAGAAACACGAGATAAAGGATTACAAACAATCCTCCGCCGTTTTCTCCTACGACATAAGGAAACCTCCATACATTTCCAATTCCAATGGCACATCCGGCACTTACCAGAATAAATCCCAGACGTGATTTGAAAGATTCTCTTTTCATGAACTAATCCCTTTCAGTCAAAAACACCTTTCCGCTTCGGCTGCAACTTTCTGCTGTCTCACGAAAAGGTGTTTTCATTGCAATATATTCTGTATATTAGATATTTAACAGATCACTATAAACTTTTAATGCTCCATCTGTGTCATGAGCAAGAACACGTTTTGCAAGAACTTTTCCAAGCTGAACGCCTTCCTGATCGAAGCTGTTGACATTCCATAAGAATCCCTGGAACATAACTTTGTTCTCAAAATGAGCAAGTAAAGCGCCAAGAGTCTTAGGATTTAATTCCTCACCGATGATGATGGAAGATGGACGTCCACCTTCAAAATTCTTGTTGCGGTTGTCGTCTGCTTTACCACATGCAAATGCTACGATCTGGGCTGCAACGTTTGCGCAGAGTTTCTGCTGGCTTGTGCTGTCCTGTATCACAACATCCGTTCCGATCTGGCTATTCTTAAATCCGATGAACTGAAGCGGAACAATATCTGTTCCCTGATGTAATAACTGATAGAAGGAATGCTGTCCATTTGTACCAGGCTCACCGAAGATCACCGGTCCTGTCACGTAATTTACAGGCTCACCAAAACGGTTTACAGATTTACCGTTAGACTCCATGTCTAACTGCTGTAAATGTGCAGGGAAACGGCTCAAAGCCTGGGAGTATGGTAAAACGGCTGTAGCCGGGTAGCCGAGTACATTACGCTCATAAACTCCGATCAATGCGTCGAGCATTTCCGGATTCTCTAACATATTTTTATTTAAAGAAAGTTTGTCTTCTTCTGCTGCACCGTCTAAGAACTGTGCAAACACCTCCGGTCCAAATGCCAGAGATAATACAGCTCCGCCAACTGCTGATGTAGAAGAGAAACGTCCTCCGATATAATCATCCATGAAAAATGCTGCCAGATAATCATCACTCTTTGCCAGAGGAGATGTCTCACTTGTAACAGCGATCATATGCTTAGAAGCATCCAGTCCTGCATTTTTCAATGCATCTTTTACGAAAGACTCATTCGTCAATGTCTCTAATGTTGTACCTGATTTTGATACAAGTACGAAAATGGAATGTGCAACATCAATAGAAGCTAATACTGCTGATGCATCATCCGGGTCTACATTGCTGATGAATTTTGCTTCCATCTTGAATGTGTTGTTTTTCTTTGCCCAGTTCTCCAGTGCAAGATACATTGCACGTGGTCCAAGGTCACTTCCGCCAATACCGATCTGAACTACAGTTGTAAACTTTTCACCTGCTGCATTTGTGATCTCTCCGGCATGTACCTTGTTTGCAAAATCAGCAATTCTATTCTGCTGTTCTACATAAAAAGAACGCTTGTCAACGCCATCTGCCTCGACTGCATCCCCTAACTGTCCGCGTGTCATATGATGAAGTACAAGACGTTTCTCGCCTGTATTCACAACTTCACCATTATAAAGAGCTGCAAATTTTTCAGAAAGCTGTGCTTCCTCAGCTAATTTTGCAAGTGCTGCAAGTGTGTTATCATCCACTTTTTTTGCAGCATAATTATATGCAAGTCCCTCTGCCATCGGTGTGCTATATTTCTTCACACGCTCTGCGCCGTTTTCTCCGGACATTACTTTTGTCAGGTCAACCTCTGCAACCTTTGACAATTCTTCAAAAGAAGTAAGGGTATCTAAATTCTTCCAATCCATGGTGTTATCCTCCTTGTTTTGCTTTTTATTTATACAACCGTGAAAAATTATACTATTAAATGTAATCGAATTCAAGTAGTGCAATACACCAAAAAAAGAGTCTCTTTCGAAATTTTCCTAAAAAAACTTCACAAAAGAGACTCTCTTTTTATTATCTATTTCTGATTTGCCGGTTCCATATTGACGGAACGTCCTTTGATCTTCACATTCTTCATGGCTTCTAATACTTCTTTGCCATACTCTCTCGGCACTTCCACGAAGGTGTATTTGTCGTACATATCAATCGCACCGACGAGTTTTCCAGGCATTCCTGACTCACCTGCGATGGCACCTAAGATATCGCCCGGTTTCACGCGGTCTTTTTTACCGATGTTAATGAAAAGACGAACCATACCTTCTTCGGCTCCGGTGTTATCCCAGTCGATCTCGCCATTCTCTCTGTCGTTTTCCAGATTCACCTGACCGAGTGCCTGTTTTAAGAAGGCTGCTGCGATATCCATTGCGGTGTAATCGGAATCATTGACCTGCTTTTCGATGATCTCGATCATCTCTTTTAAATCTTCATTCTCAATGATCTCACCGATTCCCTGCATCACTTTCTCTGCCTTGATCTGTGCCACATCATCGGAAGATGGGATTGGCATTGCAAGGATCTTGGTCTTGCAGTAACGCATGATATCTTTTAACTTGTAAACCTCTTTTCCTTTTACAAAAGTGAACGCACGTCCGGTACGTCCTGCACGTCCGGTACGTCCGATACGGTGTACATAATACTCATCATCCTGTGGAATGTCATAATTGAATACTGCTTCCACATCATCAACGTCAATTCCTCTCGCAGCAACATCTGTTGCGATCAGGATCTCCACACGTCCGGAGCGGAATGCTTTCATGACACGGTCACGCTGTGCCTGCTTCATATCGCCGTGAAGCCCCTCTGCCATATAACCGCGGCTCTTTAACTCCTCGGAAAGCTCGTCTACCATTTTCTTGGTATTACAGAATACGAGGGAAAGCTTTGGATTGTAGTAATCTAACAGTCTTGTCAGGACTTCAGTCTTGTCCTTGCGTTTGACATCATAATAATACTGCTCGATGCTTGGCACGGTCAGTTCTTTTTTTACCACCTTAATGGTCACTGCGTCATGCTGATATTTCTTTGTGATGTCTAAAATCGGCTTTGGCATGGTCGCAGAAAACAGAACCGTCTGTCTTCCCTCTTCCGGGATATATTCCAAAATCGTCTCGATATCCTCACGGAATCCCATGTTCAGCATCTCGTCCGCCTCGTCTAAAACAATCGTATTGACTGCCTCGCAGCGGATTGTTTTTCTGCGGAGATGATCCATGACACGTCCCGGTGTACCGATAATGATCTGTGCACCGCCTTTTAATGCCTTGATCTGACGGTTGATATCCTGTCCGCCGTATACCGGAAGGATTTTCACGCCATGCATATATTTGCTTAATTTACGGATTTCTTCCGACACCTGGATTGCAAGCTCTCTGGTTGGTGAAAGGATGATCACCTGTGTCTTTTTATTATTTGGGTCTACTTTGTGAAGCACCGGGATACCAAAAGATGCTGTCTTTCCGGTTCCTGTCTGTGCCTGTCCGATCACATCGACTCCTGACATCACTACCGGGATCGCCTGACTCTGGATTGGAGTCGCCTCTTCAAATCCCATCTCTTTGATAGCACGGAGTACCTGTGGATATAAATCTAATTCATCAAATCTTACTGTTTCCATATATTTTCCTTTCGTGCGAATGCGCAGTCGTATATGTTAGCATATTGTCGCCATTTTGTCAACTATTTTGTCAGAATACCCGTATCACATCCGGCACGATCTATGTACCCCGGCTTCCATGAAAAAGAAAGCTGGGTTAATATGAAAAGCAATCGAATACTCCCTGTTTTTCATCCATATCCAAGCAAAATCCAGTCGTCGTACACTCCACATGCATTTCTGTTTTCCCCTGTAAAAATGTGATATGCGCCGTCACCTCTAAAAAAAGCTGCCGTAGCAATAGTTCGATTGCGGATTGCTCATTATAACTTATGCCAATTTTCCTCTAAGGTTCCACTTTTTCCTGTTTTAAGGATAAATCCAGCTCCTGTCCGCGGATATCCGCAATACAGATATCATTTCTGCTTTTCTTCTTTACCTGATATAACAGCATATCTGCAGTATGTAGAAAATCCCAGCTCCTGTTTCCGTTCTCCGGAATTCCATACGAAATTCCCTGGGAGATCGTCACGATCGGCAATGCATTGGAATATAAATGCTCCAGTTTGAGATCCATAATATTCTGCCGCAGCGCGCCTGCCTTCGCATACACTTCCTCCGCACTTATACCCACATAAATGATAATAAATTCATCTCCGCCATATCTCGCGCAGAATGTCTGCCCATCTTCCATCTTTTTCAGCTCATTTGCAATTGCAATAATGCACTCGTCGCCCTGCTGATGTCCATAATTGTCATTATACTGCTTGAAAAAGTCAATATCTAAAATCTCCATTGCAAGTGGAAGTCGGTGCTCATAACAGTAATCTAATACTTTTTCCGAATAAGCATTCAGGCGGTAACGGTTTGCCAGTCCGGTCATCTGATCTGTCTCCGACTGTTTCAGCAGCTTCACATTGACTGCTTCCATCTCCCTGCGGCTCTCATTTGCACGTTCGAGAGAACTTCTGACATAAAGCATGTTGACGATCATATCTTTGTTCTCGCGCTCCATGATCTCGGAAAGCTCATAATACAGACCAGCCGCCTGCAGATAACCTGCATTGTCCTGATTCTTGCGGTAGCCTTTGATCTTAATGGAAATGACTCTGCGCTGCAGATTAATCACACCTGAATCTCTCACGATCTGATCCAGCTTCTCAACGATCATCCACAACACATCATCCCGGCCGATCTCCAGCATCAGCCCGCAAAAATCACAAAGGTCGTCAAACACCTCCATGATCGGCACATTTTTATTGATTATTTCTACAATCTCCTGGATCTGTGCATCGCGTCTCACATAATTATGGGTCAGATGATAATATCTTGCCTTCAGGCAGTCCACATATAAAATGTCAATATCCTCATAATAAGACGCACATTCCGCATCCAGTTTTTCTATATAAACATGTGTCTTATCTAACATCCCCTGCAGCATATAGCAGCGTGCCAGATTCACGTAACTGGCCATCAGTCCGACATAATTTTCTTTTACATCCGGATTACTTTTGCAGTATGAATGAGCCTTTTCGAAATAACTTTGTGCCTCGTGATACACACCATTTTCCATGTACAGATTACCAAGATTCTGCATGATGCTGATCTCCATCTTAGTAATCCCATATTTACGGCAGTAATTCAATCCTGTCAGATAGTAATCCATCGCTGCAGACACATTTCCCTTGTTGACAGAAGAGATTGCCATCAGGTTGTAAGACCTTGCGATCAGCTCCCACTGTCCGGTCTGTCCTAACAGATGGATTGCCTGCGCAATGTTGTGGAACATGTGTTCCACATCATTCAGCAGATAGTAAGTTTCCCCACTGTAAAAATATGCAAAACCAAGAAGTGCCGCATCTTTATGCTCCTTTGCATACCGTTCTATCTCAAGACAGCATTTGAGTGTATGCTCTGCGTCCTTTCCTCTGCTGTTCAAAACTTCCTGTTTCCATGCGTTTACCACGTCATTTGATCCATGAACTCCCATGCAGTCTGTTCCTTTCTGCCTGTTTTCAGTATCTCACTAAATTTTATTATAATCCAGAAATACCGTGTGTTCAAGAAAAAGGAAATTTCTGCTATTCAAAGAATTCGATCGGATCGATCGGTACCCCATCTTTTCGAAGTTCAAAATAAAGGTTACTGCCCTCAACAGAATAATATTTTGTCGGTTCCGTCACATAACCGATCACATGACCTGCCTCCACATAGTCTCCCACTGCAAACTCCGGTTCCTTAAGCTGTCCGTAAACTGCGAGATACCCATCTCCCAAATCTTCTGTCACGGTACATCCTGTCACTTCATTTGTCTCAATACTCTGGATTTTTCCTTTTGCTACCGCATAAACTTTGCTGTTGACATCCCCGGCAATGATGACCGCCGGATTGTATTTGTACTGGTCCAACGTCGCAAAATACACCGTCGAGTCCATGCTGTAATCTAAGATCACATTTCCTTCCATCGGCCATAAGATGCCATCTTCCGCAGCAAAATGGAGTGCCTGGGAAGTGTTTCCTGTCGGTGCCACCTCTTCCTGTCCACTGTCTGCTTCCTCACTCTCCTTTTCTACCTCTGCTGTCTCTGTGCTCTGTGTCTTCGGTTTTAAAATAGAAGCAACCTGATCTGCCTCTGTCTCTTCCTCCATTGCCACATTCTGGTTCTCCGTGTCCATCTCTGCTGCAATTTCCTGTTCTAACTGCTTTCTCTCCTGTTCCTGTCCTCTGCTATATAAAACAGTCATGCCGACTGCTGCAAGGATTACCAGCGTGCCTGCAATGATATACTGTTTTTTCTGCCAGAAGGCTGCCCATCCGTGATTCTTTCTCATATTTTTCACCGTCCATTGTTTATTTAGCAGAATGCATTTCCTGCTATTAACAATAGTGTTGCCACATTCAGACGGTTTATTCACGTGAATTGGAATCGTTTTTTATTCCACAGATTTCACCTCTGCGCCAGGGAAAAAATACTGTAAAATTTTTCTGTAATCCTCCCCTTTTTCAGCCATTTTCTGTGCTGTATACTGGCTCAGCCCAAATCCGTGTCCATGCCCCTTCGTTACGATCCGGATCTTGCCCGGTTCCAGTTCTGTCACATTAAAATTTGCGGATTTTAACCCAAGTTCTCCACGCAGTTCCTCTCCTGTGTAGGATTTCCCATTCATCTGCGCCTTTGTGACATACCCGGCACTATCCTTCTCTTCGATCGTGATCTCCTGATCCAGATACAGCACCGAAAGATAATCCGGCGCCTGTGCATCCTCATAGCATGCCACACCTGAAAGGTAGGGCATATCCGAATCCGGATATAATTCTTCCATATTTCTCGTATTTCCTGCACTCACTGCATGGTATGCCGCATATATGTAATGGTTCCGGTACTGCAGCGTCTCTCCGTCTGTCTCCTGTATCGCCTCCTTTATCTTCCCCTCTGCCTCGGAAAAATAGTCGCCCCACAGCTCCTGTAATTCGCTCATCGTCATCCGCCCCGGAAGCTCTGTCCCCATCTCCTCTGCTGCCTTAAGGTTTGTGCGTGCGATCACACACTGGGCTTTGATACATTCCTCCGGTGCATCTGCGCTTATTTCCTTTGCGACAATGCAAAAAAGCATGTCCGCATCCTCCTCTTTTTCCGCTGTCCGGTTTACATTTCCCAGCAATTCCTCCAGCTGCATTTTCTGGCAAAAAATGGTGAGAAAAAGTGGTATGAGAAGCAAGAGCAGAAGTATGGTCAGCATCGTGTTTATTCTTTTCGCCAAGTTTTTTCTGTGCATAAAAAATCTCCATCCCATATACAAGTATATGAGACGGAGTCAGCTTTTATGAATCAAATTTTATCCGGAGTTCCTGTGGAAAGTTTATGACTGACCTCAGGGATAAACTTTCCACAGGAACTCCAGACTTCTATTATATTCTGCTGCCGATGATGTTGCTGAGCTGTGCGAACTGCTGAAGCGTCAGTGCTTCGCCACGGATGGTGACCGGAACGCCAAGTTCCTCAATGCTTTCCTGGATCACTTCTTTGGAAAGATGAATGTCCGGCGCATTGTTCAAGCCATTGGCAAGCGTCTTTCTGCGCTGATTGAAGGATGCACGGATGATCTTAAACATTAATTTTTCGTCATTCACCTGCACCGGTACTTCTTTATGTCTTGTGAGACGGATCACTGCGCTTCCGACATTCGGGCGAGGCATAAAGCAGTTTGGTGGAACGATCGCAACAATCTCGGGTTTCGCATAATACTGCACTGCAAGGGAGAGCGCCCCATATTCTTTCGTTCCCGGTCCCACCTGCATACGGTCTGCCACTTCTTTCTGTACCATGATCGTAATGCTGTCGATCGGCACATGGCTTTCAAATAATCCCATAATGATCGGTGTCGTGATATAATATGGAAGATTTGCCACAACTTTGATCGGCTTTCCTCCATTTTTTTCCTCTGCCAGCTTATTAATATCTACTTTTAAAATATCATCATTGATGACTTCCACATTGTCGTATGCGCTGAGTGTGTCTGCCAGAATCGGGATCAGATTTTTATCAATCTCCACTGCTGCCACTTCTCTTGCATTCTCGCAGAGATACTGCGTCATTGTGCCGATTCCTGGTCCGATCTCCAAAACAAAATCATCCTTTGTGATTCTGGACTCCTCAATGATCTTCTCAAGCACATGCGTATCGATCAGAAAGTTCTGTCCGAACTTCTTCTGAAAATTAAAATTATATTTCTGTAAAACCTCTATGGTATTCTGTGGAATTCCTAACGTTGCCATATACTGCCTTTCTCTTCAAATAAACGATCTAAAAACTCTGCATACAGGCGGTTAAATGTTTCGTGAAACGTAACTGCCA
>OGED01000534.1_pt1 | contig 17739 bp, 28 predicted proteins | sample 1570581 | NCBI WGS metagenome assembly OGED01 (sample SAMEA2582135, study PRJEB24529) | metagenome | biome: Human gut stool | place: China | collected 2011 | reverse complement strand
AAGCCTCGACCGTGGCAGAGTCGTAAGCCTTGACCGTGGCAGAGTCGTAAGCCTCGACCGTGGCAGAGCCGTAAGCCTCGACCGTGGCAGAGTCGTAAGCCTCGACCGTGGCAGAGTCGTAAGCCTTGACCGTGGCAAAGCCGCAAGCCTTGACCGTGGCAGAGCCGCAAGCCTCGACCGTGGCAGAGTCGTAAGCCTTGACCGTGGCAGAGCCGCAAGCAAATGCTCTAGTATTAGATGCGTGTTCTTTTCTGGTATAAATGCCAGCTTCGCTTAACTCCTCTTCAGAGAAGTTATCTTCTAGGTAATTTGCGTCAATCATTTTAGATGTTCTAAAAACCCAAAACCAATTGCTTGTTATAGCCTCTAACAAGTCCTTTTTGCTTTTGGCGTTTAATCCCATCCTGTATCCATCTTGGCAAGCATTATGTTTTTTAGCCCGTTCAAGCAGATCTTCTTTTAATTCTTCGAATGTCTTCATTTTTTATCGTTTATTAGTTTAATGATATCTTTTCTTATCTCTATCAATTCTTCTTTGCTAAGTGTCTTTAATTCGTCTAGGATATCGTCCTTCCTCGATCGATTCGGTCTTGAAGGGGCTTGTACCACGTATATCACCCCGAAATCATTCCTCGTCTCCATAGCTTTTTACCGCCAATATCTTTATTATTACATATAATATGACACTGGCACCACCGAGTAAAAAGACCGCCCTTTTCAAGGGGTCCTCGAACCAATAGTTTAATGCCAGTATAGCCGCCACTACCAATATCGCCATGAACGCCATTCTTAAAGTGTTTATCACTTGTTTAACGACGGCCTTGGATATCTCCTTTATCCGTCCTGTAATGCCATGTTCCATATATATTGTTGTTTTTAAAATTCGGAAGAAAGGCCTCATATCCTCACGGACGGAGACCTGCGTTGCAAAAATTGTGACTTTGATTTTCTGATTGAATAAGCACCCCTAGGGGTGAAACGTGCTCCCTGCCGGGCTTGAACCGGCGACCTCTCGCTTATGAGGCGAATGCTCTCGACCAACTGAGCTAAGGGAGCGTTTGCCGGGGAATCCCACCCCGGCACAGTTTAAGTAAAAACTAATATTCCCTAATTGCCTGCCTCACGGCGGTATATTAAGGTCTTGGTTGAGAAGTGTATAATAATTAGCAATGTGATTTAAGCGTGGTAGCCGGGGGAACTCGCACCCCCTGTAACCCTAGATAAATAATAAACAAGATAACCAATCTAACATTGGACGCACGCCTTGATCGTGCGGCTAAACGAATAATATTAAAACTGATCATGGTTTGCTACCTGCCCTAGCCATTTCCTAGGGTGGAATTCTTCTTTCTTTCATTGTGATCAAACTTGGTTATTAATAGGTCTATCGGTCTTATTCATTTTTCTTCCTCTATTGTATCATCTAATAACTTATCGATAGCCATGATAACCTTATCCGGCAACTCCTTGGCGGTATCATTAGACTTGAGATATTCTATAGTCCCGCCTATTCCGATAATCATCAACATGTCCCTTTTAGACGGAACGAAGAGCAGTAAAAAAATAGGGATTGATATATAGACTGCTAATTTTAAGACGATTTTTTTTAACTTAGACTTGTCTTTTTCATCATCTTCCATAATCCAGATGAGAATATACAAGAATGTTAATACCCCCAAGATAAATACTGCGATTATCGCCAACGTTTGTATGGCATCTAGCCTTGTGATCCAATAAATCTCATTCATGTTGTTATTATTTAAAAGTGTTCGCTCCCGCCTCCGGTCTCGCTCCGGAACCTGCGAGTCTTTGGCTCTCTTGGCGGGAATAGTTGCGGTCTTGGCTAAATTGCCTATCTTTAGGCCGTTAAACAAAAAAACTATATGGAATTAAAAGATTTTATTAAGGAAACGTTACTACAGATCGCTAGTGGCGCAAGACTTGCGGATGATGAATATCGAAAACTTGGAAATGGTGGAGTAAATCCTGAAGGAAAATTTCATTTAGAGGGTATTCCACACATCCTATGCCCGGGAGTAAATGATAAACATGATATCTCTAAGCCTGTCGTATCCGTTCAATTCAAGTTGAATGTCCAGATTGAGGAAAAGACCCAAATAGAAGGGAAGATCGGTGGCATATTAAACGTTATTTCCGCTTCTTTCGGAGGATCAAAGGAAGATACAAACAAATCCGTTCAAGAGATTTCTTTCTCCATTCCCGTAGCCTTGCCGTCACGCTCTTCGGCTTCGGGCAGATAAAATCGTAAATCCTTTGGGCCGAGTTGATAATGTCTTCCGATTTTGCCATGTTAAAAGGGTCTCGGATGTATTCTAAACAGTACATCCGAATCTCCTTATCTGTTTTTGGATAGTAGTCCATATTTTTTATATAATTGCCATTGAATAGATTATAGATGCCATGGATTATTTATTGAGCAAAGGAACTCCCTGACCTTCTCGGAGGCTATGGTAGCTTCTTCCTTTGAGGGGAAGAGGTTACCCGCTTCCTTGAGCAGCTTGATACCTGTCTTGCCCGGCCCGCGATTGTTGAAAATGCCCGATACTGGCTCCGGAAGGAAATCTCCTTCCCTTAGATACCATAGGTCGGTGTTTTGGATGGAGGAGTTACCTGTCTTCCCTTTCTCACCTGTCATTATCCAATCGTAAACGGCCTTATGATTTGGATAGGAACGGTTTACGCAATCGCAACGTATCATGTAATCCTCATGATTTCGATTCTCCTTTAGCCAATCGAAAAGTTCCTCCATTTTCCCTACCGGTTCTTGCCCGATGAGGGCTAGAATGTCTCTCTTGATCTTAATATCTTCCATGTCTTTCTTTTTTTAGTTCGTTCCCGGAAGCCGATTCGATCAGCGGCTCTCGCCTCCAGTCCGGGATATATTTTTTAGAGGACAGGGTTAACCAATGCTGGATCATAACACCCCAAGGAATATCCTCTATATAATACATTAATATAAATATGTAGACTCCAACATCGGAACCGATCAAACTACATCGGGAGCGGGGGATCATCATCCCTTCCGGTATCTTCGCCTATCATAACCTTACCCGCCATACCTATATCTCTTACGTATATCCTCTTATGGGGATAAGGATTTATTCACTAAGTCAAAGAACTCTTTTTTGGTCACCGGGGTGGGATTCGAACCCACGGGGTATTTCTACTCCTCTTTAGGAGAGAGGGACGCTTCCAGCTACGTGCTACCCGGCGTTCTCCACCTATTTTAAGGTGGCGTACTTGATGCAATCCCAAGCGTTACAAAACCATTTTCCGTTCTGAGATTTTGTTGGTTTTTCGCATCTGATAAGTCCCTTCCCTACCAAATCGTAGAGCCTTCCACGTCCTCCTACTATGGAGGCTGCCGTCCTTTGCCCAAAGGTCTTATCGTTAAGGACTATTTTTAATGCTTCCTCGTTTATCATATCGCTTATTTTAATCTGGTTACTTCTATACTGTCAATTCTCCCAGCTACTGATGTCTTAAATAAATACCCCTTCTTTTTTAATCTAGATATTGTATAGATTATGCTTCGAGGGTTAATATCCTTGTTTAGGAACTCTATCGTTGTTCCTAAAGGAATGGATAACAGCGTGTCTGTTACTGAAATTCTAGTTTTAATTGTATTATTCATATTCTTTTACTAAATTTGCTCATTGCAACTTTTAAGTTGCGTTTGTTTGCTTGTATTGTTGTTTTACGATGCAAATATAATGCAATTGCATTAATGGTGGAAATATTATGTGATAAATATTAATGCTTTTGCATTAATTAACTATGGTCGATATATGGAGACAATCAATAACAGGATTAAACTAATTGTAGATGAGTTGTTTGATGGCAATGTTAGTGCATTTTGCCGTAGAGTAGGAGTAAAACAGCCTACTATTAATACAATATTAGGGACTCGTCAAAGTAAGCCTTCATATGATATTATTAATGCTATTGCATTATCTGGGCTGGGTGTGTCTTTGGCATGGTTAGTTACAGGATCTGGTGAAATGAAGGATGAGGGGAATGTTAAGGACGAGGTATTAGAAATACCTTTAGACCTTAATAAAGGAGATTTCTTAATTGAGAATAATAATGGCGTTAAATTTTATGACTTAGGAAATGGTCGATATCGTATGACTGTCAGCAAGGTGCCGTTTTGCGCTTATGGCAGGTTTGCTAACGAAAGCGATCGTCTTGATCCGGATAAGGAGGATTGGGAGACCGAGTCTTTCGAATGGGATCGGATTGTCCATGGGAGATATTTAGCTTTTGAGGTTAAAGGGGACAGCATGGACAACGGGACGAGAGAGAGTTTTGAGGAAGGCGATGTCGTCCTTGTTAGGGAGCTGGATAGATCGCATTGGAGAGATGGGTTGCGATATAAGGATCATCCTTATTGGGTCGTCGTGTTTGGGACATCCGTCCTCATAAAGCAGATGACAGGCTGCGATATGGACGAGGGTAAGATAACGTTGCACTCACTAAACCCATCTCCAGAGTTTTCCGATTTCTCTTTACCGCTAGATAGCGTGAGGGCTTTATATTATGTATTACAGAAAAAGCCTAAAGTCGTGAGATTTTAACGAGAAAGCCATACGCAAAAATGATATGATGTTCTTTAGCGTATCCTTGCCCTGTTAAAACGTGATAATAAATATTTGATGTATAAATCGATACGATACAAAATGGAGAAATACTTCTAAGCTGTGGGTCATGGGTTCGAATCCCATCCTGATCACGAAGAGCGGAAGTTTATAATTGTTTGATATTTAGCTATTAAACTTCCGCTTTTATTTTAGATCTTTCCCCTTTTGTAGATTAAAAAAAAGGATATAAAGTCCACTTTTGGACATAAAAGCTTATCCTTCGCGTATCCTAAAAAATTTAATCTATATGGCTACTTTAAAATTGACACTTTTCAAGGCCAAGGCTCTCAAGGATGGGAGGCACAAGGTCAGGGTGGCGGTCTGCCACAAGAGAGAGACTTGTTATATCGTGACGAACGTGATATTAGATAGCGAGTCCCAGTTTAAGAACGGTCAAGTCGTAAAGAGACCGGACGCTTCTTTTATAAACAAAAGATTGAGGAATATGCTTAATGAGTATCAAGACAAGCTTGACTCGATTAAGAACCAATCGTTATATACATGCGTGCAGATAAAGGGCATGTTGGTTAATTCAGCAGGGGATAACGATATCTCTACGTTCAAGGATGTAAGCTCATCCTATGAAAGGGAGTTGATCGATAATGGGAGTATCGGGTACTCAAAGCTGATCGAGCGGAATTGCAGGTATTTTACCGAGTTCGTGAAAGGGGATATATTCCTTTCCGATATCACTCCAGAACTGATAGAAGGTTATTCTAGGTTCTTGAGGAATAAAAAGGGAATTGGGGAGGCTACGAACTCCATGATGATGAGACATACCAAGACTATAATCAATAAGGGTATAAAAAGAAGGCTTGTGAAATATGATGTCCATCCTTTCGTAAACTTCCAGATAGCGACTTCTCCCGTACGTGAGGTTGACATATCTTTCGAGTCATTTAATCGTTTGCGAATGGCCGATCCTTCGGAGCATCGATTAAAGGTGGCGCACGATCTGTTTTGCTTGTCGTTTTATCTTGGAGGTATCAATCTTATAGATCTACTTGGTATTGATTTCCGTGGAATCGATACGCTGGAATATGTAAGGACTAAATCTAGGAATATGACGAGGGGAGGCAATAAGATCGCATTCTCTATACCAGACCAAGCGAGGGATATTATAGATAGATGGATGGATAAGAGGACTGGCAAGTTGGATTTCGGATATAAGTTTTCCTATCCTAATTTCTCTAGGTATCTTTCTCGTTCGCTATCCAAATTGGCTCAGTCGTTAGGGATAACGGAAAAAGTGGTGTATTATTCCGCTCGTAAATCTTTCGCTCAATACGCTTCCGAGATAGGAATCCCGGATGGGGTCATAGATTATTGTTTAGGGCATTCAGACAAGTCGAAAGGCGTGATACGTTATTATACTAAGGTCAAAAAATTTCAAGCGGACATGGCGATATCAAGGGTAATTGATTACGTTAACGATCCGGATCGTTACCGGGATTATGTGGAGATGAGAAGGGATATAATGATGATGCGTGGGTAATATGTTTTTTATCATTAATGCTAAATAATATGTGAATACGATAAACTTTCATAAGCCGACAAAGGTTATAGGAATGGGCATTATAGCAACAGTATTACTTATCGTGCGACAAGAGACTATAGCGTTAACCTTGAGTATAAATTGTGCATGTCTTAAAAAATTATCAATAATAAAACGTAAATGTTATGGAAAAGAGCGATCGTCTTATAGAATTGCTAGAGATTTTGAAAAGGGCTGAATGTATATTTATTGAACAATGGAAAATCTTATATAAAGAGGATGAGATTGACATGGAAGATATTTTCAGCATATTCTATAAAGGTAGTAATGATTGTGAAATTCAAGTTAAAAAATTGATAATTAAAAATATAGATAGTGTAGTATGTAATAGGGTGGAGACTGCATGATAATTCGAGTTATAGAAAAGGAAAAATGGACCAATAAAAAACGCCCGTGTTTTTTCTGACACGGGCGTTATACTTTGGCGATGCGACAAATAGATTTTTTATACTATATCACGATATTCACAATATCTATAATTCATGCTAACTTTATGGATATATAACAAGGCATCTTCTTTGTTGTCGAATATTTTAGTTTTACATACTAATCTTAATCTCAGTGTGTCTAATAAATCCTTTTCCCTCGCTTCGTAATAAGCGTCATTATATTCGCAGCTCCCGAAACTATACTCAAGAAACATATATCCAAAATCTTTGTTGTGATAAAGGATTCTGTCTTTCATTAATTCTATCACCTCCGTTTCTCTATACAGATGAAGTATGAAATCTCTATTGTTTTCCGGTTTATATAACCAATTAACAATGCTCTGTAATTTATAGGAGACTTTCGCCTTCCCTTTTATTTCTTCTATTATTCTTCTCTCTTCTTCCAGATCTTGTTGTTCTTTGTCGCAATTTTCTTTATCGACTTTTTTATACGCTTCCTCGGGTGTCAAATCTGGGTATTTATTATCGACGAAACTAACATCCGCCGCATCCGACTTAACTTTCTTCCCCCATGCATAGTAGGAGAGACAAAAGATTTCTTTCCCATTAAAAGTCCTGTCATATATTGTTTTTAACGGGTTTAGCCCATTGGGGGCTATTATAGAAGTCGGTAATCTGTAAAAAGGATAAGATTCTTTACCTCTTTTGGCCTCTTTAATATAAGTTTGTAATCCTTCCATTTTTAATTGTGTCGTTTATAAGTTCCCGCCCTGTTTATTGTTTATTTTTTATTGATGAAATCTAGCTGATAACCAAGCGCATCACCTATCTTGGATAATAGGTCAACACCTGTGCTGTACTTTCCTGTCTCTATCCGGGCGATGTTTCCCGGGGCTAGGCCTGTAATTTCCGCTAGTTTATACTGTGATATCCCGGCCTCCATGCGGATCTGGGCTATCCTTTTACCGATTCTTTCTCTATTATTCATCTTGTTCATCCTCCCAATCACAATATCCGCAATACCATATTGCGGCAGGTTTTAAAACATCTTCTATTATCATATCTCTATCAATGCTTTTATCAAGCGTTGCCGAGTAATGCAACGCTATTATCATTCGTTCCTTTATCCCGAATTTGTTGGCATTCGAGAAATTGAAGGATATTACATCCTCGGTTAAAACAACATCTTCTTTTAGGAATACCTCCATCACGCTTGCGGAGCGAGTATGTAATATAACGTTTCTCCCATATAATGGATCTCCGTCTTTTTCGTGGCCGGAACCTTCGACGAAGGCGAACTCTGGAAGGGTCAAGGATATATTTCTCATATTAATAAATAACATCATTTATGAGTTCTGGATCAGCCGCTAAATCAACCACTCCCATTATCTTATCTGTCATTGATCCCGTAGGATATACGTGGCTACTGAAGCGATATTTAATTCCTCCGTAGTAGTAATATCTACTTTCCGAGATATTGCTCTGGATCCTTTGGCAACCTTCTTTTAGCAAGAAGGATTCAAACTCGTCTATTTTCCTTTTTAAGGAAAGATAATCGTTGACATTTGTAAGATAGCTTTCGAAAGCTTCCTCAAATGAAATTTCGCCGTATGTCCTTTTGAAATTAGCATTAGGGGTAATGCCGTCTCTTCCTTTTGTGTTGTTCTTGACGAAAAGTTCGAATAGTTTTCTATTTGTCATTTCCTTAATGCCGCTTATCCGTTGCCGCCGGTTCTATTGTTATTTTGATATTGCAAATATACTATCAAATTTGATAGTATGCAAGTTTTTCAATGATTATTTTTTATGCTTTACGGCATATTTTCTTTCTCTTTCTCCTCCAGTACCTTTTTAAGCTGATAGAGGCTTATTATATCGTATTCAAACGTAGGATTGTCCCAATTTTTCCGGACAGAGTTCGTTTGGACAGAGATAAATTTTCGTAAGTCAAAGATATATTGACATTGTGACAGTCTTATCTCGTTAAATGTGATCTCGTAGTTATCGAACCACTCAAGCAGTTGTTTAAGTTCCTCGTTCATAAAATATTAGTCTAAGAAAATCAAATCTTCACAATAGACAGATCCTTCTTTAAAATATATAGTACAAGAAAAGTGCTTCCTAATAAACACTCCAAAACTATTGGGACCTTCAACCCAAGAGTTTATTTTATAAGTCTGATCTCCTATATATTCAATATGCCCATCTTTTTCCATTGTTCCGGGAAACCGTGCGGAAGATGGTGATTTCAACTTGTCTTTAACAAAATTCTTGGCATGATTATAAGCTTCTATTCGATCAGCGTCATCATTCCCATATGTCTTAGGCACATTGTAGTTGCTTGTTTTCCCTGTTATCCATATAATGGCGATTAAGGTAAATAGTCCTAATACTAAATAAAATAAGCATCCATTGCTATTTTTCTTTTTTTTCAATTCATACCCCTCGGGTATATAGACATTGGCTTGTGGACCATACATTTGACTCTCTTGTTCTTTTTTGTTCTTTTCTTTCCACCCCCAAAAAACTAAAATGGCTATAACAATGGCAAATAGAAATAAGTATTCCATAGCGATGTGTGTTAATTAATGTTTGTATTTTATATAACTTAAAAATCTGTTTAAATTTATAACAAAAATAACACATAAACTTTTCTTGTATTATGATTGATGAAAAATGTTATGCTGTTTTTGCGTAATATATTAAAAATAAGTGTTATATAATTTGTTATTTAGAATGATTCTAAATAACTTTGCCTCTGTGGTGGAAATATAAAGTGATACACTTTATTTTTTAACTTATATTTTATTTTCCGCTTTAATTGTTTAATACAGATATATTTATGATATGGGTATTCCGCATTTGAACAATAAAAATGACATGATATCATTGCGTGTATCGCCTGATGTAAGGATGAGGTTGTGCGAGGTGGCCGAGGCTACTGGCGTTAATGTCTCTGCGGTCGTAAAAGCGGGACTCTCAAAGATATTGGATGAGGTATATGATGCCGATGGCAACTTGTGCAATATCGGGGATCTTGCGACAAAGAGAAAGATCCCGGTATCTCATGGTTACTATCGTATATCGGATATATCCAAGGCGAATGGAATCAGTGAGAGGAGCATAAGAAATATGGTAGAAAAAGGCAAGGCATCGTATATAAAGAGAGATGGCAGGATATATGTATTATTAAAAGACGTGGAGGGTGTCAATGGCTGCAAGGATAAACACGATAAGAAAAGGTGATTGTGGTGTTCGAACGAGAGAACTGATCGCCAGATATTACTTGACATTGATGGGTGAGTTCCGTAACGATGATGGACGGTTGTATTTATCCATGGATAAAGGGGACATGTTTCATAACGCTATCACCTTGATACTTCAAGACTCTAAATTCAGCACCTTAAAAACGGATTCCGATATAATGGACCGTATAAGAAAAAGGATCAGAAATGTTATGAGTGAGATAAAACAAGATCACAATCTATATAAGAATAAAGCGTATGCCAACGATATACAAACCGAAGAGGCGGGATCAGACGAGCCAGAGGCGTAAAGAAAGGATGGCTATCTATAATACGGCTCGATGGAGGAAGATGAGGGAGGCCAAGCTTCGTGACAATCCTCTGTGTGAGATATGCGAGAGGAATGGCATTACGAGAATGGCAGACGATGTACATCATATCCAATCATTCATGTCCACTGATAACCCGGAGTCTAGGAAAGTGCTGGCATTTGATTATGACAACTTGATGAGCGTGTGTGATGAATGTCACTCGGCTATACACAATAAAAACAAAATGATATGACAAGGACAGAAAGAGAGAATGCCGTGATATTGATACATAGACATTGCGTGCCAAGCCGCACGGGAGAAAGATATGAGAGCCATTATCTCAAGACTTATTTTGGGGATGCGCTTGGCTGCTATATAAGCAACGATGAGTTTAAGGGAATAATGGTTGAGGCGGGGATTATGCCTCTTGCTTCATCCCTTAATAAAACGAGTCATTGTTATAAGTTGAAGAGGATCATTCCGGATGCGTGGAGCGGGAGGATGGCATAGCCCCCCCCCCTTATGATTTTTTAGAGGCGGGAAGTGTTGAAACCACGTCCCAATTCGCTTCACACGCACGGCGTTTTTTGAAATTCGCCAAATAGTTAAATATGTTAAACATGGGTACTAGATATACGATAATAAGTAAATCCAAGGATATTTCCTTCCAGTTGCCAAAGACTATCAAGCACAAGGCGACTCGAAAGGTCATATGCGATATTGTGAGAGAACTTTGTGATCGTGGAGAATTGACAGTGGGGGATATTCCGCAGCTCCATAGAATGGCTACCGCCTATGACTGTTATCTCGAATGTGTGGATGTCGTGTCTGAGCAAGGATTGACAATGAAGAATTTAAAGGGTGAAATTGTCAAGAGACCAGAGGCTAACATTATGCGTGAGAGTTGGACTCAATATCTAGATATCGCTAAGGAATATGGATTTACCCCTCGTAGCAAGAAAATGACTCGTGGCAATGTAGATAGCAAGGAGGATACGCCTGCGGATGATTTCTTCAGCAACAAATAAGGCATATATTCAATACCCGGTAGACGTGATATCAGGGAATGTGATAGCTGGTAAGCATATAAAAAAAGCTTGCGAGCGTTTTTTTTCCTTGATGGACGATGATCGGTACATGTTTTTGGAAGAAAAGGTGGATAAAGTGATACGATTATACCACCACCTTCGACACTTTAAAGGCCGGCATTCCGGCAAACCTTTCGTACTGGAGCCTTGGCAAGAATGGATTATCGCAAGTATCTACGGGTTTTACAATAAGAGTGACGGAAGTAGGCTCACCCAGACTGTTTATATAGAGGTGGCCAGAAAGAACGGGAAAACGGCGTTAGCGGCGGGGATAGGTCTAAACGCCCTTATAAATGATGATGAGGATGGGGCTGAGGTTTATTTCGCCGCCAACTCGAAGGATCAGGTAAAGATATCCGCATGGCCATTATGCTCTAATTTTGCGAAGGCTTTTGATCCTAAAGAAAAATACTTGAAAGTTTATCGTGATACTATTAATTTTGACAAGACAATCTCTTGGTTGAAGGTTTTAGCGGCTGATTCCACGAAATTGGATGGACCAAATCCCTCCACCTTCATACTAGACGAATATCATGCGGCAAAAAGCAATAGCCTGAAAGCCGTGCTGGAGTCTGGACAAGGGACACGGGACAATCCTTTAGAAATAATCATAACAACAGCCGGATTTGATAAGTTAGGGCCTTGTTATGAGTTGAGGACTACCGCAACGGAAATATTGAACGGTTTAAAAGAGGATGATTCTTTTTTCATGGCCATATATTCGCTTGACGAGAATGATGATTGGAAAGATGAGGCGAATTGGATAAAAAGCAACCCAAATATGGACGTGACAGTCAAGTCATCTTACCTAAGAAAAGAGGTAAGGAAGGCTATGAATACACCATCGGATGAGGTCAACGTAAAGACTAAAAATCTCAACATGTGGTGCGATAGTTCGGACGTATGGATTCCGGATGATTATATACTGGCATGCTCAAGGAAGGTGGATCTGGATGATTTTACCACGAAGGATGACTGTTTTGCCGGTATAGACCTCTCATCCACATCGGACTTGACTTGCGTATCGTTCATGATACCAAAGGATGGCAAGTTTTATTTCAAGACGTTATATTATCTTCCAGAAGAAGCTTTGGAGACAAAAAAGAACAAGGAGCAATACAGTGAGTGGGTGAGGCTTGGTTTTTTGAAACTTACCCCCGGTAACGTTGTTGATTACGATTATATACTGGACGATATTCTATCGGTAGACAAGAGGTTGTATATAGTAAAAGTAGGATATGACTCTTGGAACGCCACGCAGTTCGTGATAAACGCTACGGATAAAGGGCTTCCAATGGAGCCGGTAAGCCAGTCCATAGGAAATTTCAACCGTCCAACAAAAGAGATGGAGCGTGTAATATTGTCCGGCAATGTGGTAATTGACAATAATCCGATAACTCGCTTCTGTTTTAGGAATGTTGTTATGAAATTGGATCATAACGGGAATACGAAACCCTCTAAGGAATATAGGGATAAGAAGATAGACGGGGTTATCTCCATGATTGAGGCTATGGGGGTTTGCTTAATGACACCTCAATACTCGAATAGTATATAGACTCTCTCTGATGTATTACACGATTTCGGTTTAAGGTAAAGACATCGTGTATGAGATTTTTGGGTTTGGATATAAATATAAGGCGCTCACAGAAAAAGGAACCCGTTGAATCCTTCGTTAACGTGCAACGCTTTGGCGGTGGGTCAAGCAGGAAACCGGCTATGACACTTGCCGCCGTATATAGATGCGTCAATGTCATTAGCGAGAGTGTGGCGCAACTTCCTTTAGACACTTTCAAAAAAGATAATGAGGGATATAAAAGCCCCTATGTTAGGCATCCCGCTTACGACCTTCTCCGGGAGTTCCCTAACCCGGATATGACAAGATTCACGTTCCTTAAAACGTTGGTAAGCTCCGTGTTGCTTAATGGCAACGGATACGCCTACGTTGACAGGGATGATTATGGTAATGCGTTATCCCTTCAATATATACCTTCCGGGCTGGTTAGCGTAGTCTATATTACGGTTGATGGTATCCCTAGGATGAGATACCAAGTGACGGGATTCAAGTCTCTTGTTGAGCCTTCTGATATGATCCATGTCTTGAATTTTAGTTATGACGGTATAACCGGCGTATCCACATTAACGCACGCACGCAATACGCTTGGCATATCGAGCAGTGCGGAGGATTACGCTAAACAATTCTTTAGCGAGGGTGGTGGAGTTATGGGAATATTGTCCTTTGATACTAAGCTCCGTGATGGACAGAAGGATGAGATAAAGAAAGCTTGGAGCGATATGGTCTCCAATGGGGGGATTGGCGTATTAGAGGCGAATAGTCATTATCAGTCAGTATCAATAAATCCATCCGATGCCCAGATGTTAGAGACAAGGCAATTCAACGTGATAGACATATGCCGTTTCTTCGGGGTTTCCCCTGTCAAGGCGTTCGACCTATCTAAATCCAGCTATAGCACGGTGGAGGCTACGCAATTGGCATTCCTTACGGATACGCTGGCCCCACTCTTGGAGAATATAGAGCTTGAGATGAAACGAAAGGTATTCCGTCCATCTGAGAGATCCTATGTTGAGGTAAAATTTGATACAAGCAACCTGTTGAGAGCCGACAAAGCGGCGCAAGCGACGTTTATGAAAACAATGTATGAGATGGGAGGTATGACACCTAATGAGGCTCGCCGTATGATGGACATGCCCAAAGTAAAGAACGGGGATCAACCGCTAGTTAATAACGCTATGGTTCCATTGGAGTTTGTGGCTAACAAGAAGTTTGATGCAGGGAAAGAGCAGTCTTGATCGCTGTATTACATCGTTTCGGTATATAATAAAATATCTATGAGCATGACAAATAATAAGGAAATAAGAGGAATATCATACCGGGCTTCCATAGAAGAGGAATCCAGACATGTGGAGGGATACGCTTTGCTTTTTAATACGGATAGTCAACCTATGTGGGGTGGGGATCTCATAGAACGGATAGCTCCTACGGCCTTGGACGGCGTATTGGAGAGGAGCGATGTCTTGTGCTTGATGAACCATGACGAGAGAAGGGGTGTATTGGCTCGCTGGAGAATGGGTGAGGGATCATTGAAGTTGGAGGTTGATGCCAAAGGACTTAAATATTCTTTTGAAGCTCCGGATACGGCCTTGGGTGATGAGCTGGTAGAGGCTCTGAAGAGAGGGGATATCGCTGAGTCATCTTTCGCCTTCACGGTATCTAAGGATAATTGGGAGAAAGGCGAAAACGGTAAGTATATCCGCACGATCGTCCAGATAGACAAGCTGTATGATGTGAGCCCGGTGTATTATCCGGCTTATGAGGATACCGAGGTTGCCTTACGGTCTATCGAAAGCATTCGTGATAAGGAGCGTAAGGATTTAGAGGATAGGCAAAACAAGGAAAAAGAGGAACGGGAAAAGAGGGAAAAGGAGGATTTAGAAATTTATTATAACAATCTTAAAAACAGATTTTAATATGTCAAAGAAACAACTTACTATCGTGGAGCTTCGAGACAAGATCGGATTGCTCAACACTGAAAAACAAGGCATTTTCGATAAGATGAAGGCCGAGGGCCGGAAGGCAGATGAGAATGAGGAAAAAAGATTGGCCGAGATCGTTACGGATATCGCCGATTGCGAGTTTGAGATCAAATTGGCCGAGGCTAGGAATAAACAACGTCCGGTGGCTAACACCCAACATTCTAGGGGAGGATTGTTGGCTAAGGCTATCCGCTCAAAGATCACTGGCGAGACTTGTGACGAGGTGGAGGGGTTGATCGATGCCGGACGTAGGGCTATGACCGAGGCTAGCTTACCGGTGGATCAAGGAAGCTTGTTGATTCCGATGGAATATAGGGGCAATTTTATTTCCGCTCAAGTCACAGGTGATGGCAAGGAACTTATATCAGAGGATTTGCTTGGCATCTTGCAGCCGATCCGTGATAGTTTGGTCATGGTAAAGGCTGGGGCTACTTTTTTAACGGGACTGAAAGGTAATATAGGTATTCCTGCGTATTCTGGCTCATCCGTTAATTGGGCTAATGAGACAGGGGCGGCTCAGAACGGGAAGGGCACGTTCACAAAGGTAGAGCTGGCTCCTAAGCGCTTAACAGCCTATATTGATATCTCTAAGCAGTTCCTTGCGCAAGATACGCTATCTACTGACACTATGCTTAGTAATGACTTGGCACGCGCGGTGGCTATCAAGTTGCAGAAAACGATCCTTGGTGCCGAGGCTACTAACGCAAATAAGCCTGATGGCTTCTTTACTGGCACGCCAACTTATACGGTGACAGGAGAGGCTTCTTTCGCTAATATGATCGCTATGGAAACTGCGGTTCCCGTTGATGAGGCGTTAGTGAATAATCTTGCTTATATCACGTCAGTCAAAGGCGCGGGTATCTTGAAGGGTACTCTTAGAGCCGCAAGTGTAGCGGAGGGATTCATCTTGCAGAATGGCATGGCTAATGGTTACAACGTATATGCTACGTCAGGCATGGCATCCGGATTGCAAGAGAGCACGGATGAGGAAGGTATCATTTTCGGCAACTGGGCGGATTTCGTTATCGGTCAATGGGGTGCGTTGGATATCACGGTTGATCCTTACACGAAGGCCGCTGATGGCGAGGTCCGATTAGTTATCAACGCCTTCTTTGATGCCAAGCCTCGTAGAAAAGAATCATTCGCTGTTGGATCTATTAAATAACTAGGCTCATGATACTTACGCTAGAGGAGGCAAAGAGGCATTTAAGAGTGGATTTGGATTACACCGATGATGATATGTATATCGAGGAATTGATAGGCATGTCAGAGATCGACATCGCTAATCGTTTAAAATTCGACTCATTGACGGATGTTTTTCCGGATGGTATTATACCTCTTCCGGTCAAACATGCCGCCAAGCTTGTCGTGGCTCACTATTACGAGAATAGGGAGCCAATAGCTTTCGTTTCCTCTAGCAAGGTTCCCATGATGGTAGATAGCTTATTGTTTCCTTATGTAAGGTATTATAATCCAAAGGATCATGAGAGCGGGATTGATGAGAGATAAGATCACATTCCAATTACCTGTAAAGTCCGAGACTGAGTATTCTGCCTCTGAGGTAATTTATGAGGATTGTTTCTCTACCTATGCCCGTGTTTCCCACATTAGAGGCAACAGGGCGATAGAGGCCAATGAGATCGTCAATACCTATACGGTAAGGATCGAGATACGCCTGTATCATAAGGTCGATTATGACATGGTTATTGTCCATGATGAGATAAGGTACAGGATACTCGATATCAATCCGGAGAGATCCAAGAATTGTATAACCATCACGGGGGAGAGGATCAATGAGTAAGGTCAAGGTTGATATATCGGAATATAACCGGATGGTGGACAGGCTTACCGGGAAGGAAATGGATAAGGCTATGATTTCCGCCGTTCGATCCGGCGGGCAGATCATAAGGAGAAGGACTATCCAGAACTTTGGTTCCGGAACCGCTTTCAAGGCTTTCAATGTCTATAAAGACCGTAACGGATCAACTAAGAGATTACCATTGGTAAGGCTTAACGTTAATAAGAAAACCAAAGATGCCGTTGTTGATATACTAGGGGATTTTAGAGCCAAGTTTTTTGAGCTTGGTACCAAACGGAGATTTACCAAGGGGCATCGGGTCACCGGCGTTAAAAGAAAAGGCGCTAGGCGATATTTGATTAGATTGGGGAAACCCGCGAATCGTGGCATTATCACGGGACGAAGGTATTTCAGGAAAGCGCAAGACTCGGAAGAATCAAAGGTGCTTGACGATATGGAGAAAAGAGTGATGAGGGCTGTAATAAGGATAGGAAGAAAGAAATGAGAGCGTTAGAGATAGGAGCTTTGATTAAAAGACTGTTAGCTGATATGAGTATCAATGACAGGTTGAAAGGCCGTATATATCCGGTCGTTGCCGAGCAGAAAACGCCTTTTCCTTTTGTTACGTACAAAAGAAGTGGGGTAGTCTTGGAATCGGACAAGGATGTGTCTTATCGTTATGGAATGATCAGCGTGGATATTATTATCGTCGGTTCTAGCTACTCTCAATCGCTGGACATTGCTTCCGCTATAGTGGATGAGATGCCAGACTATCCAATGAACTTGGATGGTTTTGATATCTCCGATATAAAGCTTGCCAACGCCGTTGAGGATTTTCAAGACGAGGCGTATATACAGGCTCTTACGTTTAATATTGTAATTGATAATTAACATGGAAAATAAAGTAGTAAGAGGAAGGGATTTGATGCTCTTCAAAAAGGTTTCAGAGAATTATGTGGCACTTGGCGCTGCCACTACGCATACAATGAACTTATCAAGGGAGGAGCTTGATATCTCCAACAAGGATACTGGAGAATATGGTGATACTGAGCTTGGGCAAATCAGCTGGGATATTCAAGCTGACTCGATGATGATTTCATGTTTCGTAAGTGTAAATAATACACTTGTTTTATCTGAAAG
>OGED01000389.1_pt1 | contig 21921 bp, 7 predicted proteins | sample 1570581 | NCBI WGS metagenome assembly OGED01 (sample SAMEA2582135, study PRJEB24529) | metagenome | biome: Human gut stool | place: China | collected 2011 | reverse complement strand
GAAAGAAGGTAAGGACCCGAGACCTGAAATCATGGTACCGTTGGTAGGCATTCTTTATGAGTTGAAACAGCAGAAAGAAGTTATTTTGGCTACGGCTAAAGAAGTTTTCGCCGAAGAAGGTATCGAAGTGGAATTCGAAATCGGTACTATGATAGAGACTCCTCGTGCGGCTCTGACAGCCAACCGTATCGCTTCGGAAGCCGAGTACTTCTCTTTCGGAACGAACGACTTGACACAGATGACATTCGGTTACTCACGTGATGATATTGCCAGCTTCTTGCCGGTATATTTGGAAAAGAAGATTCTGACAGTAGATCCTTTCCAGGTGTTGGACCAGAACGGTGTGGGCCAGCTCATTAAGATGGCAGTGGAAAAGGGACGCAGCGTACGTCCGGACATCCGTACCGGCATTTGCGGAGAGCATGGCGGTGAACCTTCTTCCGTGAAGTTCTGTGCTAAAATAGGAATGGACTATGCATCTTGTTCTCCTTTCCGAGTGCCTATTGCCCGTCTTGCTGCGGCGCAGGCTGCAATCGAAGATTGATTCAAATCCATTTGATTGCAATAATTAAAGAAATAGACCTGCGCATCCATTGCACAGGTCTATTTCTTTATGTATGTTCATAAGGGAATCGGTCGTTTTTTGTCGTTATTATCTGAAAACAATCTCTACCTTAGGGGCAAAACTCATACCTACCGCATCAGTTTGATGCGGACAACTTATGAACAATTTTTCTATATGACGCTATTTCTTGTAATTTTAATGGATTGGCGTTTGCCTGTAGAAGTAGCGTATAATCCGATACATATCCCTTTGTTCCGAGAGAGGAGACGTATATGATTGTCACCCATTTCGCAGGTTTCCGTTTGCAGAAGCACGCCGGATAACGAGTAAATACGTAATATTCCGGCTTCTTTGCTCTTCAAGTACAACTCTTGCCCGTGGCAGGAATAGCTGACGATAGGATTTACGGTATACTCTGTTTCGTTCCGACAATCTTTGATGCCGTCAGGGTCGTCCGGTTGTACTTTCCGGATTATGACGAAAGGAAATTCCGAAAACACGCTTCCTTTAGTTACGCTTAAGGCTGGATCGTCGGCATCGGTTTCGAGAAAACCTGAGCCTGCGGTCGAAGAAAGACCGATGGCATACAGGTCTTCATCCGAATATTTGCGGAAGAGATTAAAGGAATGTTTGGAATAATCATTCTTTGTAGTCAGTGTCCCCTCGTCAGACAAATGTTTATTGTTATCCGTTTGGCTGACAAACATGTAACGGTCGCCATAAAGTGGCATGGGACGTATCCTCCACAAAAAAGACTGGCCGCCGGTTTCGTCCAGACCGGTGAACGTAGCATCCGTATTCCTCAAATACCGGCCTGTTTGCGGGTCTTTAATATAAAAACTGTCTTTGGCTTGCGGTTCGAGCGTATTGGTCTCATATACCGGCAGGTTGAAATGCAATACGGTTTCGGCTTTCGAGCCTGTTTGTGAAACGCGGTGGAACATCAACGTGTATTCCATGCAGGTGTCCAACACTCCGACACACAAAGTATCGTTCAGATCGGCCACTTTTCCGCCCAAATCGTTCAGGTGGAAAGTCAATGTGTCGGCTTGTATGGTGTCTTTGTCGAGTATCCACTTGTAAACGCGCGTGGAGTGGGCTGATTGGGCGAGCAGGGAGTTCGGCGAGGCGTACAAAGACACGGCTGTGTGGCGTGGCACGGCCAAAGTCGTCCCGCTATAGTTTTTATCGTCGCCATACGCAATAAACGGGTCTATCTCCGACACCTCCACGCGGAACGTTTGTTGTAATCGGGCACCGGCCTGATTGGTCATCGTCACCCGGTAATAAGCATTCGATGAAACGCTCGGCAGCGTCATCAGATTTTCGTTGTGGCTCAGTGCATTCCAATTCTGCCCATTGGTACTTTTTTCCCACTTCCATTCACGCACAGGAGTATCAATATACTCCATCCCAAATGTCAGTTCATCATATTTCTTCACGTAAATCAACGTGTCTGTTCCCGTGGTACCGTTCATTTTATAATAAGGAGTAAAGTTGCCGGTCCATCCCTCCCCTTCCACATGAAGGGCGAACAACTGCGTGTTGTTCACGCCTTTTTCATTGGTATAATGCACACGGAAGGTACGCGAAGTGTCCAACACGATGTCACGTGTGGAAGAAGTGCATGCCGGGTCATCGTCCCATGTCCATTTACCGGTATCCGTTTCTCCGTCCGGCAATAGGGCCGTCAGGGTCACGGTCGCCCCTTTGGGGATACAGTTCACGTCAGGCCGGTCGATTTCACGGCCTTCATACGCGATTTTTCCACTCAGGACCGTGGGGACTTTAGTCTTGTCCTCCAACGGGTCGAGCGTACACATCAGGGTACTGAAACCCAAATGGTCGTATCCGCCGCTGTTCCCTCCGCCGAATCCGCCTCCTGCGTCTATACCGTTTTCGTTCATTTCGAGCATCTTTCTGGAGTAAGGCACCTCTATGCCTCGTATGTTTTCATAGTAATTCACGATACGGGCTTGAGCCGGACGGTTGGTTCCCCGTCCTCCGTCTCCCATTCTCATGAAAGTCCCGTCGCAATTCGTATAAGGACTGTTCGGCAAGTCGTCCACTCCGGAATTATAGGCGTTGACGTATTCAAACCCACATACGATACGGTCGTTCTTCAGGGCATAAAAGTCATCGCCTTGGTTTCGCCCCGTGCCGCAAAGGTCTGTGGCCAACGCAAGCGCCATGGCAGCATGCCCTTGGTCGCGGTTGGATTCCTGCATCTGCCCGAAATAGCCGAAGGGGCCGCGTTCGTCCGGATGAAGTTTCCAGACCAAATGATGCAGCGACTCGCCATAACGGTGGTCTTCCATATACTTATAATACTCCGTAGCTTGGTTGTAGATGAAGACATCGTCGCACAAGATACCGATGCTCATCGCACACAGCACGTTGCACAAGCCCCAATTCGACCAATAATGGTCGTCTTGTGTCCCGTTGCGTCCTTGCAGGAAACCGATTACCCCGTGGTACCACACTTTCAGCATCCATTCTTTGAATCGTCCGAAGTCCGTGGCATTCCATCCCGGATAGTCGCGCATCAGTTCGGCAGCGTTGGCAAACTGGTAGCCATACAGCCCGTATGCCAGACAGGCATTCGTGTCTCCGCTCACCTTCTTGCAGGTCTTGGCCCAAGCATTAAGGATTTGGACGGACTTGTCCGCATACGCCTTATCGCCGGATATGTGCCAGACCAACGCACATTGGTAAGCCGTGGCGGCATCCCGGTAAGCCAACTGGTAATTGTCCGGGTCGGGTTCCCAAATCGTCCGGCCTCCGCGTACGATTTTCTCGACCGGAGCAGCCTTCCAGTCCAAACTGACATGCGGGCTGGTCAGCAGTTTCCTGTAAGCGGAAGCCCAAGGCTCCTCGCCGGCTTCTACCTTGGCTTTTGTCCGGTCCAGGTCGGCCTGCGTATGCAACATACCGGGATGGATGAAGTTTTGTGCATTCAGCCATAACGAACTGCACAGCGTCATGACTATCAAGTATCTTTTCTTCATGGTAAATGTTTTTAATGAACCGTGGCAAAGTTAGCAGGTAAATACCGTACGGGGACGGATGAAAAAAAGCATCTTTTATGTCGTTCTGAACCAAATGCGCCTGAAGGATGTTTTTCTAGCCACGGCATGAGGGAAAATGTCCGAAAAAGACGGCCGATTCAGCACAATGCAACAAAACAACCTATATTTTGAACCAAAATATCCTACGTCAAGTGGTGCCGATTGCCTATCTTTGTCTAATCATCATTTGTTATTTGAAAGAAAAGCCATGGATACCGTAAAACGAAAAGCAGGAAAGCGTGCCATAAGGACAGTCGTTCCGATGTTGTTCCTGTTGCTGGCCTCGTGCCTCCACGCACAAGACCGTCAATACAAATTCCGCCTTATCGATGCTTCGGACGGACTTTCGGACGGACAAATCCGCAGCCTGACGATGACGGAAGAAGGTTGTATCGCCATCAAGACCGGGTTCATTCTGAACATTTACAACGGTGCCACGTTCGACCGATTCCCATACGACAAGACACGTAAATACATTTGGGCATACGACCGTCCGCCCAAAGAGTATTACGACCGCGAAGGACGGATGTGGCTCAAAGAGTTGGGCTACCTGCTTTTGCTCGACATGAAGAGCGGACAATATGATTATTCCGTCTCCGAGGTGTTGGCTTCCATGGGAATAAATCAGCGGCTGAAGAACCTGTTTATAGACGATTACAAGAATTATTGGTTCGTGACCGAAGACAATACCGTCTCCTTCTACGACGTGGAACAGGGGCGTTTGCGCACCATTGAGGATGGCGGCAGTGAATTTACCCGGAAATACGGCGTACCGGTGGAAATGACGCAATACAAGAATCTCTGTTGGATTGTATATGAAAGCGGACTGATTCGCTACTGGGACTACTCTTCGGCCGAGTTCGTGTCGCAAGAGACACGTTTCCTGCATGTCATCAACAGGCTTACCGACCGTATATACCTGCATCCGGATGCCCAAGGAAACATCTGGCTGATGTACAACAACGGACTATTCTTCTACAATCGCATGGAACGCACTTGGAAGGAGGCATGCGGCATAAGCGGACTTTCCAACTTCTTCACGTGCATGGATTTGGACCGGGACGGCAATGTGTGGGTCGGCACGTCCAAATCCGGCCTCCGCATCATCGATGCCCGGACGTTCGAGGTAACCACACTTCCTGCACTGGAACTGACCGACGGAGGGACATTGGAAAACGATATTTATACGGTATTTTCCGACCGGAACGGGGGGATATGGGTGGGCACCCTTTTTCAAGGCTTGTGTTATTACCATCCCAGCATGCAGAAGTTCTCTCTCGGTCACACCGTGAACCGCTATTCGTCCGTCACCAGCGAGAGCATCCGGTGCTTTCTGGAGGACGCCGACGGGTCTGTACTTATCGGAGGCGTTTTCGGCCTCTTCCGTTTCCGGCCGTCTACCGGTGCGATGGAGCAAGTATTCAAGGCCGAACCGAATGACATTTGCCTTTCCGTTTTTAAGGACAAGGGCAGACGTATATGGGTGGGCACCTTCCTTCACGGTTTTTATTGCATCGAGGGCGGACAGGTCCGCAACCTTCTCCGTTCTACGGTGAATTGGGAACAAGACCCTAACCAAAACATATCCCGTGCTTTGTATGAAGACAGCGAAGGCCGTTATTGGGCCAGTGTGACCGGCGGGGTCGGACGTTTCGATCCGGCCACGGGAAAGATTACCTATATGTTGCACGACCGTCATCCCGAACTCCGTTCATACGCCGTGGTTCATGCCTTCTATCCGGTGGACGGCCATACGTTCGCCGCTTTGGGCAACAGCGGCATCTACTATTACGACACACAGAAAGACAGCGTGTGGATTCCGGCTTTTCTGAAAGAACAGCGGTATGCCGACACCAAATATTTCTGCATGCTGAAAGACCGTCACGGCGTGGAATGGTTCGGGACGGAAGACGGCATCTTGGTGTTTGACCCTCGCCACAAGGAGGCCACGGTGCTGACCGAGTCCGACGGACTGCCCAACAATGCCGTCACGGCCTTGTTGGAGGACAACGAGGGAATGGTATGGGCTTCCACGTTGAACGGACTTTGTAAAATCGCACCTCGTGAAGACCCTGCCGGGAAAGGATTTTCCGTGGTGAGCTATGGGGAAACCGACGGGTTGCAGGGCGGCAAGTTTTATGAGAATGCAGCTTTGAAAACCCGGTCCGGGCTTTTGTTTTTCGGCGGAGCCCACGGATTCAATTATTTCAATCCTTCGGAAATCCGATACGACCGAAGCGACAACCATCCCGTCTTCACCCGTTTCTATCTGTTCAACAACCCGTTGAAAGTAAACGAGGCATACAACGGGCATGTGATTCTGACGCAGACCGTGGACCGAACGTCGGAAATCCGGCTCCGTCACGACGAGAATTTCGTCATGATAGAATTTTCAGGCCTGAATTATGTCAACCCTTCGCACACTTACTATAAGTATAAACTGCTGAATTACGATAAGGAGTGGAACGAGGTGGTGGCCGACGGGAGCGGACGCGCCACCTATACCGGATTACAGCCCGGCGAGTACAAATTCGTGGTCTACACCGCCAACGGGGACAAGATTTGGGGGAAGACACCGGCCGAAATAACCATTACCATTGCGCCACCGTTTTGGGCGACGGCATGGGCCATCGCGGTGTACGTCGTGCTGGCTGCCGGTTTGATGGTCTGGTCGTGGAGAAGGTTCCGGAGGCGGGCACAGCTCAAAATCCGGATGGCTCAAGAAGCTAACGAACGGAAACAGCGCGAAGAGCTCGACCAGATGAAGTTCCGCTTCTTCACGAACATCAGCCATGAGTTCCGCACTCCCCTCACCTTGATTCTTACGCCTTTGGGGGCACTCATCCACGATACGGGCGAACCGGAGTTGAAAAAGAAGTTGGAACCTATTTACAATAATGCGCGCCGTCTGCTCAATCTGGTAAACCAGTTGCTCGATTTCCGTAAATTGGAAATGAAGGGCGAGCGTCTCAGGTTGAAGATGAACGACATGGTCTTTTTCTTGGAAGAAGCTGTCAGGCAGTTCACCGACTTGGCGGCAAGCCGTGAGATAGAACTTTCCTTCGAGCCTAAGGTGGAACGTCTTTTCATGAATTACGATTCCGACAAGATGTATAAGATGCTCAACAACTTGCTTTCCAATGCCTTCAAATTCACCTCCGCGGACGGACAGGTACGGGTCACGCTGGAGAAGGTATCGGAAGACGGACGGCCGTATGCGGCGGTCAGGGTGGAAGACACCGGATGCGGCATTGCGGAAAAGGATTTGCCCTTCGTTTTCGACCGTTTCTATCAGACAGCCACGGAGGGACAACCGGCCGGACAAGGCAGCGGCATAGGTCTCCATCTGGTGCGCGAGTACGCCAAACTGCATGAAGGAAAGGTCACGGTGGAAAGCCGGACGGGAGAAGGCACGGCCTTCACCCTGTATATCCCGACCGACCTGCATGGCGGAGGGGCGGCACCTGCGGCAGAAGAAAAGGCGGAATGCCGGGACGAAGAGAGCGAAATCCACGACATGCCGCCCACGGAGACGGGACGGAAGAAGATTCTGGTGGTGGAGGATCACGACGAATTCCGTCATTTCCTGATGGAGCAACTGCAAAAGGACTTTTGTGTGGTGGAAGCGCGCGACGGCGTGGAGGGCGAACAGGCGGCACGGACGGAGTTGCCGGACTTGATTGTGTCCGACCTGATGATGCCCCGCATGGACGGCATGGAATTGTGCCGCAGGCTGAAAGGCGACATACAGACCTCACATATCCCGTTCATCCTGCTTACGGCCCGCAGCTCCGATGATTCGCGCATCGGGGGATACGAAGCAGGGGCGGATTCTTATATCTCGAAACCGTTCAACTGGGAAATGCTGCAAGTGCGCATCCGCCAACTCATCGAGCAGAAAGAACGGCGGCAAAAGATGTTCCGCAAGTCCATCGACGTGTCTTTCGAGGCCATCACCACGACTTCGATAGACGAGAAGCTGATGGAGAAAGCCTTGGAATCCGTCAAGAAAAACATCAGCAATCCGGAATATTCCGTGGGCGACCTGAGCTTGGACGTGGGGATGAGCAAGACCCAGTTGAACCGCAAAATGCAGGCCATTGTCAACGTCACGCCCTTGCAGTTCATCCGTTCCATCCGGTTGAAACGGGCAGCCCAGTTGCTGAAGGCCACCACATGCAGCGTGAACGAAATAGCGGACCTCACGGGATTCAACACCATCAAGTATTTCAACCTGCATTTCAAGGAAGAGTTCGGCATGACACCGACACAGTTCAGGGAAAAAGAAGGAAAGGCGCAAAATGACGTAACAATCGGCTGAAATCATCCCATTCCGTCGCCTGCCGTTAGGCTACTTTTGTGGTAGAAATCAAACGATGTGCCATGGAAGCAAAAAACGACGAAAAAGGACTGGCCGCGTGTTACGTACGGCAAAAGGAAGCTTTGAAGCATTATATCGCATCCCGCATCGATCGCCCCGACGAGGCGGAAGATGTGGTGCAGGATGTGTTTGAGAGACTGTGGAAGCATAAGGATTTCATAAGTCCGGAGGCTGTGGTGTCCTTGGCTTACAAGGTGGCACGTAACCTGATGGCCGATCGCCAACGAAGATACCGCAAGGAAAATGACGTGTGGGGCGAACTGTTTTACACGCAGGAGACCTTGCAAGACACGACGGAGGAAAAAGTATCTTTCAAGGAATTGAAACTGATGTTCGACCGTTTGGTGTTTGCCCTGCCGGAAAAGCGGCGCAAGGCGTATTGCCTGTCCTTTTTTGAAAACCTCACCCCTTCCGAGGTCGCCCGTGAACTGTCTGTTTCAAAGCGTACGGTGGAACAGCATATCTTATTGGCACGCAAGGATATTAAGACGCAGTTGCAAAAGGAATACTTCAGATATGGGTGAAGTGTTTGGAGGGACTTACATTTGTACGTTTTAGAGGACTTTAAGCTGTCAAAAAGACAGTTTTTCCGGAATTCCCGTATTTCAAGAATAAGAGAAAAAGGGCTTTTCAGGTCTTTTTTCTGTATATTTATACGGTATAAATACAATATTATGGCATAAATCCTGCATATTCGTGCTTTTTTCTCAGCCGAACGGTAAATCGTTCGGCTGAAAGCGATTTTTCATTCTCAGCACGTTGTGCGCCCAAACTCTTCCGAAAGGGGAATCCGGAGGCTGAAAGAGGCAGGAAAATGCCCTTTGAGGGGGGCTTCAGACGCTATCTGAAGAAAATCCGTCTCGCAAAAACGGAATCAAAGTGTTCCGGATATTCGCGTCCGGCTGACAGGCCGACCGCTTCCTTCCGCATCTATTTCCTTGCTGCCGGACAGAAAGAAAGTAAAAACAAGTCTATGCTTACAGCAAGTTAAAATCCCGCCCTCGCGAGAATGCCTTATTTATTTCCGGCTTCGGGCCAAAGGACAAATACGCAATTCTCGTAAGGGTGGGATTGACAGATTGACAAAACGATAAAATGAGACAGAAGAACAAAAGGACAAAAGGCTGTGCAAGCCAAAATATTCTGTTCTTTTGTTCTTCTGTCTTATCCCTTTTGTTATCAAGACTTCTACTTACATTCGCGTTTTATCCTGATAACCGTGAAGGAATAGGCCGGCATTTCATAGGGGAACTTCTCCCCTATTTCCATTGCGCTTTCTACCGGTACGGCATTCGTGTCGGACGGGCGGCCCGAAAGGATGGTCTTCTGCCCTACGGCTTGATGTCCGGCCAGCGACGGGATTTCCACATCCGCCTTGACCGCCACCGGGAGCAGGTTCACCAATTTCACGATAAGGTCGCCGCTTTCGCCGTCTTTCACCATGGAAACGCCCACGCGGTTTCTCACGTTTTTCTCCTTGCGGTCCAACAAGACTATGGAAGGAAAGTATTCGCTTCCGGAGTTCTGGCCGAATAACTGTTGTACGTAATAGTCCGTAGTGAGTCTTACGTCCGTATTGTTAAAGTATATCAAGTCGGGTGTCCATTGCGTGCGCCCTTCTTTAGCCAGAAGCGGAGCGTAGGAGGCCATGCTCACCACGTCTCCGTTACGCTCGATAGACGTAAGGTACAAGGCCGTAGACAGGGCGGTTTCCATGTTATTGACCCGTCCCGGGGCATGGGCGGCATATTCCCCCAGATAGACTTTGGATTTGCTGCGGTCGTAGTGGTCGTAATAATCCTGATGGTTGATATACCATCCCGGCGTGTTGTAATTATGCTCGTCCACCATGGGCAGTTTCAAGCGGTCGGCCAAAGCCCATCCTTCTTCGTAGTCTGTTCCTTCGCAGGACGGTCCCGTCGTGCCGATGACCACGATGTCGGGATATTTGGCCCGGACGGCTTCATAAATCATCGTAAACCGTTCCGTGAACACGCGGCTGATGAGGTCTTCGTTGCCCAGTCCGATGTATTTCAGGTTGAACGGTTCGGGATGCCCGGCCTTGGCCCGTTCGCGTCCCCACCGTGTGGTTTTGGCATCGCCGTTGGCATATTCAATCAGGTCGAGTACGTCCTGTATGTACTGCCCCATCTCCTCCATCGGGATGCCGCCCTGTTGGCCGTTGGCCGTCACGAAGTCCTTGGAATGATGGCTCGGGCCTCCGATGCCGGAATTTTGGCAGGGCACGCCTGCGGCCACGACCGGCAGCGGTTCGGCACCGATGTCCTCGCAAAACTGGAAATACTCGAAGTAGCCCAAGCCGCGCGTCTGGTGGTAACGCCAGATGTTGGCCGCCGGTTTTCGGGCTTCCAACGGGCCGATGGTCTCTTTCCAATGATAGATGTTGTCCACCCCGTCCCCGTGGGCCAGACATCCGCCGGGGAAGCGGACGAAACGCGGACGGATGTCGGCAATGGCCTGAGCCAAGTCGGCGCGAAGCCCGTTCTTCCGTTCCTTGAACGTCTTTTGTGGGAACAGTGAAATCATGTCGAGGGCATACCGTCCGGCAGACTGCGGGATGATGACGAGCCGGGCCTGTGCCACGGTGGCCGTGGCTTTCAACACGGCTTCCCGTTTCTTCCATGTTTTGGAGGACAACTTGACGGTGGTCTTGGCCACGGTCTTTCCCTGTGGGTCGACCAGACGTACCACGGCCTTTCCGCCTCCCTTGCCGTCCGGTGTACGGGTGAAAAGCGAAAAGTCGTACTTCTCGCCTTCTTTCACTGCGATGCCGTCGAATCCCGTATTCGTGAAGCCGCCGCCGGGCTGCGCCACGTCGAGCACAGCGTAATGGGGATTGTTGGGATGGACGGGCTGATCCGTGGACACGTCGAATGCCATGCCCTCGCCCTCCACGCTCCACGCGTAGCGGCTGTTCCAGTTCCGGTCCTTGTTGCCGTCGGCTTCGGAGTACTCGAAATCCCGGTTCTGCACCAGTTCGGCATACAGTCCGCCGTCGGCTGCGTAATTCAAGTCTTCAAAGAACACGCCAATCAGGTTCTCACTGATGGGTTTCGCCCGGCCTTCGTCCACGGTAATCCGTGCATTGACCGTTTGCAGTCCGGCAAACCGGGCCGCGTCGTGCTCGGCACGTTCGCCCCTCAGCGCATTGAGGGCGGAACGGTATATGCCATGGCGTTCCATGCCTTCCAATATGCCGTAGGATACTTTCAGGGCATACCCCGCAATCGTCTTGTCACCGATTTGTACCGTGTCAGCCACCGGCATACGCCCGTCTTTCACGGCGAACTTTCCTTGCTCCGTGGCCATGAAGTATTCTTGGGGCGTCCATTTTATCAGGTCAGCGGATGAAGCATAGCCTATCGCGCTGCCTTCCGGGTCCAAGTCCCAGAAACAGTGCAACCTTCCGTCCTGCCGGTCTTGTATCAGACGCGGCTTGTACATGTATTTCCAAGCACCGAAGTCGCACCGCATAAAGACCATTCCTTCCGCCACGTCCTGCCAGTGCTTCCCGTCCGCGCTCCAGACGAACTGCATGCCGCGCCGCCCGTGGTCGTTGGTCGTGGGATAAGGGAAGACATAAACGGAATCGGGTTGTGCCGCCCGTACGGTACATGGCAAAGCCTGCATGAGGCAAAGTGCCATAAAAGGTTTCAGGATATTCATATCTTCGGTCAATATAATGGGTAATTGTGAGAAACAGGGGTCATGATGAAGGTGAACTCATAATCTTCATACGGCAGGCGGAATTCCGGTTCGGGCATGGCCCCCCAACTGTCGATACAAGCCAGTCCCATCTGTGCCTTGTCTATCAGAACGTTGGTCAGGTCTGCCTTTTCCACTTCCTGCGAATGTCCCTGTTTCTTCACCGGTCCTTCGTCCAACGATTCGATGGTGTAGTGCAGGGAGGAAGCCGAGAACGGGGCATCGGCCACGAACTGCAACCCCGTGCCTTTCACATCGAGGACTTTCCACCAACGGATGTCTGTTTTCGTGCCCGTCTCTTGCGGACGGATGTAGGGATAGAACTGTTCGTCTACGGTCTGGTGATAAATGCCGAGGTCTGTGCTGTGGTTGCGGTTGCTGTAATTCTCCACCGGCCCGCGTCCGTAGTAAGAAATGTATTCAAAATCCTTGGGCATGACCAGTTGCATGCCGAAGCGGAACATGTCGGATGCCTTTTTCCCCTTGTCGGCCACCATCTTTTGGTTGACCTTTACGGCTCCTCGGTTGTTGATGGTATAGGTCAGGTAAAGCTTGGCCGACACACTCCTCATGTCGTATTCCGCCGACACGATGACCTGTCCTTCTTTCGTTTCGTGTTTTAAAGACGTGAGACGCAGGTCGGGATTTTTCCAAGCCGCATATTTGTGTTGGAGTTTGGCACCGTAATCATTGTCGGTCGGGGCGCGCCAGAAATTTGGTGTCAGCGCACCGCCTTTCCGGATGAACTCCGTCCGGTTCACGGCATAGCGTTCCATGTATCCGGTCATCTTGTTGAAACGTACCCGGAAGTTCTCTCCCGTGATAATCAGATGGGCCAGATTACGGTCGTTGACTTGCGGGACGACATCCGGAATGTAACGCACGCTTTCGTTCTTCAAAACCATGTCCGGTGCCTGATAGGGCCGGAGTTCGATTTGTGCCTTGGCCACCACGTGACGCGCCGGAATGATGCCTTCTCTTTCCCGTTGCAGGTATCTCACGTTGAGCAACCATTCGCCTTCCCCGTCAGTTCCGCCCCAGTCCAAGGTCATCGTGGCGGTTTGTTGCGGTTGGCAATCTATCCGTTCCACCGTTCCGCTGCGCATGACTTTTCCGTCTTTCAGTGTTTCCCACTCCATGACGTATGCCGAAAGGTCGCGGAAGAAACTCTCGTTGTATACCTTGATTTCGCCTTTCGACAAATCTCCGGGCGTGGTCCAGATGTTCTGGTAGAAGTATCTCACTTCGTAGCTGTGCGGGTTCGGTACACGGTCGGGACCGAACAAGCCGTTGACCATGTAATTGTCGTCCTTGGTCTTATAATCGTCGAAGTCCCCGTCGTAACCGTATATCATTTCCCCGTTGCGACCGGTCCATCTCGGCGACTGGTCCACCCAGTCCCAGATGAAGCCGCCTTGGAACTTGGGATACTTCCGGATTAAGTCCCAATAAATGTTGAAGTCGCCCAAAGCGTTCCCCATGGCATGGGCATATTCGCACATGATGAAGGGTTTCTGTTTGTTGTCGTCCTCGCAATACTTGATGCAACGGGAGTAAGTGGGATACATCGGACAGTAGACATCGGTATTGGAACCGGTGTCGTAAGCTTGTTCAAAGTGGACGAAGCGGCTGGGGTCTTCCTGTTTAATCCAGTCGTAACAGGCCTCGAAGTTCGAGCCGTCGCCACACTCGTTGCCCATCGACCACAGGATGATGCTCGGATGGTTGAAGTTGCACTGCACGTTGCGTTGGTTGCGTTCCAAATGCGCTTTCTTGTAAGCCGGGTCCTTGGCCAACGACTTTTCCTTGAAACCCATGCCGTGGCTTTCGAGATTGGCTTCGGCCACGATGTAAAGGCCGTAACGGTCGCACAGTTCATACCAATACGGATCGTCCGGATAGTGGCAGGTGCGCACGGCATTGACATTGAATTTCTTCATGAGTTGTATGTCTTGGAGCATCCTCTCGCGGGTGACATACGAGCCTCCGTTGGGATCCATCTCATGACGGTTTACTCCTTTGATGAGCACGGGCTGCCCATTTACCAAAAGTTGGCTGTCCTTGATTTCGATTTTCCGGAATCCCACTTTTACGGGTATGACTTCGCGGATGGCGTTTCCGTCTTTCAGTGTAGCCCTGAGGGTGTAGAGGTAGGGCGTCTCTGCCGTCCATTTATGCGGGTTCTTCACCGGCATGATGACGGATGGGGTTCCCGTTTCGCGGACTTCTTTCATGCAGACGGTTTCCCCGCGTGCATCGAGTAATTCGAGTGTAATGCGGGCCTTGCCCTTTACATCCATACGGACTTCCAGTGTCCCGTCCTGATACCGGTCGTCCAAGTCGGGAGTGACCCGAAGGTCTTCTATCCGCTTGGCGTGGCGCACGTAGAGGTAGCAGTCGCGTGATACGCCGCTGTAACGGAAGAAATCCTGATCCTCCAAGTAGCTGCCGTCGCACCAACGGAACACTTGGAAGGCTATCAGGTTCTTTTGCCCAGGTTTCAGATAAGGGGTCAGGTCGAACTCCGCCTCCATTTTGCTGTCCTCGCTGTAACCCACAAACTTTCCGTTGACCCATAGGTACATGTTGGAAGACACGGCACCGAAATGGGCGATGATGTCTTTCCCTTTCCAGTCTGAAGGAATCACCACTTCACGACGGTAGGAACCTACGTGGTTGTTTTCCGTCGGGACATGGGGCGGCTTCTTGAACGTGCGCCCTTCGTAGCCTTTCCATCCGAAATCCACTCCTGCGTATACCGGGACATCATAACCGTTCAGTTCCCACACGCCCGGAACCGGGAAATCCACCCAGCCTTTGTCGTTGAAATCCGTCTTCCAGAAGCCTTCCGGACGTGCGTCGGCATGTTCCACCCAGTTGAATTTCCAGTTCCCGTTCAGGCTCATGAAGTTTCCGGACAGTTCTTTCATTCCTTTTGCCGCCAGTTCCGTACTTTCATAGGCAAAAAAGTCGGTGTGCATGGGGGCACGGTTGACGGCATTGATCTCAGGGTCTTGCCACTCCTTGAATGTTTGTGCGTAGGCATGGCATGCGCATACGCCTAATATACCCAATAATATTCGTTTCATCGTATGTCGATTTTGTTTATAAATGTATATGATATGCTCTTTATTATAGACTTGGAACGACTTGTTTTATTGTGCCGTCTTCATTGAAAAACACGCGGTCCATGCAGACTTCGCGGTGATAACCCGCTTCACGCCCCATCGTGATGCCGTCGGGGAACTTGAAGCGGTGGTAGACGATGTACCATTCGTCCGTGCCGGGCACTTGCAGGAAGGATTGGTGGCCTGTGGCATAAATGCCCTGGTCGGGCTTTTTGCAGACTACCATCCGGCTTTCCGACGGGTCGATCGGGCCGACGGGGGACTTGGAACGCACGTAACGGACTTCGTAGTCCGCGCTCCGCGTGTCGTTTTTAGACCATGTGAAATAATAGTATCCGTCACGGTAAAAGACGTAAGGCGCTTCACTGTAATGCCGGTCGTTGTCGATGAGTATCTTCGTGGTGTTCGGTTTGACGGATACCATGTCATCGTTCAGTTCACACACTGCCATGTAATAGTTGCCCCAGTACAAATAAGTCTTGCCGCTCACGGGGTCGGTGAAAACGTCCGGGTCGATATTCTGTCCGCGTTTCATTCCGCCCGGAAGTTCCTTCCCTATCAGCGGTTGGCCGCTGTCCTTGAACGGGCCGAGCGGATGGTCGGCTACCGCCACGCCCACTTGCTTCTCTGCCGTGTAATAAAAATAATATTTGTAACTGCCGTCTGTTTGTTTTTTCTCGATGATACAAGGTGCCCATGCGTTCTTTTTCGCCCATGAAACCTGTCTCAAATCCAACATGACACGCTCTTCTTTCCACGTTTTCAAGTCGGCGGACGAGAAAGCCTTGAAGCTCGTGCCGCCCCATCCCGGTATACCGTCCGTCGTGGGATAAACGTAGTATTTTTGCGTTTGCTCGGAATATAGTATTTCCGGGTCGGCATAATAACCGGGGAACAGGGGATTTTTCTGTATGGATGCCGTGGAAACGTATTTCCGTTTGTTCTTGAGCCAGTAAGCTTCAAGCTTGTCGGCCTCCTCGGTGGTCAGATGCACCACGGCTCCATGCTTGGGAGCATTGAAATTCGTGGATTTCATCACTCCTTCGTTGAAACGTCCCAGATTTTTAAACGTGATGAAGTCCGACGTTTCGGTAAAGGCGAAATTGTGTGGCGTGATACTATATACATCGTACATCAGCACCCATTTGTCCTCTCCGAGGCGTTTCCATACCGTAGGAGCCTCGCAAGATTTCGGTTCAAAGTCGTACCAACGCGGATCGTATTCGTAGTCTCCGCTGATACGGTCGGAAATGGCCTGCTTGATACCCGGCTGTCCGTCGTGAGCCACGTAGAAAAGATGGTACTTATCCCCTACCTTGGTGATGTCGCCGTCGATGGCCGAAACCGTTTCGTCCGGGTATTCGTAGAGCAGTTGGGGCAGGCTCTCGATACGGTCGAAATCATCGTTTACGTACACGTAATACAGTTTGTTGCGTTCGTTGCGGAAGCGCATGGTATAGTAAATCATCAGTTTGCCCACCCGTTCGTCGTAGGCAATTTCAGGTGCCCATGCGCAGCCTATTTCACTCAATCCGGCTGTCAGTTGGTCGAAACGGATGTTGGCGCGTTTCCAGTTTACCAAGTCCCACGACTTCATCAGCACAAGCCCCTTATTGTTTCCCCAACCGTACATGTTACGGTCGCGCTCCCACTCCGTTTCGCGGTAGCCGTCGCGGCGGGCAAAGACATGGAGGTCGGTCATGGCCAAATAGAATGCGCCGTCCGGTCCACGGTAGATATAGGGGTCGCGTATCCCTCTTTGGTAAGCAATCGTATCGCCGGCCAAGACGGGTTCCCCGTCGTTCAGAGCCGTGAACGTGTATCCGTCTCGGCTCAATGCCATGTAAAGGCCGTGCGTTTCGTCCTTGTGGAACACCATCAGGTAGGCACTCAGGTCTTTTTCCTGCGGAACGGCGTTTTTATAACGGAACCGGCGGAAAGCGGCTTCACCCTTCCCGATGGAAACCAATCCTATACGTAAGGCATAGAAACCTTTATAGGCGTTGTGGTGCATGCCGGACACATCTATGCCTTCGGCCAGTGTGGTCCATTCCTTTACGTCCTTTCCAACCGATATGGAGACGTGGTTACCTTGGTTCTTTATCCGTACCGTGAACTGTCGGCCTAACGTGTTGGGCAATTCTGTCTTTTGTCCGGCGTGCCGGTAGACGGTGAATGTCTTGCCGTCCGACACCAGTCCGGCGTATGCTTTTTCACTATAATAAAGCAAGAGTCCGGCTGTATTGTTTTTCCCGACCGTGACTTCAACTTGGGTTTCGTAGTTCTTGTCTTCTGCGGTAGCCAACAACAAACGGCCGTCTGCCGGAGTCTTGCCTTTAGCCTTCAGCCGCAATGTCCGGTTTTCGAGGGTCACGGCTTTCGGGGCATATTCTTTCCAGAACGTCCATTGCAGCCCCAGTTCCGTCCCCTGGAAGTCGTCGGAAAGCTCCAGGCCGTGACGGATGGGAACCTCTGCCTTGGGAAACGTGCCTGTGGACTTGGCACGACACCATCCGTCCGGTGTCCACTCGATCGGTTCGATAAGGGTTTGACGCCCCAAAGTATGGTAACCTTTGGCGTATGCGTGGTACACCACCCACCAGTTTCCGTTTACATCGTCTATCAGTGTGCCGTGTCCCCTGGACCACCAGCTTTCTCTTTCACTGTAAGTGTGCACCAACGGGTTGAACGGAGAGTTCTCCCACGGACCGAGTACGCTTTTCGAACGTGCCGTCACGACCATGTGACTGGTGCCCGGTCCGGCAGTTCCGCCTTCGGCCGACGTGAGGTAATAGTAGCCGTTGTGGTAGTTCAGCTTCGGAGATTCCAGATACATGCCTTCCGTCCGCCAGTTCCGGGGATAGGGCCAACCGTCGTAGACCTTTTTCACTTCGCCCACCGTAGACAATCCGTCGTCGGAGAGCTGCACGACTTTGCCTTCGGAGAGATACAAGTAACGTTTTCCATCCGCATCGGCCACATGCCCGGGGTCGATGCCGTTCACCTTCAAATCTTTCGGTGCACTCCACGGCCCGTGGATGTCGTCCGCCCATATCACCCAGTTCGTCCCGGCAGCCGGATAATAGATGTAATACCTATTATTATACTTCACCAAATCCGGTGCCATGGCCGAGCCTTCCCATTGCGCCATGGCACGGCATACCGGTTCCCAATGTTCCAAGTCCTGGGAATGCCAGATGAGGAAGCCCGGCGCATAATAAAAAGGAGAATGCGTCATGTAGTAATCCTTCCCGTCGCGCAGGATGGTGGGGTCGGGATAGTCTCCGGCAAGGATGACTTTCGGAAAGTCTGTTGCACAGACGGCCCAACTCAGTAAGGAGAACAAGACAAGAGAAACATACTTTTTCATAAATTCATCGTTGATTTTTGCTGTTGTGTTGAAAAGGCAGGCAGGCCGTCCCCTGAAAAAATGGTTGGTGGCCTGTCTGCCTGAATTGCATTTTACTTCATTCTGCTCTATTTCACTACGTATTTTTTTCCGTCCATGATGTAGATGCCCTTATGCAGACCGCGCAGAGCCTCGGACTTCCTTACTTGTCTGCGTACCATCCGGCCGGACAAGTCATATACATCCACTTCTTTCATCAGGTCATTGTTATCCACGGAGGGAGCCGAGATATTGTCGCCTTTGTTCGGACCTACGTAATAAAGGCGGAAATTATCGGCAAACCAATATTGTCCGTTCCCGGTAATGACGCCGCTTCCCTTGATACCGATGACCAGGCTTCCGTTTTCCACATAAATTTCCGGTATGACCGTGGTGGTAGACAACGTGTTTTGAGCGATGTCCCATGCGTCGGTATCGGCATTGAAAACAGCTTCCGCGTATACGCTGTCGCTGAATACGTAAACCGTGCTGTCGTTTTGGTTGATGTCGGGTACAATCTCGGTAGACACATTGCGCGTCAAAGCATACAACTGCAACAGTTCCGGAGTCTTCGTACACCAAGTGGCAGCCTCCAAACGGTAAGCTCCATCGGGTAAGGCGACCTTGCTTTCTTGTGCCCCATAGTTGCCCAAAACTTGATGGTAATCGGTAGAAGAAGCGATGTTGTTGCTTTCTTTTCCGGACCAGCTCCAACAATACAACCAAGTGTCGCCGCTCGTCGCTTTGGTACGTTCCTGACTGTCAGCCGTCGTTTGGCACTCCCAACCGTTGGCTACGGTGTTGATTGGCGTATTATTGTCGTCCACTGCATTTTGATAGATATTCGGATTGACAATGAAACTCGTCATGTCCAACGGGTTTTCTTTGGCGTTTTCTTTCACGTCCTGTGTCATGGCTTCCACACATTCCATCTTCAACAGTTCCGTGAATTCGTCGGCATCGATTTGGTCAATCTCATCGCTTTTCAAAAGTGCCACCACGTTTTTATACGCTTCGCTTTCGGTCAATCCACCGATTTGGTCGGCCAAGGTTTTAGCTTTACCCAACGGGAAGCAGAGCGCGATGGAAGCTTTCAAGGCTTCGGTCGCATCGTTCAATACAGTTGTCTTCTCAACGATCCTTTCATCCAAGTAATTTCCCCATGTCATCTTTTCCGCGTAAACCGCAGCGTCCTCCAATGCCATGGAGAAATCGGCCGTGACCTTAGGTTGGGCTACCACCAGCCCTTCATTTAATTGACTGTTCAAAACGGTACCGTTGCTTAAGAGAGGCGTGAGGGTTTCATAATTTGTAATAATCGTGTTGCCTTCCTCCAACATACGGTCCATATCCTCGATGGCTAATTGTAGCTCTTCTTGTGTTCCGGATTCGATGATGTCGGGATAACCGTCTTCCGGATCCAAGGCAAAACCGAGGTCGTCGCTGTCGTCGATACCGGCTTCCACCATCTTTTCATGCAGCAGGGCCGCTTCATCCAGTCGGGCTTGCAGACGGTCGCGGTAAGCAGAGATTACATCGCTCTTGATGTAATAAAGGCGGAAGTTGTCGGCATACCAACTTTTACCGTTTCCACCTGTCGTGCCTACGCAAACCATACCGATATGAAGTTTACCGTCGCGCACTTCGAAGTTCTCTGTTTCCGTCGTTGTAGCCAGAGCGTCTCGTGCTTCTACATAAGTGTCCCAATCTTCGTTGCTTTCCGCAAAGGCGAAATCCACGCTGTCTGTCGAGGCGTACAAGAGTACGTTGGTCGCTCCGGCGTTTGTATAAGTGGCTGCTTTCAATATGTACAGTCCGTCCGGTAACTTCACCGCTCCTTCTTCGTCGCTTCCTATAGTTTGGCCATAGCGTGAGGGGTTCAGACGGGAACCGGTCCAACTGTTGCAGAAAAGATCTGAATTACCTGTACCTTCGGTAGACGTGTACCACGTACCGTCCGCAGCCCCTTTGTCGCAATCCCAACCGGAAGGAGGAGCCATTTCCGACACGGTTTGGAATACGTTCGGATTGACAATGAAACTGGTAAGTTCTATCGGATTGTCATCGGATGCCGTAGAAAGGAACTCCGGAGTCATGGCTGTACGGCATTCTGCATTGAGAGCCTGTGCGGCCAAAGCCACATCGTCGTAAACCAATTCCGTGGAGGCCAACAATTCAGCTACTTTCTTGTAAGCTTCGGTTTCTGCCAAACCGCCGATACGGTCGGCCAATGCTTTGGCTTTCTGTAATGAATAGCTTAGGCTGATGTAAGCCACGGCATTGGATGTTGCCGTGTTCATGGCCGTGATGCCGTCGCCAATCGCTTCAGTGACTTCTTTCATTGTGGACAGTTTCAGAACCTCTTCCGCAGTTCCGATAGCGTCTTGCAGTTCTTGCTTTACGGCATCTGTCACATTATATGTCCCATCTTCCATTTGCGCCAATAGCTCGGTCGCTTTGGCCATGCTTGCTGTCAACTCAGCCCCCTTCGTACAAAGCCCTAAAGCTGTGGCTGTGTTTTCTTCGAGGACAACGGATGCGGCGGCGATTTCCTCCTCCGGAGTGTTTTCATTGTAGCTGCCGTACCGTTCGACGAGGGCGGTCAACTCGGAGGCGGACGCTATACCCAAAGTTTCCAACGAATCGCGCAACGTTTCCAATTTTGAGATTTTGACGGAGAAGGCATCAAACGCGCTTCCCTCGAAATACAGTTTGAAATTGTCCCAACAAGACCATGTTTTACCCGCATTGGTATTGGATGCAATCCCCATCAGCATGCCGCTTCCGTCTTGTTGTACGGTGAATGTCACCTCGTTCAGATAGCTTTCGGGATATTTGGTCAGCCAAGCGTTCAACCCTTCCATACCGTCGGGCCATCCGTTCAACTGGTTGGCTACACTGGCATCTGCAGGTTCGCTGTACAGGGACTTCAGCTTCACCGAATCCTTTCCTGCAAACAGGTAAGCATTGATAACTTCCGTGCCGGCGTTGTAGGCCGCTCCATTATCATTTCCGCCTGCACGGTGGAACCCTTGTACCGTAAGTTTGTAATGACCGGCTTTCAACCCTAACACGTTTTGCGAGGCAGAATTATAAGACTGGAAGAACTCTGCATTCAACCATGTGGCATTCACGCCGGGAAGCGCAGTCCCGGCGTCCCACCCGTCCATCGTACCGGTGGAGAAGTCTGCATTGGTGATGTAAGTGTCTGTCACATCAATCCATTCTTGTGCATACACAGTTCCCGTGCAAAAAGCAGTCCACGCCATTGTGGCCAACAGATGCTTGGCCCCTCTGCGCGGCAAATCCTTAAAAAAGTCGTTTTTTCCCATAATAGTAAAAAGTAAGGTTCAATCTTTTTCGGACTGTTACGGCTGAACCTGTTGGCCGTAACACCGATTCCAATCACGTTTTATATATAGGACGAACGACGGAGCGAAAATACCTAATTTGCCCTCGATTTTTTAACATTTGGTTCGAAATGCCTCTTAATTGTCAGGAGAAAGCGAAACAGACCTGCTTCCTTTACTGTTTTTTTCGTACCTTTGCGCCCAAATTATTAAGGTAGGGTATTTTTCTACATATAAATCAAACGTACACAAGAACAAATTTATATTAAAAAATCAAACAAGTATCTTAACAGCAGAGGAGGTGGCATCTATATG
>OGED01000379.1_pt1 | contig 22171 bp, 16 predicted proteins | sample 1570581 | NCBI WGS metagenome assembly OGED01 (sample SAMEA2582135, study PRJEB24529) | metagenome | biome: Human gut stool | place: China | collected 2011 | reverse complement strand
TACCCTGTCCATGTGGTCATTGAGCAATGAAATGTCGTATGGCGTCAGTTCAAAAGAGACGGTTTTCGATTCTCCCGGTTGCAAATAAATACGATCGAAATCCTTTAACTCCATAACACGGGTCTTGACACTGGCATACATATCCGTCACATACAATTGTGCTACTTCATCACCGGCACGGCTTCCTATATTCTTCACTGTAGCCTGAACCGTCACATTTCCATTGGGTTTTTCCTGTATCTTCAAATCCGAATATTCAAAAGAGGTATAGCTAAGACCGAATCCGAAACGGTAAAGAGGATAATATTCCATATCTACATATTCGTAACGACGCCCCGATGTTTTGAAATTATAATATAAAGGAAGTTGTCCTACGTGACGCGGGAAAGTCATCGGCAAGCGACCACCGGGATTATAATCACCAAACAGTACATCTGCCATTGCCGGACCGCCTTCCTGTCCCGGTAACCAGTTTACGAGAATAGCTTTACACATTTCCGATGCTTTCAGAATATCATAAGGACGTCCTGCCTGAAGAATCAGAATCACCGGTTTACCTGTCGCACAAACCGCTTCCAGCAATTCCTGTTGTTTACCCGGCAGAATCAGAGTGGCCCAGTCATTATTCTCACCGCATGTCTTGCGAACATCATTGGTGGCTTCGCTGGTAGAACAATCCCCCAATACCATTACTACAACATCGGATTGAGAAGCAGCTTTTACTGCTTTGGGAATATTCGTTTCATCCGGATTTGTAAAGTCACAACCCTGCTCATAAAGAACTTTCGTTTGCTTACCAACAGCCTCTTTAATGCCTGTCAATACAGACTTCAACTGTCCGGGTAGTAGTTTCGGAGTGTAATCACCCGGTTGGAGATCGTCTGCTCCGGGACCCAGTACAGCTATTGTACGCAGGTTCTTGGTCAAAGGCAGAAGGTTCTCTTTATTCTCCAACATTACGATAGATTCACGGGCTGCCTGACGTGCCATCTCTTTATGGCTGTCAGAGTTCCATCCCGGATAAATCTTCTTCCAGTCCAACGGTTTGCAGGGATTCTTTTCAAAGAGTTCATTACGGAACATGGTAGAAAGCATGGTACGACATACGTTGTCCAGATTTTCCATGTTGATGCGTCCGTCTTTGGCGGCCTGAATCACTTCTTTATTGTTATAAGTATCACCGCAATTAGTGGCAATACCGGCAGCCAATGCCTGGTTAGCAGCTTCAATCTTATCTTGTGCCGTATAATGTTTACGGGCAGTCAGATTACCGATAGCACCACAGTCACTGACAATAAATCCGTTGAATCCCCATTCCTGCCGTAAAAACTTTTTGAGCAGCTCTGATCTCTTGGCAACCGGAATACCCATATAATCGGAGTAAGCCATCATCAAAGACTGACAGTCATAGTTTCGGATAGCATGACGGAACGGAACCAGGTGAACTTCACGCATTTCACGTTCAGACAAACCGATGTCATGCGAGTCACGCCCACCCAATGGAGCACCATGTCCGCCAAAATGCTTGGGAGTAGTAAATAATCCTCTGGACTGATATCCTTTGATCCATGCAACACCTATTTGTGATACCAATACCGGATCTTCTCCAAAAGTCTCTTCACAACGTCCCCAACGTGCATCCTGCGCAACGTCCAGCACCGGTGACCATGCCTGCTTTGTATTGGCGGCTACCGTTTCATCTCCGATTACCATCGCCACTTCTTCCGTCAGCTTCCGGTTCCAGGTGGCTCCCATTGCTAAAGCCTGCGGGAAAATAGTCGCTCCGCTTCCATACGAGAAACCATGTACGGCTTCCACTTTTGTGATAGGCGGTACATATAAATGAGGAATACCGGGAATCCCCCATCCTTCACGAATCAATTCCATTTTATCTTCAGGTGTCATCACTGCCAGCAGACTTTCCACCCGTTCTTCTACCGGAAGCGATGCATCCATATAACGACGGTCAGTCACTTTCCCTTTACTGTCTGTCAGTACTTTCTCTGCTACCAATACTGAAATCTCCTTTAGAGAGAAAGGTTTATCCAGCTTTCCCGGCTTGAAATTCAACTTGACATGAGCGCCATATTTAGGAATGAATTTCACTTTCATCTGTTTGTCATTGCCTTCTATCCGGTAGTTTACGGGAGTTCCCAGATTCATCGGGTCATAAGTGACAAAGATATCCAATACCTCTTTCAGTTCGTTTCTGTTGACTCCCTGCATCTGAAGATCCAGTTCGCAAACATCACCCGGTTGCTGGATGGTAAACATCAGCCATTGCTCGGTCTTTAGTGCCTGCGAAGGTAATGTCCACATCGTCTTTACATTTTTATCAAAAGCTAAAGCAGCATTGTCCGCATTGGCAGAAGCCGATACCGACAGTATATCACTTTGTTGCTGCGCCATTGCCATTGAACATGACAATAATCCTATTGCCAACATCCATTTCATTTTGTTTTTCATGTTATATTCATTTTTCTAATATTATCAGAATCTCATTTATCTATTATATGTGTATTTCCAATCATTTTCAATGTACTTTCTACCGGTTTCAAAGGAGTAGCCAGCGTCGGCACAGGTGAAGAACCGCCAACCTGTATTCTTACTGTTCCCGGCAGGACCTTCCGGATACCATTTTCATCCACACAAGACAAGTCTTCCGGAGACAGGGAAAATGTCAGGCGTTGCGCTTCACCAGACCGTAAGTGTACCCGTTTAAAACCTTTCAATGCGGTCAACGGAACCAATATCTTTTTATCAGGATGGGATATATAAAGCTGAACGACTTCTTCACCTTCCAACCGTCCGGTATTCTTCACCGTTACAGTTATCTGCACTTCCTTGTCTGTGGTGTGACAGACTTTGGGGAGATTCAGTGAAGAATAAGTAAAATCCGTATAGCTCAATCCATAGCCAAAAGGATAAAGAGCTTTTCCGTTAAAATAGCGATAAGTACGTCCCTGCATATCATACGATTCGAAGTCGGGCAAATCACTATCCTGTGCATAAAAAGTGACCGGAAGCTTTCCGGAAGGATTGTAATCTCCCAGCAACACATCAGCAATAGCTTCTCCCCCATATTGTCCGCCATACCAGGCATTCAGGATAGCCGGAACATTCTTGGCTTCCCAAGGAATAGCCAATGCGCTGCCCGTCATCATCACAAAAACCGTCGGAATATGCTCTGCAGCCAATGCTTTCATCACTTGAGTTTGAACTGCCGGTAAAGCAATTGTCGTACGGTCGCCGCCATCAAATCCGTCTTTGCTGACCGGCATTTCTTCACCTTCCAGCCTCGGGCTGATACCACCGACAAATATGACGACATCTGCTCCTTTGGCCTGTTTCATGTACTCTTTCAATTGATTTTCGGGCACAGCATCTACATGATCTACACCTTTTATATATATGACTTCCGCCCAACCATTCAAACGTTCACGAATGGCCTGCAAAGGAGTTAGCATACGGGAAGGCTGTCCATTATAGTTTCCAAGTAACGATTCCCTGCAGTCTGCGTTCGGTCCCATTACTACCACCTTTTTCAGTTTATTCTTTTGAAGTGGTAATAATTGGTCGTTCTTTAGTAATACCATTGACTCACGTGCCAGTTGTTTGGCTAAATCCTGATGTTTTCTACATTCCAGAATAGAAACAGGAATACGTGCATAATCCACTTCTTCCACCGGGTCAAACAATCCCAAGCGAAAACGAATCTCAAACAGACGTTTGACAGAGACATCAATTTGTTTTTCTGTGATAATTCTGTCTTTTACCGCTTTGACCAATGCCAGATAAGCACTTTGTCCGCAGTCCAGATCGGTTCCATGAAATACGGCATCGGCTGCTGCCGTTGCTGCGTCCGGATGGGTCTTATGATGATTGAATATATCATCAATAGCGCCACAATCAGAAGTGACATATCCCTTAAAATTCCATTTATCACGCAAAATAGATTGCATCAGCAAATCATTGCCGCAACAAGGCTGCCCCTGAAAAGCATTGTATGCACACATCACGCCGGATACCTTGGCATCAACAACCAATGTACGGAAAGCCGGCAGATAAGTATCCCACAAATCATAGGTACTTACATCCGAGTTGAAGCTATGACGGTTTTTCTCCGGTCCGCTATGCACGGCATAGTGTTTGGCACAAGCCGAGGCTTTTAAATAACGGGGATTGTCTCCTTGCAATCCCAACACAAAGGATTCTCCTATTTTAGAAGTCAGAAAAGGATCTTCACCATAGGTTTCCTGTCCGCGTCCCCAGCGAGGATCACGGAATATATTTATATTAGGAGTCCAGTAAGTTAATGCGTGATATTGGCTATAATCCTCTTTACGCTGCGCATCGTTATAGATAGCCCGACCCTCGTCAGCGATGGAGGAAGCGACTTCTTTAATCAATGCATCGTTCCAGGCAGCAGCCATGCCGATGGCTTGCGGGAATACCGTGACATGATATTTGGTACGACCGATACCATGCAGACATTCGTTCCACCAGTTATAAGCAGGAATACCTAAACGGTCAATGGGAGGAGTGCTATTCAACATCTGTTTCACCTTTTCTTCCAAAGTCAAACGGGAAACCAGATCGTCGACACGCTGTTCAACAGAGAGTTGCGGATTGCGGAACGGATACGTTTCCTGTGCCGTCATCCGACTACCTACGCTGCATAAAACGGCTAAACAGACTATTTTATTCAACTTCATACTATCAGATTTATTAATTGCAGAAACAAAATTAAAAAGGGGCAATCGCTTATTTGGTTTGCCTTACTAACTTTATCGTGCCATCAGGGTTGTAATACAGTTTATCTACACAGATAGAACGAAGCCAGTCGTGCCCGGACAACGCACTGTTATGGTAAAAGGCATACCATTGTCCTTTGAACTTGACAATAGATCCATGCTTGGTATAGCTGTCAGTCGGTTCCATATAAATACCTTTCGATTCCCAAGGTCCCAACGGAGAGTCACTGATCGCATAGCGCATCCGGTTGTCCCCCTTCACTCCATCGTTCCAGTTTTCATCGTGATTGTCGGAATAAGAGAGATAATACTTTCCATTATATTTGTGAATCCAGGCTGCCTCATGGAAATCTTCCAGTCCTTTCATGAGTTGCATCGGGCCATCCAACTCCATCATATTATCTTTCAACTTACCACCTTTACAGGTGCCGCCACCGCCATTATAGATATACGCCTGCCCGTCGTCATCTACAAAGACACAAGGGTCAATCATCGGATCCATCCCTTCAACATATCCCTGCACTTTGAATCCTTCCGCCGGTTTATTGCTGGTAGCCACTCCGATCTTCCAACTGTCGTTCCAGTCTGTTTCACTGGGATGAGGAAAATAAAAATAGTAAGTGCCGTTTTTATAAGCACAATCCGGAGCCCACATAAATCCTCCTTCTTTGCGTCCCCATGGCACCTGATCGGAGCTTAATATCTCTCCATGATCCGTCCATGTCACCATATCATCGGTTGAAAACACATGATAACGATCCATCAAATCACAACCTCGCGGAGGTGCTATATCATGGGAAGCATATATGTACAGACGTCCGTCTTCCCAAACATGAGCCGAAGGGTCTGCTGTGTACATATGCCGGATGAAAGGATTCGGAGTTGCCGGATTCAGGCTGGTATTAAAAGCTATCGCCTTTTCTTTGCGCAGAACCTTAGCGGCTTCACCAACCAGTTTCAGATAATGGTCACTTTCTACTCCCTCCTCGATAGGAACGAATGTACTTTTTCCTGTCGGAACTTCCTTTGCACATTTAAAGATAGCCGTCCCCTCATCAATTTCGTCAAACATAGCTACATAAATCATTTCGGCACCCGCCCGGATAGCTCCCATCATCTGTTTCCAAAGAAAAGATCCTTTATTGCGGGGGATAAATGAATTATGATCTTTACCTTTCATATTCCCCCAGGAGAAACCCGGAAAAACCAACGGTACATAATCAACCTGATTCTTTTTCGCCCACTGGATATCTTCTTCCACCAACTTCTGATATTTCGGATAAGTGGTTTCATTGTAACGTCCCACGAACCAAGGCATCACAATATCGCATTTTCTGATAAGCTCATGCAACCTGGGATCTGATTCCGTATCCCCTTTCAGCTCCCGCCATTGAGTAGGTACTCCAAGCATCACACTAAATCCCTGTGATTTTAAGCCGTCGATAATATGTGCAGCTTCTTTCAATCCATAACGGCGATTATCATTAAATCCCACACCCCATACTGTTACCAGCGGTTTGCCATTGTGATACAGATAAGAAGGGTTTTTCGCATGATTTTTTAAAGAATGGCGTTGCGCAATTTCCGCAATGTCTTTGAGCAACAGTTTTTCTTCTCCAGGCTGCATCCCGCTCAAGTCATACATCACACAAATAGCCCGTTCATATTTATTAGCAGCTTTCATTGCCGAGTTCAATACTTTATTAAAATGCTTCAATCCGCTTTCATTCCGGATTTCTGCGATAAAACGCTGCATGAACACTCCATCCAGTCCATACTCTTTCATCCATCTGAAATGAACATTGACAGTCGACTCGTCATAAGAAGAAAAGACGGATGCAGGCTTACCATCCGCAAAAGTAAAATCCGTTTTATAGAGCTTCTTATACTCCGATACCTCCGGCCAAAGATCTACGGAACACGATCCCGGACGAAATCCTTCACGACCATTGTAATGATGCCATCCACGGCCGGAACCGTCACCAGGGGTGTTGAACCACCCCTGATAACCAGCCATAACCAATCCTTTGTAAGAATTGTACTGTTTCCTGCCGCCGGACTGTGCCATTATCCCTATTGAAAACAATAAATAGACCAATAACCAATTCAACCTTTTTACCATGTTATTTCTTTGTTTTTCATGTTATACCATTAAGTCCTTAAAACTATTTTCAGCAAAGTAAAGAGGCATCCCTTAATAAATTCCACAAAAGTGAATTAATAATGACTTAAAATCGAATTAATCGAGGAAAAAAAAGATAAAGTAGTAGAAATAGATACCTAATTAGGAAAATATTATGGAAATAAAGACCTGTAACCTCTTTGTTTTCCTGAATTTATTTTTCTACTTTTGAAGCAAATCTTTATTCTTCTACTTATGCCAGCAAATAGAAATGCCTTAATCCGTTATAAAACAATTGATAACTGTCTGCGTAATCCTTATCGACGCTGGACGTTGGAAAATTTGGTAGATGCTTGCTCGGATGCTCTTTATGAATACGAAGGCATTGATAAAGGGATAAGCAAACGTACGGTACAAATGGATATACAGATGATGCGTAGCGAGAAGCTGGGTTATAACGCTCCGATTGTGGTGTACGAAAATAAATACTATAAATACGAAGATCCGGAATACAGCATTACACAAACCCCGCTGAATGAACAAGACCTGAAAACGATGTCGGAAGCAGTGGAAGTGTTACGGCAATTTAAGGGTTTCTCCTATTTCACAGAAATGAGCGATATTATCAACCGCCTGGAAGACCATGTCGCTTCTGCCCGGATGAAAACCACTCCTGTCATTGACTTTGAAAAGAATGAATCATTGAAAGGACTGGATTATCTGGATACGATCTATCACGCGATTGTAAACGAGCATCCGATACAGCTCAAATATCGTTCGTTCAAGGCACGTTCCGCTAACAGCTTTATTTTTTATCCTTATCTATTAAAAGAATATCGCAACCGGTGGTTCGTTTATGGAGTCAGAGGAAACGGACGAATATTGCAAAATTTAGCTTTGGACAGAATACAATCATTGGAAGTTCTGCCACAAGAACACTATATCAAAAATACATTCTTCGATCCGAATACGTTCTTCGACGACTTGGTAGGTGTCACCAAAAACTCCGGAAGCGTAGCAGAGAAAGTTGGTTTCAAAGTAGCGGCAGCCGAAGCACCTTACATCATAACCAAGCCTATACATCGCAGTCAACAACTGGTGGAAAGGCTACCCGACGGAAGCGTCATACTGGAAATTGAAGTCGTAATCAACCACGAGTTAGAACGGGTATTCTTCGGATATGTCGACGGAATAGAAATTCTTTATCCCAAGACATTGGTAGAATTAATGAGTCGGAAATTGGAAAAGGCTGCCAAGCAATATACAAAGTCAAAATGAAAATAAAGCTTTCGCACATTCGTACCCTTCCTTATAAAACTCTGTCAGCTTTTGCACATCTTTCTCTATACGGTCTACAGCTACAGGTTTCAAAGGACGGATAACGACAATCTTTCCCTCATCCTCCATGCGTTCCACCATTTCCAGCTGTTCATTATAAACAGCACACCGGCAACTTAACGCTTCACGCAACTTCGGATATTTCCGGTATACAAACGAAGGGATACGAATATCTTTCGAATCTTTCCGATATCCCCGGTTACGGGTAAGTATCACGACATTTCTCGTACAGCCATCCGCAATAGCTCTTTGCAGAGGTATGGAATCTACAATTCCCCCATCAAGCATAGGAATCTCATCCACATAAGTGATAGGACACACAAAAGGGAGACTGCTGGATGCACGGACAATATCGATCACCCTGCGCCTGTCTTTTTTCTCTTCGAAATAATTGGCTTCTCCCGTGATGCAATTAGTAGTCACCATCACGAAACGTTCCGGTGAAGCAAAATATGTTTCATAATCATAAGGAAGAATGTGTTCGGGGAACTCATTGAACAATAGATCGAAATCCAAAATATTACGCTTTTTGAGCAAATATTTCAGACCGATATAATTGTACTTCTCCAACAAGTCGATATTGCTGTACTTGGCACGTCCCCGTTGCCGTGATGCATACGACAATCCGTTGCACGCACCGGCAGACACTCCTATCGCATAGGGAAACCGGATATCATGATCCATAAAATAATCAAGTACGCCACAGGTGAATACTCCACGCATTCCCCCGCCTTCCAACACTAAACCGGTAGATCCATCTATCTGTAAGTTCTTCATTTTTTCTCCTATCTTCTAATTTCCATTCTCTTTTATACATGCTCTCTCTGTATTTACTATTCATGCATATTTATAACAAAAACAAACGGAAAAGGTAGTTCATTCAGCAAAAATAGTAAATATTTCAACAAAATCTTGTTTTTTTGCTTCAATCTATGTAACTTTAGGCTAACTTAATTGTTTAAGGAGGAAAAAAATTAAAAAGTCCTGCCCGCAGGCAAGCACCATGAGAATACAGTTTGAGATTAAAGAAAAGTTGCCGGAACTCATTGAGGAAATCCTGCATTCTGACAAATGGCAAACTTCCGTGAAGGAAGAACTTAGCGGTCGGACGACCGTTGTGATCCGTGACCAAGCGTATGGTTCAGAAGCTACCATTGAAATTTATGCTACATCTATTGAAATCAAAACTGCCTGGTCTAAGTACTCCTATCGTATATTTGTAGCCAACGATATCGTATGGTGCGAATATAACGGTGCCTATCGTGGTCTGTTGGAACAAGTGCTCCTACCTACTATCACTCCTAAAGAAAACCTGCTCAATTCTGACGTAACTGAAAGTTCGCTTTATGGAAATGAGCATAAGAAATTGAGGGAGTATGCAGAAGATAATTTGAAACTGAAACAATTCCGCCGGGAAAACTTCAATGAGCAGAAGAATGGAACCGCACCATTCGATCATCCCAAGCGGGTGTATGATGAGTTTATCAAAGAAGATTATGTAGTTGCACCCAAAGAAGAAGAGAAGAAATAATCTGTACTTAATGCTTTAGTTTGTGCCATCGTATTGGCACAGTCATGCCACCATGTTGACACTATCGTGCCAATGAGGTGGCATGACTGTGCCAACATGGTGGCATTAATACACTACTCCCAAGTTATCCAGGTCAGCCTTTGATATGGCAAATTCATTTCCGGCTTTAATCCGTTCCAGCACTAAATTTCCGATACATTGGGCATCTTGCACCGATTGAAAAGGCCTTTTCCCGGATACAACCGGGATAAAAGGCTGAACGATTATCAAACGCTCTCTCTCATAAATCTTATAACCGTATCCACTACCTTCAATCTGGGTTACTTCCAGCCGATATATGTTTATCGAATGCATATACCCATATATGATTCCCACTAAAAGCAGCAAGACAAAGCAACTAATACCTATTATTTTTTTATTTCTCTTCATATTCATAAGGCTTCAACTCCCAAGTATCATCGTAATAATAAGTAGAAGCTCCTCCCGTAGCTATAATTCCCCGTTTTCCAGTAGAAAAGCATACGGCTTTCGAGCGTGTACTTCCTTCGAAATCTGTCAAATCTTCCCCATCCCAGAGGTCTGTCAGAGGGTCGTAAATCCAATAATTGGAACGATAACTACCACCAGCAGTCTGCCCCGCAGCAATGTATCCTTTACCGTCGATCACGAAAGCACAAGCATAAGAACGGACGATAGAAGTGTAATCGTCGTCATAATCATCATCACTCTTATCGTAAAGTTCGCGCAATTCTTTCCAAGTACCCGTTGCCGGATTAAAACACCAGAAATCCGTCACATCCGAACCGTTATTTTCACCGCCGCAGATATAAGCTATATCATCTATGACGAAGGCCATACCGCCCATTCTCTTCTGTCCGCCAAATCCACTCATGGCTGTCCATTCTCCTTTATCTCCCACCGACGGGTCGAACTTCCAGAAATCCTTTTGATAATTATCGTTGTAACCTGTACCCAGATACCCATACTGACCAATGCCGAAAGAAAGCGCATAATACCGTTTACCATAGATATTAGTCCCATCAGTTCCATCCGGAATAGAAGCCATCTCCTTCCAGGAATTCGTGGCAGGATCATACTGCCAGCAATCATTCAGATAATCCTTTTTTGTCGCATCGTAACCAGTAGCAATATATCCTTTGGTACCTACTGCAAAACCTGTAGCCGCATTCCGGGCTGGAGCTGCATCGGGCATTGATGTACACTGTGTCCACGAATTAGCCTCGATGTCATACGCCCAACAATCTTTCAAACGGTCTTTGGTACTCCCCCGGTATCCGGTGCAGAGGTACCCTACGTTACCAATCGTAAAACCAGCTGCGTCCGTACGCGCCACACCATCAAAATCAGAACGGCGATACCACACACCTGCCGTATATTCAGTATCATCCGTACATGCCGCCAATGAAAGCAGCACCACCATCATGCAAAGTAATTTATTCATTTTCGTATTCATAAATATGTCGTTGATTACAACCGCAAATGTAGGCGGCAACGGGCACGCATAAAAAAACTATCGACAAATAAAGACATTCTATCTACCAACAAAATTCAGGTCGACAAATACAGAGATTTAGTCGATAGTTTTTTGGAGGACTATTTAAAACCTCTTCTTTTGCCAGTACAAAACCAATTTCATTTTTACTACATGAAGTCAATCATACTACTTTTTTCATTCTTTATATCTCTTTCTTTTTTCGCTTGTGTAGACGATTCATCGTCCATAGGAGCGAAATGGGTACAAAGTTCATTCCTCAACGAACAGATGGATACTTGTACGGTATTACTTAGTACAGTATTAAGCGACTCCATAGCCACTTCGGGAGATACGGTTTGCCAGATAGGATACCGTGACGACAACTTATGGGGGAAAATTACCGCCTCTTTTTACGCAGAGTATGAAGTACCTTCCTATTCGTTTGATGAAAACATCCAATATGAGTTCGACTCGATCACCATACGCCTGTATTCTTCGGGCAATTACCTGGGAGATACACTAAAAACCCAACGCATTCATCTGCATGAACTGACAAAGAATATAGAACTGGACGATAGAGGGTACCTATACAACACTACTACTGCCTATTACAACGAAACTCCACTGGCATCTTTCGACTTTCGTCCTACTCCGGGCTCACCGAGCGAAGAACTGGAAATACGATTGCCGGATGCATGGGGAGAAGAATGGTTCAACTTGATGCTGAATGATGGCCGATGGGTACAATCCCAGGATTTCTTCCATGATTATTTCAAGGGAATTGCTTTTATACCCGATGCAAATGACGCTTGTATCAGCGGATTTCAAGTCAACGACTCCAGTATGTGCATCACGGTCTACTATCACCAGATTACGGAAACACTGAACGAAAAAACACTGGTTTTCAATACAAGCAGCACGCTGACTTACAACAAAATAGAACAAGACCGCTCAAACATCCCGATAGCCAACCTGCAAAGTGGGGACGGCAATGAATACTCTTCCGGAAAAAGCGAGCATCAGGTCTACCTGCAGGGAATGACAGGTATGTATGTCACCATCGACTTCCCACATTTAAATAATCTCTGCGAAAAAGGAGAGCTTGTGACTATCGAGAGCGCAACGTTACAGTTATATCCGGTAAAAGGAACTTATGACGGCATGTACCCGTTGCCCAAAAGCCTGGCTCTCTACACCGCCAACAATGAAAATGTGACGCAAAGTGTAATCACCGACCTCACCGGGAGTTCCGTACAAAGCGGAAATCTAGTAGTCGACGAGATGTCTTATGAGGAGACTTATTACTCTTTTGACATCACCTCTTTCCTGCAAACAAACCTGGGAACTACCGGATATGATCGTCAGAAACTACAATTATTTCTTCCGGACAACTTGTTCTATACCACACTTCAAGGCGTTATTTTCGGCGACGGAGAACATACCGCCAATAAAAAGAATACCAAACTTATCATACTTTACAAAACTTATCAACAATGAAAAAGATTTTGTTTTGCCTTCTGGCATTCTATATTCCTGTCTCTATAGTTATTGCACAAAATACAACGAACTCCCCTACTTCCATGTTCGGACTGGGAGAACTTTCTACCGGGGAAGGCGGGCAATATGCCGGACTGGGCGGCACAGGCATTGCATTGCGAGGAAATAATTTCCTTAACAATGCCAATCCGGCTTCACTCACAGAGTTGACCGAACAACGCTTCCAGATCGATGCCGGTATCATGGGAGCATACCAGATTTATTCGCAACGAGGAGCAAGTAACCGTTCCGTCACCGGAAATCTGAATAACCTAAGTATCGGCTGCCGGATTATGCCACGCTGGTATGGAGCAATTTTCATGGCTCCCGTCAGCAGTGTGGGATATGCCATCACGCTGGATGAAGAAGTGGCAGGCACCAATGGAGGTACTATCTCTTCTCTCTTTCAGGGTGAAGGAGGACTTTCCAAGATGGGTATCAGCACGGCTTACCTTTTCGGAAAAAGATTTTCTGTCGGCACCAATCTTTCTTATGTGACGGGGACCATCACACAAACGGAGACGCAAGGTACTGCCACAGAAGAAACCAGCTCCTACAAACATACTTTTTATGCGGATTTCGGTGTACAGTATAAATGGGCTATAGACCGCGAACGTTCTTTCGTTGCCGGTGCCGTATATGGTTACTCGCAGGATTTTAAGCAGGATAATAACTTATACGTTAGTAGCAGTTCGGGAGGAGATGATATTGAAAAAAGCCTGAAACGCTATCGCCAATGTCTTCCTCAATTCTTTGGGCTCGGAGCTTCCTACAACACTCTACGTTGGATGGCAACCATCGACTACAAATATGTGGACTGGAGCCGGATGCAATCTTCCCAATCCAATGTCAGTTTTGAGAATCAACACCGGTTATCAGTCGGTGGAAGATATACATTGGGCAATGTCTATCGTAATCCGGTCAGCATCCTATTGGGAACAGGTATTAATAATTCCTATATCGTCATTCAAAAGAAAAAGGCAACCGAATATTATGTCAGTACCGGACTTAACTTCGGATTGCGCAATAACAACGTCCTTTCTATCGGATTGAAATATAAAGGCCAGATGAAAATTCCTAACGGTATGCAAAAAGAAAACAGCCTTTCCCTGTTCCTGAATATTACTTTCTCCGAGCGAACTTACCGCGCCAAGATACAATAAAATGTCATTAAACGGAAGTCATTAAGATAGCTGTCCATTTGAAAAAAGAGAAAACTTTGTGAAACTCTGTGTTACTCTGTGGTGAAACTTTCCTATATTTGTAGCCAAAACAATTTAATATTAATTTCATAGGAATGAAAAAGACAATCCTTATTGCTGCTTTAGGCCTGTTCAGCCTAAGTGTTATGGCACAAGATGCAAAACCTGAAGAAGGTTTTGTTTTCACGACAGTGAAAGAAAATCCGATAACTTCTATCAAGAACCAAAATCGTTCGAGTACTTGCTGGAGTTTCTCAACTCTCGGATTTGTTGAATCAGAACTACTTCGTTTAGGTAAAGGTGAATACGACCTGTCTGAAATGTTTGTTGTACACAAAACGATGCAGGATCGCGGAGTAAACTATGTACGTTATCACGGTGACAGTTCTTTCTCTCCGGGTGGAAGTTTTTATGATGTAATGTATTGCATCAAGAATTATGGTATCGTTCCGCAAGAAGTGATGCCGGGTATTATGTATGGTGATACGCTGCCGGTACATAATGAGCTGGATGCTGTTGCTTCCGGTTATATCAATGCGATTGCAAAAGGTAAATTAAGCAAACTGACTCCGGTATGGAAAAACGGACTAAGTGCCATTTATGACACTTACCTAGGAGCATGTCCGGAGAAGTTCACCTACAAAGGCAAAGAATATACTCCAAAAACTTTTGCCGAATCACTGGGATTGAACTATAACGACTATGTATCACTGACTTCTTATACACACCATCCGTTCTATTCTCAATTCGCCATCGAAATTCAGGATAACTGGCGTAATGGTCTGTCTTACAACCTGCCTATCGAAGAACTGATGGCTGTTATGGACAATGCTGTAAAGAAAGGCTATACCTTTGCATGGGGTAGCGATGTCAGCGAACAAGGATTCTCACGTGACGGTATCGCCGTAATGCCAGATGCAGCCAAAGAATCTGAACTGTCCGGTTCAGACATGGCCCGTTGGACAGGATTGACTGCCGCCGACAAACGCAGAGAACTATTCACCAAACCTTTCCCTGAAAAGGATATTACCCAGGAAATGCGTCAAGTTGCTTTTGACAACTGGGAAACAACAGACGACCACGGAATGGTAATCTACGGCATCGCTAAAGACCAGAACGGAAAAGAATACTTCATGGTGAAAAACTCTTGGGGTAAATCAGGCAAATATGATGGTATCTGGTATGCTTCCAAAGCATTCGTTGCCTACAAGACAATGAATATCCTGGTGCATAAAGATGCACTTCCTAAAGAAATTGCCAAAAAACTGGGAATTAAATAATTATTTAAGAAAGGCTTAATTTCCCAATGTATTCCGTAAATTTCTCCTTATAATTATCACCGACAGGAATATAAGTATTCTTATCAAAGATAATGCGAAGACGGGAAACTTCGGTAATCTTGCGAAGATTGACAATATAAGAACGGTGGACCCGCATGAAATGCGTGGGAAGCCGTTCTTCCATTTTCTGGAGGCTGGCAAGCGTTATTACAGGCTTGTCCTCTCCTTCCACAAAGATACGCACATACTCACTCATCCCCTCAATATAGCGGATATTCTTCACATCGATGCGAACCACTCTGTAATCGCTCTTCACGAATAATGAATCTCCTTTTATCTGCGAAGCATTTCCTATTTCACCCTGTTGTTCCAACAAACGATATTCAAATTGCCTGCGGGCTTTATCCGCCGCTTTCAATAAATCCTGGAACTCAAACGGTTTCAGCAGATAATCTACGGCATCCAGTTTGAAACCCTCTACCGCATATTCAGAATAAGCAGTAGTGAAAATCACCAACGGACGGTTCACCAAAGAACGTATGAAATCCAATCCGTTCAAATCGGGCATATTAATATCCACAAAGATCAAATCAACCTCCTCTTCGGACAATATCTTCATTGCCTCGAACGCATCCTGGCATGACTTTACCAAAGACAAAAAAGGTACCTGGGATATATAATCCGACAACTGCGTCAATGCTAACGGCTCATCATCTATTGCTATACATTTCATTCTAATAAAGGTATAATAAGTAAGACATCAAATTTATGTTCCTCTTCGGTAATGGAAAGCGTATAATCATTGCCAAATAAAAGCCTCAACCGCTTACGGATATTCTCGAGTCCGATGCCATGATGCTGTTCGTCAGCCGAACCATTATTGCTGTTGGAACAACGGAATGAAAGCCGGTTGCCCTCATCCAACTGCATCAAGACATGAATAAAAGACTCGCTCCGATAACTGACCCCATGCTTAAAAGCATTTTCCACAAAAGAGACAAAAAGCAAAGGAGGAATCTGCACTTCGGGCACTTCGACCGGAAAATCCATCTGAATAGACACTTTGTTGGTATAGCGCAAACTCATCAGGGCAATGTAATTTTTAAGAAACTGAACCTCACGTGAAAGCAAAATCGTTTTATTACTCGCTTCATAAAGCACATAACGCATCAGTTTAGAGAGTTCCACAATCGTACTTTTCGCTTTCCCCGTATCAATATCCACCAACGCATGAATATTATTGAGCGTATTCATGAAGAAATGAGGATTAATCTGATATTTCAAATACTCCAGTTCCGACTGCAAACGTTGATGTTCCAGTTCCTTCAGCATTTCTTCATCACGGAAAGATTTAAAGAAAAGTTTGATGGCGATATTGAACCCTACCATCAAAAAGGCAATGATGAAATGAATAAGATAGCGGAGCACAAAAGGAGGATAAGGAAAAGGAGTCGGTTTTGGAAATCTTCCGGGACCATTTGGATCTCCCATTCCCCTAGGACGTTGTTCGGGATTGGATTCATGCCAATGCACATCCCCTTCCTCCCTCGCCTTTTCTCTCGTCTTAATAATCTGGTCCCTCCGGTTCTCCTTCATACGGAGAGGCAACTCTCCTCGCTTGAAATCTTTGGGGAAATGATTGGCAGAAGGAAACGGAGAAAGCCAACAAATCATTCCTATTACAAAAATCAACGAAACAGTATATTGCCAGTACCTTTTCTTAAAAAGAAAATAGGGAACCAGCCCATAATTATTCAACAGGAAAAGCACGAAAAAAGGAAGGATACTCAACCATGATTCGCGGATCACCATACGGGTTTCCTCCCGTTCAAGTCCTCCACTCATGGCAAAGTATCCGCCTATCAGCGGAAGAAGAAATATTACGATCCAGATAGCTCCGTAAATACTCTGCTCCAGCACGTGTTGTTTACGCAGTCTTTTCATGCCTCATTGCTTCTGATTATCGAAACAAAGATAAAACCGAACCTGTTTTATCACAAATAGAATCGACCAAAGAACGGATTTCGACGGTAAACTGCTGTTTACCATCCCCATCCACCAGGTCCATGTCCACCGCCTCCACCACCGGGCTGGCCACCGCCGGAAGTGCTGCCGACTTGTGTCACCATCGAACTGGCAGTAAATGTTGCCGCCTGTGTGCCACCGGAATAAGTGGCTCCCGAATATAACCCGAAGAACTCGGAACCACCGGAAACCGTTCCTCCTTTTGAGATAGTATAACTACCGCCCGAGGTCAGATTCGGACTACTGAATAATACCGTCATTTGAGAATAAGCACGGGGAATCTGATAGGTCAGTACGCTGGTTCCGTCGGCCGACTGGATATTCAGTATTTCTCCGTTACTTCCCGAACCGCCATAGATCACAGTGCGTTGCGTACATACACTTGATGTAGGTGTACTTGTTCCTCCTCCAATACCCAGAACAATCCCCCCGGTAATCTTAAAGGTATTCTGATCGCAATCGAATCCGTCTTCGGGAGAAGTAGTACCCGACGATACGATCACTCCCCCCGTAATGGTCAACGTACCATTAGAGTCAATGCCGTCATTTCCGGAACTATAACAATAAATATTGCCACCATTAAGAACAATGCTGTTACTTGCATTCATACAGTCATCGTAACAAAGCGCGGCAACTGTACCCTCATTGACAGTCAACACACTTTTACTCTCGATACCCTCACTACCTTCCCCACCGGTAGCCTTCACAAGCACCGTTCCTCCATTGATTGTCAACGCACCGTCCGCTTTGATTCCTTTTGCCGACGAGTCGAGCTTGCCATATACACACTGCGTACCGGTAGTTATCACTTTCACCGTGCCGTCATTGATGGTAATCGAACCGTCACAGTTGATACCTTTACCGGCTCCACCTGTACTCTGAATAGCGATTTCCCCTCCTGTAATCAGGACATTTCCGTCAGATTTAATTCCTGCACACGAACTTAAATCATTATCTTCATAAAGAGCGGTTTGAGAAGTGAATGCAGTCAGCTTTCCTCCGGAGATGGTCAGGTTACCATCACAGGATATTCCTTTGGAGGCTGCTCCCGCCACTTGTGCCTGAATAGCACCGCCACTGATTACCACATCCAGACAGGATTTCAACCCATGCGCTTTATTATCCGTTGTAGAGAGTTTTGCAAAGCCTCCGGTCATCGTAATTCCTCCCTCTTCACACTGAATAGCATCGCCGTCTGAAGATATATTCAGTATTCCGCCGCCGATAATCACAGATTCATTGGTATGGATTCCATCTTTTTTGGCCGAAACTACCGTAATATTACACCCGCTACGGAAACGCACATAATCATCGCTTGTGATGGCATGTTTATAATTTCCGGTAACTGTGAGTGAACCGCCTCCACTGAAAATGAGCTGCCCCTCACTGAACAGACAGGCTTTCATATCCTCTCCATCAGTAGTTGCCGTATAAGAAGACCCATCTGTCAACACATTCGTTGTTTCATCCGCGCATACCACAAACACACGTTTGGAAGACTGGATATTAATGGCAGCACCTACCGGATTGAGTATAGACACCCCCGCCAGTGATAATTTGAATTTCTTTTCGCTGTATACCTTGAACGAGCCGTTCGTAGTAGTCCCGTTCAACACATACTCTACTCCGCTGACCGTAGAATTGACCACAATATGCGCCCCATTGGAAGATACTTCCACTCCGGAAACTCCATTACCTACCGTGGCAGTCGTTCCATTATAGGTAATCGTCACCACGGAGGCAAATTGGGAGTTCTCTATAAAATCATCATCGGAAGTGACCGTTTCCGACATGCTTCCATACGTCGTCCTATCACTTTCATCAAAAGCGATTGTAAATCCCAATAAGTCTTCCGATCCCTCGGGAATCGTCGGGTTGGGCTGACTGCTTCCTCCACCTCCCGAACCTTCGACCAATATTCCTTCCTGATCGCCGAAATCGAATGATTCCGTCGTACAATTCACCAACAACAGCAATAAAAGCGGTATCCAAAACAACACTATTCTTTTCATAATTTCCCGTTTTATATATTAAAACTTAAATGAATATCCTGCACCGATCACATGCCCGTTTGCCTCATCGTCGTCTGCCTTATTCTGATACAGATAATAAAAATCGAGAGCATGTTTCTTACTTAGTTTCCATTCCGTCCCCAATGTCCATCGCAACTTTTCAAAAGCACCGATCTCATTCAACGAATATGAAAGTTCACATGAAGTATAAGGCGTAAAAGCACATTTACGTATATTATATTCCACCTGAAGACGGGAACGAAGCACATTTTTTCCTTTTCCACTGATATATTCATCATTCTTCACACTCCCGTCATCACCATCGAATTTGGGGACCGACTGACTGGGACGATAAGTATATTGCCACCGTTCACGAAGGGAAAACGTGAAGCGGCGCCAGTCCACCTTTCCTGTTAATGACAAGTTTACACGATGTTTCGGCTGCCAATATTCGGGGATATAGTTTCCTTTTTTAGTGACTTCCATCGGATGGTAATAATGAATAAACGTATATCCTGCGGATGCTTTCAGCCAACGAAACATCTTATAGGAAACACCTGCCGAACCCGACCAGCGTTCCACCGTCTGCAATCCGTCTCTTGTACGGAATTCACCTTCCAGAGAAGCATCGAAACCGGAGAATATCTTTTTCTTCACTTCCGCACTGGTCCACACGCCGAAATCATCTCCCTGTGCATAACTCTTCCCTGCCATACACAACAATAACAGGCAACCAACCAGGTATCTGCCTGTATCCCAGAGTCTCTTCTTACTTTCTCTGCCTGACTTATCTTCCATTTCCTTATTCATTTTCTTTAGGTAAGCGGGTCAACGTATCAATCGTATTTATCTCATCTTTCAGCGGTTCATAGTAGATTTTCAACATGGCTGTATCCCGTAAAAAATCGATATGTCCCACTTCCACACGAACAATGTCAAGTCCTTTCCGTTCGCGGAGATCGCGCAATAAGTCCAATTCTCTTTCGGGTTTTATCAGTTCTATCCTGTCATATTGAATCAATTTACAGGAGATATGTTTCAGCCAGCGATTGCTTTCGCAAAGCCATATACTGACAATGAAAAGCAAGTTGGTACATACCAGTTCGGCATAACTGATTTCCACGGCAAGGGCATTGATTACCGAAATGGCAATAATAACAAAAAGATAAGTCATCTCACGCACGGGCATTGACTCGGTCCGATAGCGAATGATACCGAAAATGGCAAATAAACCGAGCGCAAAACCTATTTTCAGTTTGACACTTCCCAACAAGAAAATCATCAGGAAAATGCTGATGCTTATCAGCGTAAAGGTAAAATAATAATCACGCCGTTTGCTCTTGGGGTAATAAAACTGATGAATAATGCAGGATACCACCAGTAAATTGAAGCAGAATCGCAACAACAATTCCAGGAAACCTGCGCTATCCAGCAATGGTGTTTCTATTAATGTAATATCACTTAGTTCATCAAACATATTATTCAGGTTTTATATTAAATATTCATTAGTTGCTTCTTTGCTATCTTCTGTGCCATTCTCAACTTGGGTTTAAACCGATTATATTTTAAGTTCCCGGCTGTGAGTACGGTTCCCACACAATATTTACTAATTCCCGAAGGCCGCACATGCAGTTCGCGCAGTATTTCACCGATGGGTGAATAAGTTCTCCCGTCACGCTTCAGTTCTATGATGGCAAGATTTTCCAATCTTGCTTCTGTTCCGGTTATGAGATGATGGAAATGCACACCGGTATCGATGGTCAGCCGTTCTGTCATTGCCTTATTCACCAATGTAATACGATGAAAATGATTTTCCAGTAGAAGTTTCAAGGTAGACAACTCATACCAGGCATAATTGCGAAGAAACTCTTCTCCTCCATCCTGACGCAACGAGTTTACTCCTTGCACCCGGATCCGCTTTTTATCTGTCCTCCCTTTATTATTCTTATTTTTCACTTCCAGGAAAGTCAGACCGGAAGAGACATACGTCCTTACACGGATTTTCTCACGGATCACTCTTCCGTTTTGATGAGCCAGATACATGGCGTAATCGGGAGTGTCGAGATAGGTAGTGTGATAAACTATATTCCGTTCTCCCTGCACCTCCTGCACACGATAACAGTTACTTGCCCGTTGCAATACGTCCATCAGGGCAGAGAGTGAAACGATATACTTTGTGTCGGTACGGTTCATCAAACGGATGGTACTCATCTCTTCCAAAGAAATGGAGGAGAAAGCGGAAAGTGCGGTGGTCACATTACATGTCTCGTTCATATTCATAGGGGATTAGAGTAGCAAATGTTACAATACTGTAACAAATGTATGACAGAGAAGCAGAAAAAGGAAAAAAAATCAATGAACGGGGGATTCTTATCGGTGAATCGACTGTATTACAGCAATAAACAGTTCTGTTCTATTTTTAAGATTCTATTATTCAGCAATGGCCATGAATCGAATCAAATAGAAAATAAAATGCCTAATTTAGTGCAAGAATATGCACATCACACCCCTTATTATGCATAAATAAAGGATAAACAGACCGTTTTTCATTGTATGAAAACGTCCGTTCTTTTAATGAAAGGTATCCTTGGTCGGTGAGGAACGCCTCCTTGCTCACCGACCAAGCTACCGTTCATCGGTGAGCAAGGATTTGTAGATTGAAATAAGAGTCGTTTCCAAGCTATTTCACTTCTAACTTCGCTGATTGCTGATCTGGCAAATAGCTATACATCAGAAAAAGAGAGATTCATTTATTCCGATTCTGACGTAAGATTAGTGCAAAAAGAATGATTTATCAGCAAAGTGCTACCTTTTCACATTCTTCAAACAAACATTTAAGCTCCTTTTGAATTACTGCCCTCACACCGGTTCTAATT
>OGED01000334.1_pt1 | contig 24009 bp, 17 predicted proteins | sample 1570581 | NCBI WGS metagenome assembly OGED01 (sample SAMEA2582135, study PRJEB24529) | metagenome | biome: Human gut stool | place: China | collected 2011 | reverse complement strand
ATTAAATCCCTGTAACTGATAAGGTTATGGGGATTTTTATTCTCAATACCAGAAGAAAAAGCAAAATAAGAAGGTTCTTCTTCAAATTTAGTAGTAATTTACAAGTCGGTGGTATCTCTATTCTCCTCCTTCGGGAAGGAGGAGTACCCGTAGGGGGAGGTGGTAGGTAAATGCACAAGCATAATATATGCACAGATAGGCACACCTACCACCCCGACTTTTAGCCACCCCTCCTTATTCATATAATTATGAGTTTATGCAAATATTGCCAATCTATTTGAATCCGACAATAACAACATTCCATCCTTATTGATCATTTACAGGAGTTTAGGGCGAAGGTAGAAGTAAAAGCCTATGGTAACTGTAACAAAATTTGTTATAATCACTAAATTAGTTATCTTTACCGTACAAACCCATTTGGGAAATAAAAAAAATATTACCATTAAATTCTAATAAAAGGATATTGGAATTTTGATACGGTTGATCTAATCGTGAACTCACATAAAACTATATTTACGATATGAATAAACTCTATTTAATTGCAACCGGAGCATTGCTTTCCGGTATTATTACGGTCCAGGCTCAAGAATGGAAGCCGCAACAATGGCCTGTATTAAAGAAATATGACAAGGAACATCTTTACCAAATTGCGTTACCTTTAGGAGGTATCGGAACTGGTACAGTATCGCTCGGAGGGCGTGGAGAACTACGCGACTGGGAAATAATGAATGTCCCGGCAAAGAAATACAGCACAGTAACCACAGGGAACAATGCTCCTTTCTTTGCAATCTATGCCAAACCGCAAAACCAGAAAGCGACTACCACATTGCTGGCAGGACCTTTATATTCGCATGAATATTTGCATTATGAAGGACGTCCTGTCAATCATCATGGTCTTCCGCGTTTTGAACAAGCTTCATTCGAGGCGGCATACCCTTTCGGACAAGTTTCTTTATCGGACAGCAATCTGCCTGTAAAAGTCAAGGTAAAGGGTTTTAACCCGTTTATTCCTGGCGATGCCGATGCCAGCGGATTGCCTGTGGCCGTACTCTCGTATGAAGTTACAAACACTACCGACCAACCGATGAATGTATCAATCTGTGGTTCGATACGCAACTTTATAGGTAAGGACGGAAGTAAATTCCGTACAGACTGGAAAGGTGATTACATTCCTACAGGAGCAAAGAACAACAAGAACAAGTATGTTGAAAGCAACAATATAAAAGGAATATACCTTTATTCGGATGGTGTAGATAAGGATGATTCGGCATGGGGAACTGTTGCGCTTACCACTCAGGCAGTTAATGGCGTGACTTACCGTACTTCGTCAAAAGCCGATAACTGGAACAATAGCATTCTCAACTTTTGGGATGATTTTAGTGCGGATGGTATGCTGACCGAACGAAGTAAGCAGGAAGATGAAGATCCTATGGCTTCAGTGTCTGTAAATAAGACAATAGCTCCACAAAGTACTGAAACATTTACATTTTATATCACATGGAGTTTCCCGAACAGGAAAGCTTGGTCTTCTGTTGTAGTAGGCAACTATTATAGCAATCAATATCCTGATGCTTGGAAAGCAGCGGAAACTATCATCCCACAAATACCCGAATTAGAAAATAAGACATTGTCTTTCATTAATGCACTGCTCGGCACTTCTTATCCGGAGGTGGTGAAAGAGGCGGCTTTGTTCAATCTAGCTACATTGCGCTCTCAAACAGTATTTCGTTTGCCAAGCGGTCACATGATGGGATGGGAAGGTGTGATGGACCGTTTCGGTTCGTGTGAAGGTTCTTGTACCCATGTATGGAACTACGAAACTGCCACTCCTTATCTTTTCGGGGAACTGGCAAAAACCATGCGTGACGTAGAGTTCAACTATGCCACAAAGGAAAACGGTTTGATGAATTTCAGGGCATCTCTCCCACTTTCTGAAGCAAGCAAAGGGAACAATCCGGCTGCAGACGGGCAAATGGGATGTATAATGAAAATATATCGCGAATGGCAACTCTCCGGAGATAATGATTTTCTGAAAAATAACTGGGAACAGGTGAAGAAAGTCCTTTCATACGCTTGGATAGAAAAAGGCTGGGATGGTAATCAGGATGGAGTAATGGAAGGTTCGCAACATAATACCATGGATGTAAACTACTTTGGACCTAATCCTCAAATGGGCTTTTGGTATATGGGAGCTTTAAAGGCTGCCGAAAAGATGTCAATAGCAATGAAAGATAAAAACTTTGCGAAGAAATGCCGTACACTGTTTGAGAAAGGAAGCGAATGGATGGACGAAAATCTGTTCAACGGAGAGTACTATGAACATAAGATTACAGATCCGAAGACATTTGAATTTCTTGACATGAACGACCCTGATGTTAAGATTCCGGGATTCCAGTTAGGACAAGGTTGTCTTGTCGACCAGCTTGTTGGACAATATATGGCTCACTTGTGCGGATTAGGTTATCTGGGTGATAAGAAGAATATACAAACAACAATGAAGAGTATCATGAAATATAACTTCGTGGAAGACTTCAGCCGTCATTTTAACAATATGCGTTCTTACGTAATGGGCGATGAAGCAGGTTTACTTATGGCTTCTTGGCCGAAAGGACGTCTGGAAGTTCCATTCCCATACTTTTCCGAAGTCATGACAGGATTTGAATATTGTGCTGCCGTTGGAATGCTTTATGAAGGCATGGAAGAAGATGCTCTTACTTGTATCAATGCCATCCGGCGCCGTCATGATGGTGCAAAACGTAATCCTTTCAGTGAATCGGAATGCGGACACCATTACGCTCGCTCCATGGCAAGCTGGTCTGCTATCATAGCTTTGAGCGAGTTCCAATATTCGGGTGTTGATAAAAGCATGAAGATAACAGACCGTCCAGGCAACTATTTCTGGAGCAACGGCTATTCATGGGGTACGGTTCAAGTAACAGAAGATGATGTTACCATAGAAGTGATTAATGGTACCCTCTCGTTGAAGTCGCTTACGGTAGGTAGCCGGAAAGGTATGAAACTGAAGCATTTTGATTTTAAAGAAGGAGATGTCCGAAACATCAAACTTCATAAATAATTATTATTAAACATGGGTACACGGAGATACGGATTTGTTCTGGTAAGGAACTTTTATATCCGTATTTCCGCGTTTTAATATTTAATTTAGTATAAAAATGAAAAGCTAATATTATTATCTTACCTGTTTGTCCACTTTATTCCAAGTGGCTGTTTACCAAGAGAGAGAGAAAGCAATCTGAAGGGTTACTTTCTTGTTTCTAAGCAACTCCCAACAGTTCTACCTCAAACACCAATGTTGAGTAAGCAGGAATAGAATCAACTGATTTATTGCCGTATCCCATTGTATAAGGGATATAAATTATCCATTTATCCCCAACGTGCATTTTCTGAAGCGCCACCTGCCAGCCTTCTATTACGTCACTGAGACGTAAAGCATCGGGACAACTGCGTTCATAAGAATTATCAAACTCCCGACCGTCAATCAGACTTCCTTTGTAATGCACGGTAACAATGCTCCGTGCACCCGGAGAAACCGTACCTTCACCGGTCTCCAGTATTTTATAATAGATGCCACACGGCAATGCAAAAACACCTTCCTGAAAAGACAGGTTTTTCAGGAATCGCCGATTGGCTTCTTTATATTCTTTCTTCTTTCCCATAAACTATCTTATTAGAGTTCACAAAAATAAGTAGAATTGAGAAGAATCTATCATAAAAACAGTATATTTGTTTGTTGAATTATAAAACCTCTTCGCTATGGGACAAATGAAAACTAAATGTAGCAGTAGTGCTACCGGACTATTCTTTCTACTTTTGATGATCGTGAGTTTTTCATCATGCACACGCACGCAAAAAGACATCATTCCTTCTGCCGAATATGCTCCGTATATAAATGCCTATACGGGAGGAGTTATTTCACAGAACTCTACCATACGTATTGAACTGACACACGAGCAACCAATGGTAGACTTAAATAATGAGTTAAAGGAAAATCCGTTTAGTTTTTCACCTTCACTGAAAGGGAAGGCATATTGGGTGAGTAATAATACCATTGAATTTGTACCCGAAGAAGGTACACTGAAGCCGGGATCACTTTATGAGTGTACGTTCCAACTTGGCAAATTCGTCGAAGTGGACAAGAAATTAAAGGAGTTCAACTTCTCCTTCCGGGTACAGGAACGCAATTTCACACTTTCCATAGAACCACTACCTATCACAGATGCCCAACCGGATGAAATAAATATCAAGGGGGAAATATGTTTCAGCGACATCGTAAAAAAGGAAGAGGTGGAAAAGATATTGACCGTCAAGGACGGGAATAACAAAAGCTATCCGGTAGAAATTATACCAACAGATAATCTTACCCGATACCAATTCTGTATCAACCAGGTTCCAAGAGATACGGAGGATTACCAACTGACCATCACCGCCAATGGCAGTCCCGCACGTATCGATCAAACTCAAAGTGAAGAGGTTCTGATTCCAGCGAAAGATAGTTTCCGCTTTCTGTCCGCCACACGCATCGACGAACCGGAAAATGGAATTGAGGTTGTGTTCTCCGCCCCTTTATCCGATACACAGGACCTGAAAGGGTTGATTGAGATTCCGGAGCTTTCTTCTTCCGTTTTCCAGATCAAAGAAAACAGGGTATTCATCTACTTCGAAGCAAACCAGCTAAGCAAATTGACGCTCAACATCCATGAAGGAGTAAAAAGTAGTCAGGGCAAAACGTTGGGAACTTCACATTCGATCTCATTCAGCGAAATAAATCTGAAACCGCAGGTAGAGATGTTGACAACCGCCGCTATCCTGCCCGATTCAAAAAGCCTGATTATCCCATTCCGGGCTGTAAACCTGTATGCTGTGGACTTAAGCGTGATTCGTATCTTTGAAAATAATGTGCTGATGTTTATGCAAACCAATTCGCTAGCTTCTGCTAATGAATTACGCCGTTCGGGACGGTTGGTATACAAGAAAACATTATGGCTGGGCAAAGATACCTCAAAAGATATTCATAACTGGGAAAACTATTCGATAGACCTTGCCGGATTGATTCGTCAGGAACCGGGAGCCATTTACCGGGTGATACTCTCTTTCCGCCAGGAATACTCTGCTTATCCATGCGGCGGAGTCGACAATCAGGAGATTAAGTTCGCTGACAATAATACGCCGGACGGTTTGATGAAAGTAAGCGGAAGTGCCTTGTCCGAAGCGGATGAAGCGGTTTGGGATACGCCCGAAGCCTATTATTACTATAACGGCGGAACAATGGACTGGAGTGTATACCGATGGAAAGAACGGGATAATCCCTGTCACCCTTCCTATTATATGAATTCGGATCGGGCTGCCGCCTGCAACGTTTTTGCCTCTAATCGGGGAATGATCGTGAAACGTAATTCTCTGAATAAACTATGGATTGCCGTAAGTAACATATTGGATACAAATCCGGTAGGAAAAGCACAGGTAACGGTTTACAACTTCCAATTGCAACCCATAGGAAAAGGGGAAACGAATGGAGAGGGTTTTGTTGAAATCAGCTCAAAAGGAACACCCTTCATCGTTGTGGCAGAAGCGGAGAAACAAAAGGCTTATGTTCGCGTAGTAGACGGTGAAGAACAGTCTGTCAGCCGGTTCGATGTAGGAGGAAAAGAGATTCAGAAAGGACTGAAAGGATTCATCTATGGTGAAAGAGGTGTATGGCGACCGGGAGATACACTACACATCTCCTTCATATTGGAAGACCGGGAAAAGAGGATACCGGACAAACATCCCGTAGCACTCGAAATCTATAATCCGAAAGGGCAGTTCTATACCAAAATGATTTCCACACAAGGTATGAACGGATTCTACACGTTTGATGTTCCTACGCAAGCCGGTGACCCGACCGGTCTTTGGAATGCATATATAAAGGTAGGAGGAACTACTTTCCACAAAGGCCTGCGTATTGAAACGATAAAGCCCAACCGACTGAAAATCAATCTGACGCTACCGAAGATTCTTCAATCAACAGACAAAAATGTCACTGTTCCGCTCGCTTCTGCGTGGCTGACGGGAGCCACTGCCTCCAAATTGAAAGCTAAAGTGGAAATGTCTTTGTCCAAAGTAAACACGCAATTCAAGAACTACGGACAATATATATTCAACGATCCTGCTACGGATTTCACAACCATTAAAACGGATGTGTTCGATGGCATACTTAATGCGGAAGGAAAAGCAGGAGTCACGTTGAAAGTTCCGGCAGCAACAAATGCACCGGGTATGCTGAATGCGACCTTCACCACCCGGGTATTCGAACCGGGAGGAGACGCCAGCATCTATACACAAAGCATTCCGTTCTCCCCATTTGTATCTTACGTAGGAATCAATCTGAATCAACCGAAAGGAAAATATATCGAAACGGATAAAGACCACGTCTTTGATGTCGTGACCGTTAATTCGCAAGGACAGCCGGTGAACCGTTCCAACCTGGAATATAAGATATACCGCATCAGTTGGAGCTGGTGGTGGGAAAACAGCGACGAGTCTTTCGGCACTTACATCAACAATAGTTCCATTACCCCCGTAGCCAGTGGTAAATTGCAGACCAGCGGAGGAAAAACAACATTTAAATTCCGTGTCGATTATCCGTCTTGGGGACGCTATCTCGTATATGTAAAAGACAAAGATAGTGGCCACGCCACCGGAGGAACCATCTATGTAGACTGGCCGGAATCACGGGGACGTTCGAACAAGACCGATCCCAGCGGTATCAAGATGCTTACTTTCTCGCTGGATAAAGAATCTTACGAGATAGGAGAAACAGCTACGGCAATTATTCCTGCGGCTGCCGGAGGGCGTGCGTTGGTATCCATAGAAAACGGTTCGTCCGTATTACACCGGGAATGGATAGAGGTAACCAACGAGGGAGACACGAAATATACATTTGAGATTACTCCGGAAATGGCTCCGAACGTATATCTGCATATCAGTCTGCTACAACCTCATGCACAGACAATAAATGATTTACCGATCCGTATGTATGGCATTGCTCCGGTATTTGTCACCAACCGCCAGACTGTTCTGCAACCTCAGATACAGATGCCGGAAGTATTGCGACCGGAGACAGACTTCAACGTCACAGTCAGCGAAAAAAGTGGGAAGCCGATGACTTACACATTAGCTATTGTTGATGACGGATTATTGGATCTAACCAATTTCAAGACACCTGATCCCTGGAATGAATTCTATTCACGCGAGGCACTCGGTATCCGCACTTGGGATATGTACGACAATGTATTGGGAGCTTCTGCCGGAGCTTACAGTTCACTTTTCAGCGTTGGTGGAGATGCAACGCTCAAACCGGCCGACGGAAAATCCAACCGGATCAAACCCGTAGTGAAGTTTATAGGGCCATTCTATTTGGAAAAGGGCAGGCAGCAGACGCATACATTGAAACTTCCGATGTATGTGGGTTCGGTACGTGCCATGGTAGTGGCAGGACAGGACGGAGCTTACGGGAATGCAGAAAAGACTGCATTTGTACGGACACCATTAATGTTACTCTCCACTTTGCCGCGCGTACTTAGTATTCAGGAAGAAATCACTGTTCCGGTCAATGTCTTCGCTATGGAAAAACAAGTGAAGAATGTGACCGTATCGCTTCAGGCGTCCGGTGGTGGAGTTCAGATAGAAGGTTCCCATCAACAGTCGCTCACCTTCAACCGGCCCGGCGACCAACTTGTGTTCTTTACTTTAAAGACCGGCAACAAAACCGGAAAGGCAACCATCAAACTGACGGCAAGCGGTGGCGGACAACAAACCAAAGAAACCATTGAAATAGAAGTACGGAATCCGAATCCGATAGTTACATTACGCAGCAGCGAATGGATAGAAACGGGACAGAACAAAGAATTATCCTATCAGTTAGGAAGTTTGTCTGCAAACAACCAGATAAAACTGGAAGTATCGCGCATTCCATCAGTAGACATCAGCCGTCGGTTCGACTTCTTATATAACTATCAACACCACTGCACGGAACAGTTGACTTCAAAAGCACTGCCACTCCTGTTTATCGCTCAATTCAAAACAATAGATACCCGGGAGGCAGAGAAGATAAAAGCAAATGTACAAGAAGCGATCCGTCAGATTTACGCCCGCCAACTCCCCAACGGAGGATTTGTCTACTGGCCGGGAAATGCCGTTGCTGACGAATGGATCAGTTCTTACACAGGAATGTTCTTAACACTGGCGCAGGAGAAAGGCTATGCCGTCCATGCAAATGTATTGAACAAGTGGAAACGCTTCCAACGTGCTGCCGCACAAAATTGGCGTATGCCTCAAGAGGCAAACAACTGGCAACAATGGCAGTCAGAACTGCAACAGGCTTTCCGCCTCTATACCCTGGCTCTGGCCGGTGCACCAGAATATGGCGCCATGAACCGGATGAAAGAACAACCGGGATTATCTATCCAAGCTAAATGGAGACTGGCAGCTGCCTACGCACTGACGGGCAAGATGAAGCCTGCCGAAGAACTAGTGTACAATGCAGAGACAACAGTCATCCCCTACTCTTCCATGAATCAGATTTACGGTTCGTCCGACCGGGATGAAGCGATGATCTTGGAAACATTACTTCTGATGAACCGGGAACGGGATGCTTTACAGCAAGCGAAAGTCGTTTCAAAGAATCTGTCACAAGAGAACTGGTTCAGCACACAGTCCACCGCTTTCGCCCTTATGGCAATGGGACGCCTGGCGGAGAAGTTGTCCGGCTCGTTAGACTTCACCTGGACATGGAACGGCAAACAACAGCCTGCCGTAAAATCGGCCAAAGCCGTCTTCGAGAAAGAGATTTCCACTTCTCCCAAATCAGGAACGGTTGCCGTAAAGAATCAAGGCAAGGGAGCACTAAGCGTAGACCTTATTACACGTACACAGTTGTTGAATGATACGTTGCCGGCTATTTCCGACAATCTTCGTATGGATATCAGGTATGCAAGTATGGATGGTAAACCGATGTCTGTCAACGATATCCGGCAGGGAACGGACTTCACGGCTATTGCTTCGATATCCAACACAAGCGGGACCACCGATTACACCAACTTGGCATTGACTCACATCATCCCGTCCGGCTGGGAAGTGTATAACGAGAGAATGACGGTTCCCGAAGCAGAGCCACAAGAGACAACCGACTCGTCCGGTAATGTGAGCGGCCAATATACTTATCAGGATATCCGCGACGATCGTGTATTGACTTATTTCAATCTGCGCCGGGGCGAAACGAAGATATTTACAATCAGGCTGCAAGCTACCTATGCGGGTAACTTTATCCTTCCGGCTGTTCAGTGTGAAGCGATGTATGACGTCAATGTACAGGCACGAAGCAAAGCGGGAAGAACCACAGTCAGCCGCTAATGTAGATTCTGTGCATGGAACAAACTCGGTTCATGGGAGACAAGATATTGAATTTCTTCAAACATTTATCCGTCACTAAAAGAGTATTGCTCGGCATTATTACTCTTTTAGTGATAGGATATATCTTTTGTCTTCCCCGGCAACTGTTTCATGTTCCCTACTCTACCGTTGTGACAGACAGAAATGGAGAGTTATTAGGAGCACGTATCGCTTCCGACGGTCAATGGAGATTTCCTCCACGAAAGACGACACCCGAGAAAATCAGGCAATGCCTCATTACTTTCGAAGACAAGAATTTCTATTATCATTGGGGAGTAGACCCGTTATCCATAGGGAGAGCTACTTATCAGAATCTAAAAAACAAACGTATCGTCAGCGGAGGCAGTACCCTCACAATGCAGACGATCCGCCTGGCCCGCAATGAGTCACGAACTTTCGGAGAGAAAGTGATTGAAATGATTCTTGCCACCCGGTTGGAATTTCGTGCTTCAAAAGAAGAAATCCTGTCGATGTATGTATCACACGCACCTTTCGGAGGAAATGTAGTAGGATTGGATGCAGCATCCTGGCGTTATTTCGGTCACTCTGCCGAGGATTTATCATGGGCAGAATCCGCCATGCTCGCCGTCCTGCCCAATGCCCCCGCCATCATTCATTTGTCGAAAGGACGAAAAACACTACTTGCCAAACGAAACCGTCTCCTGAAACAACTTCTTGATAAAGAGATTATCGACTCATCGACCTATGAACTGGCTGTCAGCGAACCGCTGCCTGACGAACCTCATCCCTTACCTCAAATAGCGCCGCATCTGGTCAGCCGATTCTATCAGGAAAGAAGCGGCCGGTATTCCCGCACGACTATCGACAAAGGAATGCAGACTCATATAGAGGATTTGGCCGAACGCTGGAGCAATGAATTCAATCGGAGTGATATTCGCAACCTGGCTATTCTTGTGATTGACATTCCTTCCAGTCAAGTAGTGGCTTACTGCGGGAATGTACATTTCGACCGGAAACAAGGAGGAAATCAGGTAGATGTGATCCAGGCTCCCAGAAGCACTGGCAGTATATTGAAACCTTTCTTATATTATGCCATGTTGCAGGAAGGAAGTATGTTGCCCGATATGCTATTGCCGGATGTGCCTGTCAACATCAACGGGTATACTCCACAGAACTTCAGTATGCAATATGAAGGAGCCGTACCCGCTTCAGAAGCATTAGCACGCTCATTGAATATCCCGGCAGTGACCATGCTGCAAAGATACGGAGTACCCAAGTTCCACAACTTCCTGCAACAAATAGGATTCAAAACGATCAGTCGCCCATCCTCCCATTATGGGTTATCATTGATTTTAGGAGGAGCGGAAGCTACGTTATGGGACGTGACGAACGCCTATGCGCAAATGGGGCGAAGCCTTGTCACCGGACATTCGGATTCAGAAACTCCCGTTTCCTCCAAAGAAGCGGAAGCGAGAATGATAGTAGAAGAAGATACTAAAAACAGGGCCGTACAGCATAAAAGTATCTGGGATAAAGGTGCCGTGTGGCAGACATTCAACGCTTTGAAAGAAGTCAACCGCCCCGAAGAAATTGACTGGAAAGCTATCCCTTCCATGCAACCGGTTGCATGGAAAACCGGAACAAGCTATGGTTTCCGTGACGCCTGGGCAGTGGGTGTAACTCCACGTTATGCAGTCGGCGTATGGGTAGGAAATGCAACCGGAGAGGGAAAGCCCGGATTAGTCGGCGCACAAACAGCAGGTCCCGTGTTATTCGACATATTCAATTATCTCCCTTCATCGTCATGGTTCGAACGCCCGACAGGAGTTTTCATTGATGCAGAAGTATGCCACCAGTCCGGGCACCTGAAAGGGAGATTTTGTGAAGATATAGATACATTGCTAGTTCTGCCCGCCGGACTGCGGACAGAAGCTTGCCCTTATCATCACCTTGTCACACTATCCGCCGATGAAAGCCGGCGTATTTATGAAAACTGTGCAAATACAGAGCCTACTATTCAGAAATCCTGGTTTGTCCTGCCACCCGTATGGGAATGGTATTATAAACAACATCACCCGGAATACAAGTCGCTTCCGCCTTTCAAACCCGGCTGTGGGGAAGACACCTTCCAAGCAATGCAATTTATTTATCCTCCGATGAACGCCCGTATCAAACTGCCCCGACAAATGGATGGCAGTAAAGGTTTTATAACGGTGGAACTGGCTCATAGCAATCCTGACGCAACGATCTTCTGGCACCTCGACGAAACTTATCAGACGCAAACGCAGGACTTCCACAAGATTTCCCTGCAACCTGCTCCCGGTAAACATTCACTGACAGCAGTAGACGATGAGGGCAATACAGTTTCTACTACTTTCTTCGTCGAATAAACAGCTTATTTATTATCTTTGCGGCATGAAACAGCCATTAAAAGAAAACGGAGGACTACCGGCGTCTATCCTCTGGACACTTGCTATTGTGGCGGGTATTTCGGTAGCCAATATCTATTACGTCCAACCTCTGCTAAATATGATACGCCATGAACTTGGCATATCAGAGTTCCGAACTAACCTGATTGCCATGGTCACGCAGATAGGTTATGCGGTCGGACTATTGTTTATCACTCCCTTGGGTGATTTATACCAACGCAAGAAGATTATCCTTGCCAACTTCCTCGTCCTTATATTCTCACTATTGACGATTGCCCTGGCGCATAATATCCATGTGATACTTGTTGCCTCATTCCTTACGGGGGCCTGTTCTATGATTCCACAGATATTCATTCCCATGGCCGCCCAGTTTTCACGTCCGGAGCATAAAGGCAGAAATGTAGGAATCGTCTTATCGGGATTACTGACCGGCATCCTGGCTTCACGCGTCGTCAGCGGATTCGTCGGTGAACTGTTCGGGTGGCGGGAGATGTATTATATTGCCGCAGGTATGATGTTTGTCTGTGCGGTTGTCGTACTGAAAGTTCTTCCCAACATTCAGACCAACTTCCGGGGAAAGTACAGCGACCTGATGAAATCCCTGCTGGCTTTGGTGAAAGAGTTTCCGCAACTACGCATCTACTCTATCCGGGCCGCCCTGAACTTCGGTTCGCTCCTCGCCATGTGGTCCTGCCTCGCTTTCAAAATGGGACAAGCTCCATTCTTCGCCAATAGCGACGTGATTGGTATGCTGGGACTTTGCGGAGTAGCCGGAGCATTAACAGCTTCTTTTGTGGGAAGATATGTAAAACGGGTAGGCGTCCGCCGCTTCAACTTCATCGGCTGCGGGTTGATTCTTTTGTCCTGGTTATTGTTCTTCGTCGGAGAAAACACTTACGCCGGAATCATCGCCGGCATTATCATGATTGATATAGGAATGCAATGCATCCAACTCAGTAACCAGACGAGTATCTTCGAACTGAATCCCCGCGCTTCGAACCGTATCAATACAATTTTCATGACTACCTACTTCATCGGTGGCTCCATGGGAACATTCCTTGCCGGAAGTTTCTGGCAACTGTATGGCTGGCACGGCGTTATCGGTATCGGAGTCCTTTTAACCGGTATTTCTCTATTAATTACGATTTTCTTTAAGAAGTGAGTCAACAAAATGGATGGTAAAACCGTTTAATACAAAAAATCAGTAAACTATGAAGTACGGAGTTAACAGACAAATCTTACTAATCATAGCCGGCACCGTCTGGATTATTGCGGGCGGAAACATCCTGCGGATAGGAATCGTCACCTGGATGAACAACTCACACGACTGGATGTTTAAGATAGGGGAAGCCACTATCGTTTTCCTGTTATTCTTCGTACTGATTTTTAAAAGACTCTACTACAAGCATACCCGCCGGATTGAACAGAAGAAAGAAACCCGCAACTGTCCTTTCTCTTTCTTCGATGTAAAAAGCTGGATAATCATGATATTCATGATTTCTCTCGGAATTACGATCCGAAGCTTCCATTTGCTACCCGAAAGTTTTATCTCTGTCTTCTACACCGGATTGTCCATTGCGCTGATTCTGACAGGAATACTTTTCATCCGCTATTGGTGGCTGAAACGTAAAACCATGCTCAACTAAAGGTTAGCTCTTTCTATATTCCAAGAAAATATAAACTTATAATAATTTTTATTGCCCGCTCCCATAATGCAAAAGATTTCCACCTTTTTGTTGTATCTTTGCAGCCAAAAATAAATATCAGCTAAACAACAAAAAAAGGATTAGAGAATTTAGCATGAAAAAAGCTCCTTCCCCACTCGTATCACTGATACCGATTATTGTACTTGTTCTATTATTATTCGCTACTATCCATACTTTCGGCAGCGACGCACTGAGTGGCGGCAGCCAAGTGTCACTGCTTACTACCACCGCAGTCTGTATCCTTATCGGCATGGCATTCTACAAAATTCCATGGAAAGACTACGAGCTGGCTATTACAAACAACGTAGCCGGAGTGACAACTGCTATCATTATCCTGCTGATTATTGGTGCGCTCAGCGGTATCTGGATGATTAGCGGTGTAGTGCCTACGCTGATTTATTATGGAATGCAGATTATCCACCCAAGTTTCTTCCTTGCATCCACCTGCATTATCTGCGTACTGATTTCAGTCATGACCGGAAGTTCGTGGACTACAATTGCCACTATCGGTATCGCATTAATGGGGATCGGTAAGGCGCAGGGATTTGAAGAAGGTTGGATTGCAGGAGCGATTATCTCCGGTGCCTATTTTGGCGACAAGGTATCTCCATTGTCGGAAACTACCATATTGGCAGCCTCCGTCACAGACACTCCCCTCTTCCGCCATATCCGCTACATGATGATAACCACGATTCCTTCTCTTGTCATTACCCTGATTATTTTCACCGTAGCGGGATTCTCACATGATGCCAACAATACGCAACATATCACGGAGGTGGCCGCCGCACTGAATGAGAAGTTCCATATCACACCATGGCTTCTGATTGTTCCGGTCGCCACGGGAATATTGATTGCACGTAAGGTACCTTCTATCATTACGCTGTTCCTGTCAACATTGCTGGCAGGCATCTTTGCCCTGATATTTCAACCGGATTTATTACAGGAGATTTCAGGAATGGCTGCCTCCGGCTTCGATTCGCTGTTCAAAGGACTGATGATGACCTTCTACGGAAGTACAAGTCTGCATACAGATAATGCCGTTTTGACAGATTTAATCGCTACACGTGGCATGTCCGGCATGATGAATACGATTTGGCTGATCTTATGTGCCATGTGCTTTGGCGGGGCGATGACAGCCAGCGGTATGTTGGGAAGTATCACTTCTATCTTTGTCCGTTTTATGAAGAAAACAGTCAGCGTGGTGGGAGCTACGGTTTGTTCCGGGTTGTTCCTCAATCTGGCAACTGCCGACCAATACATCAGTATCATTCTGACCGGAAATATGTTCCGCGACATTTATGCTAAAAAAGGTTACGAAAGTTGTTTGCTGAGCCGGACGACCGAGGATTCAGTAACCGTTACATCCGTGCTGATCCCCTGGAATACCTGCGGGATGACGCAGGCTACAATACTAAGCGTCCCCACATTGGTATATCTTCCCTATTGTTTTTTCAACATTATCAGCCCTTTAATGAGTATTGCCGTCGCAGCGATCGGATATAAAATTGCGCGACGCTCGTGAACAATCTGGCACAGACTTTGTTTTTGCAATAAACGGACAACGTATTAAACCTAAACAAAAAAAAGTTATGAAAAAGTTTATTGCATTATTAGCATTAGTATTAGTAAGTGCAAGCACGATGATGTATGCACAGGAAAGTAACGCAGCAGCACGCCGCGCAGAAAGAAAAGCTCAAAGAGATGCGGAAAGAGCTAAACTCCGTGCCGAAGAACAGGTGCAGGACATGGCAGCTTATCAACAAGCCGTACAGGCTTTGAAGAATAAACAGTTCGTTCTGGAAGCCAATCAGGTAATATTCCGCAATGGCATGAGCGCTTTTGTTACTTCAAACACTAACTTCGTTCTGATGAACGGCAACAGAGCCACAGTACAGACTGCTTTCAACACTCCTTATCCCGGCCCTAACGGAATCGGTGGTGTCACAGTAGACGGTAATTCTTCGGACATGAAGATGAATGTCGACAAGAAAGGTAATGTGAACTGCTCATTCAGCGTTCAAGGTATCGGTATCTCCGCTCAAGTATTTATCACCATGAGCAACGGAGACAACAACGCTTCAGTTACAATCAGCCCTAACTTCAGCAACAATAACCTGACACTGAACGGAAATATCATTCCGCTCGACCAGTCCAACATCTTCAAAGGACGTTCCTGGTAATCGGGATACAAGAATCTTGGAACAACTCCGCTACAAATCGCGCAAAATGCGTACATTTGTAGCGGAGTTTTTTTAATTCATTAATTTCCTATGAGAGAATATATCATCGCAGACAATCAGGACATCAGTAAAGCGGGGATGATGTTTCTGCTAAGCAAGCAGAAAGATGTTGCCACCCTCTTAGAAGCTGACAACAAGGCAGAACTGATTCAGCAGCTCCGGTTGTATCCGCAAGCGGTGGTAGTGCTGGATTATACGCTATTCGATTTTGCCGGGGCGGATGAGCTGATTGTCTTGCAGGAAAGATTCAAAGAGGTCGACTGGATTCTGTTCTCGGATGAGTTAAGTATTAATTTTCTCCGCCAGGTATTGTTCAGCAGTATGGCTTTCGGGGTAGTGATGAAAGATAATTCAAAAGAGGAAATCATGACTGCTATCCAATGTGCCGGCCGTAAACAACGGTATATCTGCAATCATGTCAGCAACCTGCTGCTTTCAGGCGCTGCTTCTCCTGTGGCCAGCACAATGACAGAAGACCATTTGCTGACGCAAACGGAAAAGAATATCCTGAAAGAAATTGCACTGGGGAAAACAACGAAAGAGATTGCAGCGGAAAAAAATCTAAGCTTCCATACTATTAACAGCCACCGCAAAAATATCTTCCGGAAACTGGGAGTGAATAATGTGCACGAAGCGACTAAATATGCGATGCGGGCAGGGATTGTGGATTTGGCGGAATATTATATCTAAAAATAATCTACTTCACGGCGTCAATCCCTGCAAGAAGCTCTTCATCCGATTTCCCCACTCCCCACGCAAACCTGCGCAGCCTCATCATAAACAACTCCGAACTGTCCGGGGGCAATGCCTTGCAACTTTTCAGAAGACAAGATACGGAACTGCCTCTCTCCTTCCTGCACAAGTTTCCCTTTCGTAAATTCGGGAGTATGGCGAATCTTGAAAGTGATGTCTATCTCCTTTCCTGCTGACTGCCACGGATTATCCGTAATAAAATGGAAATCGTTGATGCGAAGTTCATTGCCGTATTGTGTTTTCACACCGTAACCACGGGACACATAGATAATATTCTCCTGAATATCTTTCTTTATCACAAACCAAGGACCACCACTTAATCCTAGCCCCTTGCGCTGACCGATCGTATGAAACCAATACCCCCGATGCGTACCCAGTTTCTTACCAGTCTCCAATTCGATAATCATCCCTTCCTTTTCTCCCAAAAAGCGGCGGACAAAATCATTGTAGTTTATCTTTCCGAGAAAGCAAATGCCCTGACTGTCTTTTCTCCGGGCACTCGGTAAGCCTGCATTCAACGCTATCTCACGCACTTCATGCTTCATCAGTCCGCCAATGGGAAACAGCAGTTTGGAAACTTGCAGATAATCTATTTGTGCAAGGAAGTCCGTCTGGTCCTTTACAGGATCTTTCGCTGTCCCGAGCCACGTCTTACCGTTACGTTGCAAGGTAGTGGCGTAATGTCCGGTAGCCGTATAATCAAAGTCTTTTCCGATACGCTGTTCAAAGCAGCCAAACTTAATAAGTTTGTTGCACATCACATCCGGATTGGGTGTCAGCCCCTTCTTAATCTTATCAATGGCATAGGCCGCCACATTGTCCCAATACTCGCGATGTAAATCCACCACCTCCAAAGACAGACCGTATTTACGGGCAGTAGCGGTAGACAATTCAATATCTTCCTCTGCCGAACAATCCATATATTCCGCCCCGTCCATGCCGATCTTAATATAAAAAAGAGTCGGCTTGTATCCTTGCTCACAAAGGAGATGTACGACCACCGAACTGTCGACACCTCCCGATAATAATGCAGCTATATCCATCCAAAAATCCTATTAATACCTATTGATAACTTTGATATGGCAAAGATAAGGCCATATCCGCTAACAACCAATCACACATTGAAGGCATTTTTATACCATAAATGTGGTAGATAAGCAAAGTATTTCCTACATTTGCACAGTAAAAAGCTTTTTATGATGACGAAATTAAGAAAGATAATCCTCATACCTGCCCTGATCCTCGTATCTATCAGTGGTTTCTTCTCCTGTGGCGTCGACCGCTGGCCGGAGTATGCCCATCAAACTGCACTGGATACATGGATGTACGACATCATGCAACAGAACTATCTGTGGTATCAAGATCTACCTTCCTACGATGATGTGAATCTGTTTTTGGAACCTGCCTCGTTCTTGTCTAAAGTGAAATCGAAAAGCGACAGTTACTCGTTTGTAGATTCTGTGATGGAAACTCCCCTACCTACCTATGGATTTGATTATTCACTAGTTCGAAGTGCGGATATTGATACAGCTTATAATGCGTTAATTACTTACGTCATTCCCGGTTCACCGGCAGAAGCGGCCGGATTGGTGCGCGGTGACTGGATTATGAAAGTCGATACTTCTTACATCAGCAAAAAATACGAGACTCAATTACTGCAAGGGACCAAAGCCCGAGATTTAGTGATGGGAGTATGGAAAGAAGTTCCTGTTGAGCCGGCAGAGGGGGAAGAAGAAGTAGAAGAAGAATTTGTATACAAAGTAGTACCTAATGGCATAACATTAAAACTACCTGCGGCACGATCCGTTGAAGATAATCCGATACATAAGACCAAAATACTTACAGTAAAAGAAAACAAGAGAGATATCAAAGTAGGGTATCTCATGTACAGTAGTTTCACAGCCGGCACTAACAGTGATCCGGACAAGTACAATAACGAACTGCGACAAATTTCACAAGAATTCAAGACAGCAGGCGTAAAATATGTTATACTTGACTTACGTTATAACGCTGGTGGTTCATTGGACTGCGTTCAGCTATTAGGTACAATTTTGACTTCAGAAGTACGATTAAATAAGCCGATGGCCTATCTGGAATATAATAATAAAAACAGAGACAAGGATGCTACCATCAACTTTGATAGTGAAATATTAAAGAGCGGTGTTAATTTAGACCTGCCCGGTCTGTTTGCTATCACAAGCAGTACAACAGCTGGAGCACCGGAAATGTTAATCAGAAGTCTCTTCCTGAAAGACAGCTATCCTGTCGTAACCATCGGTGGTGTCACAAAAGGACAAAACGTAGCAACAGAACAATTCATTAATGAAGAATTTCTGTGGTCAGTCAACCCGGTAGTATGTACTGTTTATGATTCCAATCACGATGCCGGAGGAGCTATCTCACCTGCAACAGATCTTAAAATCAGTGAAACGACCATTGATGGAGTTACTAATTACAGTGAGTTTCTGCCATTCGGTGATCCAAATGAAAGATTATTAAAAGTAGCCATCGGTGTTCTAGAAGGCACTTATCCCCCGGAAAAAGAAGAAGATACAACTACAAAAGCACAATTCAAGATTGAGAAAAGTGTTATTAGTCCCGCAAGTAGGCGGTTTGTCGGTGGTGGCGGTCTAAAGATTAAATAGAAGCAAAGCAAGAACCAAATAGAATGAAAAGAAGTGCTCCCCAAAAGTTTCTTATATAACTTTTGGGGAGCACTTCTTTTCGTTTTTCACCACACTTCTTGTCAATAGCAGATTTACGCATCATTAACAAAAGAATCCCATTATTCCACCTTTTCAAAACAGACCGTCTGATTCTACTAAACAAAGCGTTGGTTTACATCTAACAAAGCATCGGTTTACACTTAACAAAGCGTATGATTTACTCAGATAAAACACCTGATTTCCCATCCCCCGGCAGCTAAAGTGTCTTTACACCCGGGCTTACAACCGCTACAAGCCGGGGTGAGATTCTCCGTTACCGCAGCATATAACAAAAAAGGAGAAAGCTTTCGCCTCCTCCTTCTATCGCAGTTTAACCTCAATCTATTTTATGATTCTGTATCCAAAGATACGACATTGACAAGCCAAAGTCAAGTATTTCCGGATTTATTTCTTGAAAAACTTATCAAAGAACAGAATCTGATAATCAATGGAGTTATTCCAATACTGTCCATTATGTCCTCCCGGACGGGTAATAAAATCATGATCGATTTTTTTTTCTAACAGGCGGTTATGCAAATCCTTGTTCACATTCAAAAAGAAATCTCCTTCTCCACAATCGACAATGATAGCCAAATCGCCATTCTCTATCTTATCAATCTGATTGATAACGGTATGATTATCCCATACTTCCTTGTTAGATTCACATTCTCCCAACTGCTTGGACATGTCCCAGTTTTTCGGGAACGGGCGAATATCCATCCCTCCGCTTGTACTTCCACTGGCACCAAACGTATCTTTATGACGGATTGCATTCCACATCGCTCCGTGTCCACCCATACTTAATCCGGTGATGGCACGTCCTTTTCTGTCGGCAATCGTCTTGTAATGTTCGTCGATATACTTCACCAGTTCCGATGAAATAAAAGTTTCATAACGATAAGACGGATTGAGCGGACTATCCCAGTACCAGCTATTCTTTCCGTCCGGACAAACGAATATAATTCCTTTTTCGTCCGCAATTTGAGGAAGATTCGGTTTAATTCCAATCCATGTTTTAGCATTTCCACCGTAACCGTGCAACAAATAAATGGCGGGACAAACTACTGCTTTCTTCCCCAGCGCAGCATCCGGCGTTACCACCACCACTTGCACATCCTTATTCATGGAAGGACTTTTAATTAATAAAGTATCTACTTTGGCAGCAAACGAAGGAGCCACCCATACTAAAAAAAGAGCAATTAATAGAAGTTTTTTCTTTTTCATTGTGTGTTATATAGTTAGATATAGTTATTCCTCTGCTACTGCGGAAGGATCAAATTTAGAAACCGGCATTTCAAAGGTTTTATGACATTGTTTACAGGTATAGTTCCAGTGGTTGTCTCCCGGGGGAATGACCATTAATGCAGAAATGATAGCAGCCCCCATAGCACGCCAACGCTTTTCTTTTCTCAAAACCAACTGACAAAGCGTTAATTCTTCCGGCCAACTATCGTTATCCTTCAACACTTGAACAGCATTCTCGTAGTCTTCATCTGCCACCAATATATCCACCCCCGCTATACTGCTCACACAACTTTTATACAAAGTAGAGAAGTTCTCATTGTGCAGAATAGACTCGATGCCTTCATTCTCCAATGCCCCTTGAAGGATATGTGCTTTCATCGCATCATTACAAGTTATCAGTTTTACAGTCTTCATAAGGAATCTGTTTTTAATATGTCCCACAAATATAAGACATATTCTGTTTTTATTCACGGAAGGTATCATTCTTTAATACTTTTTTTGTACTTTCGCAGCAATAATTCGCAATCACATGAAAAGACTGTTGACACTGCTACTATTTTCAAACCTTCTACTTTCCCTGCTACAGGCACAACCTGTACATCGAATCAGGGGAACGGTTATTGAGAAAAACAGCCGTCAACCATTAGAGTTCATTAACGTAATGGTTCTCGGGCTGAACAAAGGTGGCGTCACCAATGCGGAAGGCCATTTCACCATCGAACAAGTACCTCCCGGCATCTACCGCCTGCAAGCAACTGCCATCGGCTACAAAAGTGTCACTACTCCCGAATATATTGTATCTACCAAAGATCTGAATATCTCGATAGAGATGGAAGAGAACCTGACCGAACTCGCAGGAGTAACCGTCACCGCTTCTCCTTTCCGACGTGATTTGGAAAGCCCCGTCAGCCTGCGCATTATCGGATTGCAGGAAATAGAAAAAAGTCCGGGAGCTAATCGGGACATTTCACGTATTGTTCAGTCTTATCCGGGAGTTGCCTTCTCACCGATTGGATACCGCAACGACTTGATTGTGCGCGGTGGTTCTCCTTCTGAAAACCGTTTCTACTTGGATGGAGTGGAAATTCCCAATATCAATCACTTCAGTACGCAAGGAGCCTCCGGTGGTCCGGTGGGAATCCTCAATGCCGACCTGATACGTGAAGTCAATTTCTACACCGGTGCTTTCCCCACTGATAGAGGAAACGCACTTAGTTCCGTTCTTGATTTCAAGTTGCGCGACGGAGATATGGAGCACAACTCTGTAAAGGCTACCCTCGGAGCATCCGAAGTCTCGCTCGCCTCCAACGGGCATATCGGGAAAAAGACCTCTTATCTGGTATCTATACGTCAATCTTATCTGCAATTCCTGTTTGATATGCTCGACCTCCCTTTCCTGCCGACTTTCACCGATGCGCAGTTCAAATTGAAAACCCGGTTTAACGAACAGAACGAGTTGACAGTGCTGGGACTCGGAGGAATCGACAATATGCGATTGAACACGAAAGCGGATAGCGAAGACAACGAATATATTCTTAGTTACCTGCCGAAAATCAAGCAGGAGACATTTACATTGGGAGCCGTTTATCGTCATTATGCAGGCGCACATGTGCAGTCAGTGGTAGTCAGTCACAGCTATCTGAACAACCGCAACACCAAATACCGTCAGAATGATGAAAGTATTCCGGAGAATCTGATGCTCCGCCTCCGTTCTACCGAACAAGAGACAAAATCCCGTTTCGAAAACAATTCTTCTTTCCGCAACTGGAAGGTCAACCTCGGATTGAACCTGGATTACAGCCAATATACCAACACCACCTTTCAAAAGGCATATATCAATCAGGCACAAACGTTTGATTACCATACTTATTTGGGGATGATGCGCTGGGGACTTTTCGGCACTATCAGCTACTCTTCGATGGACGAACGCTTCACTGCTTCTTTGGGATTGAGAGCGGATGCCAACAATTATTCATCGGCGATGAAATCACTCTCCGACCAGCTTTCACCGCGCATATCGCTTTCCTATCAACTTGCCGATCACTGGTTTTTAAGCGGAAATGCAGGACTTTATTACCAGTTGCCTCCTTACACGGCTCTCGGTTTTAAGGATAATAACGGAACGTATGTCAACAAATACAATCTCCGCTATATGAAAGTCAGCCAGGAAAGCTTGGGTATCAGTTGGCGCAAAGGAGATACTTTCGAAGTTTCCGTGGAAGGATTCTACAAAGATTATGATAAAATTCCGCTCTCCGTTGTGGATGGCATTCCTCTTACCTGCAAAGGAAATGACTACGGGGTGATTGGCAACGAATTGCTGACCTCCACCGCCCAGGGACGTTCGTATGGTGCGGAGATTTTGGTGAAATGGCTGATCGCCAAGAAACTGAATCTGGCTTCTTCCTTTACCTTATTTAAAAGCGAATACCGCAACGACAAAGAGAGTGAATACATTGCATCCGCATGGGACAACCGGTATATCTTCAACTTACGGGGAACCTACAATCTGCCACGCCAATGGAGTGTCGGGATGAAAGTCAGTTGCATCGGCGGTGCTCCTTATACGCCTTATGATGAAGAAAAGTCATCTCTGGTATCTGCCTGGGATGCACAAGGTAAAGCATATTACGACTATTCTAAATATAATAAAGAACGTCTTCCGGCTTTTGCACAGGTAGACCTCCGTATCGACAAGACATTTTATCTGAAACATTGTATGCTGGGATTCTATCTTGATTTGCAAAATATCACGGTAAGCAAACTGAAACAGCAAGATGTACTGATGAGCACCGGTATCATCGAAAATCCGGAAGCCCCTGCCGACAGTCAACACTATAAAATGAAACGCCTCAAACAATCGAGCGGGACATTGCTCCCCACATTAGGAATAACATTTGAGTATTAATTTATGCATAAAACTGTAAACTAGAAAAGAGTATGAAAAGAGAAATCGCTATGATTGCCTTCGTATTGTTAGGCATGGGTATGACAGCTTCTGCACAATTCGGCAAGAAGATTAATTTGGGAAAAGCGTTACAAGCCGGTAAAGACGTAGTATCAGCCGTTACTTTATCTGATGCGGACATCGCCAACATGAGTAAGGAGTATATGGTATGGATGGATGCTCATAATCCATTGACCAAACCTGATACTGAATATGGCAAACGTCTGGAGAAGTTGACGGGACATATCAAAGAAGTGGATGGACTGAAACTTAACTTTGGTGTATATGAAGTGGTAGACGTAAATGCTTTCGCTTGTGGCGACGGTAGTGTACGTATTTGCGCCGGTCTGATGGATGTGATGACGGATGAAGAAGTGATGGCAGTGGTAGGACATGAGATTGGCCACGTAGTTCACACAGATTCTAAAGATGCCATGAAGAATGCTTATCTCCGTTCAGCCGTGAAGAATGCAGCAGGTGCCAGCAGCGATAAAGTAGCCAAACTGACCGACTCCGAGCTGGGAGATCGGAAGAGCGTCGTGTAGGGAAAGAGTGTAGATCTCGGTGGTCGCC